>Ga0207650_10000293_pt1 | contig 50641 bp, 35 predicted proteins | sample KBSS63metaG_FD_184325 | JGI IMG/M metagenome (GOLD analysis project Ga0207650, IMG submission 184325) | Switchgrass rhizosphere microbial communities from Kellogg Biological Station, Michigan, USA - KBS S6-3 metaG (SPAdes) (version 2) | ecosystem: Host-associated > Plants > Roots > Rhizosphere...
GCAGCACCCTGGCCTTCATCCGGATTGCGCCACCCGCGCTCTGTACGACGGCACGGTTGGGCATGGTGCCGCCCCCCATGAAGAGAGCAATCCCGACCACGCCATCATTACCCGTCAAACCCATTTCAGCGCTCGCCCCGTTTTCCATAGTGTAGAGCAAAGAGACTATTGCCGTGGTAGGGAAATAGACATAATCAAGGTGTCCGCCGAATTCATAAACAACTTCACCGAGATCAAATGAAACCTGCTGTAGTTGTGGCAGCAGGCGGTCATACTCGTCACGCGGAAGTGTGGCGAGCAGCCGGTTTTGAACTGGTTCAATCGGTCTAGTTAGTGTAGCCATAAGTTGATCTCAAGGCCTTGCCCCGGAACTAAAACTCAAACCCGTGAGGCCTTAGAGCAAGTACAATCCATTGATTTAAAGAAAGTATATCAGGTATGTGGCATAGCGCACACAGCCACCTTTGAGAGCTTGGTTCTGATATGACATTGAAATCTTAAGGCGAACAGGAAAGGAAATCGGTAATGTCTCAATGGAGAGGATGCATTCTCATTCAACGTGGCTGCTGGTTGCAGGATGATTGCCGTCTGCGGATAGATGTTCGTTCATTAACTGCGTCAACAATCGAAGCTGCTCTTGTTGCATAGTGATCAGTTCGGACCATTTCATCTCGCGCAATTCGTCCAGCTTTTCATGGAGGCTCAGAATCTCAAGCTCCGCCTTCAAATTCACCTCATAATCGTGAGCCGCATCCAGCCTGTCTTTTACTCCCTGACGATTCTGCGACATCAAAATTACCGGCGCCTGGACGGCAGCGAGCATGGAAAGAAAGAGGTTCAGCAAAATGTACGGGTAAGGGTCAAATGAAGCGCTATAGCGCGCGAGAATGAGGGTGTTGAGCAGCACCCAGGAAAGCAAAATGGCGGCGAAGATAATGAGGAAGGTCCACGAGCCTCCAAAAGCAGCAACTCTATCGGCGAGTCGTTGGCCAAGTGTTAGCTTCTTCTCAAACTCTAAGTTGGTGTCGCGACTGATATGCCGGCGTTCGCCGAGATGCTGAACAACCCGATGTTCAACTTCAGGAAGCTCATCAAGGCTGACCTTAAATCGCTTCTTCACAAAATCTCGTAGGTGATTCTTCATATGAAAAGCTCATGCTGAGCCGCTCTGTCGCTCGGTAAGAAAAATCGCAGCGCTGATTAACTCGGCACCAACGAATGGTTTCGGAATGTGCATTTCGTATCCAGCGTCCAGCGCGCGCTTTCGATCGTCGAATCCAGCATAGGCCGTTAATGCCATAGCAGGAGTTCTTCCGCCATGCTCTTCCCCGAGCTGACGTACTCTGGCTATCAGATCATAACCGTTCATGCCCGGCATTCCGATGTCTGAGATCAGCAGATCGAATCGTTGTTTCTTCATTTGATCCAGCGCATCAGTGGCAGAACCCACTGAGACCACTTCGACTCCGCACGTCGTCAGCACCGCGGCGACAAGCTCACGGGCGTCCGGTTCATCGTCGACGACGAGGACGCGCAGACCACTGAGCGAGTGTTGCGTTGTGGTCAGACTATTCCATTCATTCTTTGGGTCTGTTTTTTCTGCTGCGTTGGGGACTTCAGGAAGACTCGGCACCGGAAGCATGACCCTGAAGATGGCTCCCGCATTTTCACCGGAACTTTCAGCGGTTACCGTCCCTCGATGAAGTTCAACCAACTGACGCACAATTGAGAGCCCTAGTCCAAGCCCACCATTGCTGCGTGTGTTCGAGGAATCGGCCTGGCGAAAGCGCTCGAAGACGTGCGGCAGATGCTCGGGGGCGATGCCTTGCCCATTGTCGTTGACAGTGATTAGAGCATGGGAGTCATTTCGCTCCAGGTGTACGTGCACGTCGCCTCCCTTAGGTGTGAACTTGATCGCGTTGGTTAATAGGTTCCAGACAATCTGCTGAAGACGGTCAGGGTCGCCCAAAATAGCTCCGACGTCTGAGTTGAATGCGGCCTCGAGATTAATGCTTCTGGCATCTGCTGCGGGGCGCACGTCGTCAACGACAGCCTGAATCAGCGGCGCCAGTTTGACCACGCGTAGGTCGAGGGAGATTTTGCGGGTCCTGATGCGCGAGATGTCGAGCAATTCATCGATGAGTCGCCCTTGAGCTCGAGCGTTGCGAGCGATGGTTTCGATCGCACTAACAGTCTGCTGTTTATCGAGCTTACCGTCGGTGAGCAGCTGTGACCAGCCGAGGATCGAGGTAAGAGGAGTGCGCAATTCGTGGGACAAGGTGGCAAGAAACTCATCCTTGACGGTGTTAGCCGAATCAGCTTCTGCGTGTGCTGCTTGTGCCGCTGCCAGGAGTAGTGTCCGTTCTTTCTCCGCTCGCTTTCGATCAGTGATTTCGCGGATATTGCACTGTATAACTTGATGACCGTCTTCTTCATACACGTTGCTGATAAATTCCACATCCCTGAGCTTTCCGTTTGTGGCTTGCAGCGGCAAGTCTTCGTAGCGGAGATAGCCTGTTCTCTGCAACTCTTTAAAGGCCTCCTGGCTCGCCTCCTTATCACTGAAGAGACCGATTTCCCAAAGCTCCTTTCCTAAAAACTCGTCATGTGAGTAGCCCAGCAACTCCGTCATGAATGGATTCACGTCGGTGATGTTCAGAGTGACCGCATCAAGGATAAGTATTCCATCGCGTGCAGCTTCAAAGAGACGTCGGTAGCGGAGTTCTGAAACGCGCAGTCGTGATTGAGTCTGATCTCGGGCGGGTTGCTCATCGTCGTTCACCACATTTGAATCACTGTTCTTAACCTGCAAGATTTTCGACGATGACATCGGGCTTTACTCTCTTTGAATTATGAGGATCGACAGGGCACCTTCACTGCTGACGTAGGCGTCGTTTGATTGGCTGAGCGCTTGCAAATAGATACGATCTCTGTCGGCTTCTCGATTATTATTTTGTTTATTCGACGAAGTTTCGCCCTGGACTACTAATGGTTTTACATTACCAGGAGAGATCCGTCTGTGTGGTAGCACACATAAGCTTTGACAGGAGCAGCCGCAAACCAACCGAAGATTGCTTGTGTCCGCTCGATGGAAGAGTTGGCCTCATTTTCGCGGGCGTCGTGGCCGCTGCTTGGCTGACACCGACTTGACGATGGTGGAAAGGCTCGGAGCAGCAAGAAACGCCGACTCATAGGGAAGAACAGCTTGTGCAATGAGCGCTTCGACCTCGGGTGTGTTGATGTCTTTGGGTTCCGTGAGTCGGACGCTCCTGACTTGCTTGCCTTGACCTTCGAGTAGACCGTGCGCATCGCGTAAGTCAACGCCATGGAGGAAGAAGAGCGTGACCCACTTCGGATAGCCGGCCACGGAAATGAACGCGTCGGATGTCCGCTCAGTTGGGCTGATGCCGAACACCAAAGCGTTGTAGTTGTCGTAGACCAATTCGAAGCCACGAGGAAACATGGCGCGCAGCCTGGTGCGGGATTCGCGCAACTGCGCTTCGATGGCAGGTGTGTACTTTCTGAGGAAGAATGAGATTTGCGACTCAACGGCAATGACAGTCATGACGCTAAAGGGATCTTCTGTGTAGCGGTCAGATTCTGATGAAAAGCTTCATGATCTAACGGTGGCTTACTTACTCGTTAACCCGAGACAGGCTATGGGAGTTTTACTCAGTTCTATGCCTGTCGTCAAAAGGGGCAAGCGAGGGTCCAATTCAGCTTCGTGCTCCAGTCTTTGATGATGCCGCACCGAGTAGAGAGAGGATGCTTCATCACTTGTCAGACACAGAAAGAGAGGACGAATGTCCTCCCTCTCTGATTAAGATTTTACGTCTGGTTTACGCTGTTTTCGCCGCTGCGAGCTTGTGAAGCGTTGAAGTGGCAAGCTCAGCTACCCCAACTCGGGGCGTTCCCTCCACCAGACCCGTGAGGGTCTTCAATACCTCCGGATATCCTGAGACATTGTAGGCCTCCGCCTCTTCTTTAGTGTCCCAGAAGCTGATAGCTATAGCTTCCGAGCGGTCTGGGGCGACGAAAGTCATCTCATCGCGGAATCCCTTTTGTTTACGCAGGAGTGGCAAAATCTTGCTCTCAACAACGTTGGTAAACTCGGTGGTGGTGGTGTTCGGCTTCAGTTCCATTATGACATGGCGTGTAAACATAGTTAGCTCCTTAGGTTGTTTGGCTATGGACTTCAGGTGATCTGGGTGATTCCAGAGGAGCTGAGAAGAGAGTAAGCTTGAACTCGGTTCGCCGCGTACCTTATCACGCACATGGGCGTTTACCTAATCAGGTCTATTCGAAGTGTCATGAATATCGAATGAGCCAGGCGAAAGCATTCTGCCGTTAAGCGATCAATGGCTGCAACACGGAATGATTAGGGACGGGAATTACTTCACGCGGAACATTCTCCATGGTCATTTCAATCAAGCGGTCCACGACAGCTTTGACGTCGGTTGTCTCGCGCCAGACTCGAAGCTGGTCATCCGCCGAAGTACCTCGCTCAAGAATGGTGTGGATGTGTCCGATCTCTTTGCGCGAGCGCAGGTCATCAATAACATCGTCAACGAACTCCAGTAGTTCACGAACGAGTTCACGCACTGGCACTTCCTTCCCCTTGCCGAAATCAATCATCTTGCCGTCAAGCCCATAGCGCACGGCGCGCCACTTGTTCTCCTCGATTAGCATTTTGTGATGGAGCCGGAAGGTCAGATTTTGATCGAGTAGTTTGTTGACCTTTGCGACCAGTGCCTGGAAAAGGGCAGCAATAGCGATCGTGTCATCAACGCGGGTTGGGATATCGCAGATGCGAAACTCGAGCGTTGAGAAGAACGGGTGCGGACGCACGTCCCAATAGATCTTTTTACCATCGTCGATGCATCCGGTTTCGATGAGTAGCTTGACGTACTGCTGGAACGAGCTGTACGACTCGAAGTGGTCAGGTATACCAGTTCGCGGAAACCTTGTGAAGACTTCCGAGCGATAGGATTTCAATCCGCTGTGAACGCCGAGCCAGAAAGGTGATGAAGTAGAAAGCGCGAGTACGTGCGGCAGTGAGTAGCGGATGGCATTCATTATCTGGATTGACCGCTCAGGATCTGTGACGCCTACGTGGACGTGGAGACCGAAGGTGAGCAACGACCGCGCGATCATATGATTCTCTTCAATGATCATTTCATATCGAGCATTCTCGAAGATCTTCTGGTCCTGCCAGTGTGAGAATGGATGAGTGCCGGCGGCGACAATCTCCAGCCCTTTCCTGCGCACAAGCGTAGAGAGGATGCTGCGAAGATTTGTGATATCGGAGCGAGCTTCTTTTATGTCTTTGCAGATGCCGGTACCCACTTCGATCATCGACTGGATCATTTCCGGTTTGACTTGCTCGCCTAACAGCATCCGGCCGTCTTCGAGAATTTCAGAGACGTGCGAGCGCAACTCGCGGGTGTTCGGATCAACGATTTGAAACTCTTCTTCAATGCCAAGGGTGAATTGCTCAAATTGACTCGAGTCGGTTCTCATGTTTCTATCCTAACTAAGGCTCACGCAACTTTCGAATACAGGCCCCCTTCATCTTCCCAGGCCGCTGTAGCATTACTGTCGCTATGCGGCGACATATTCAGACTCGGAGTTTCATCGCTAGTTGCATCACTTGAAACCGTTTTAGGCTTGACTCGATTTCTCATTAGTAAGGCAAGTTGCTCGGGTTGCACGAGCCGACCACGGTTAAGATTGATTAATGGATCGCTCACCAGCCAAAAGTCGACCTCGGCTGCGCCGCCTACCGGTACGAGTTCCTTTAGCAAGGCGGCATTAAGCTGCACTGGTTTGAAAAGCAGCATTCCGAAGTTACGTAAACGGGCCAGGAACGCGTCACTGCTGCTGTTAAATAGCGGCACACGAAAGCGTCCGTGATCATCAAGGGCGAACACATCGCCGTTTGCACGTTGCATGACATAGATATCGCTCATAAGAACCGTTCTGCTATTCAAGCGATGAGCCACGATTCAGGAGACGCGCGAATTCGTTGCTCAACTCCTGTTCATGACTGCGAGCGTAGCGCAACTTCCAAAAGGTAAGAATAGATAGTTCCGCCGGGGTTGGTTGTCTGAAGCTCCCTTCGGCTGCCTGGAACTTCCCGAGGTTTAGCTGTGGCTGCCGGTCTTTTTCAGCATTTAACTTATTCGTAATTTCCACTTTTGATTCTATTGCCTTGCGTTCTTCTCTTGTCAGACTGGTCCGAATCATATAGCAATTCCGAGAGCAGCGGTCTGTGCTGTAACACACATAGCCGTTGCCGTGATCTCGAACAGCATGTCATTTACAATGATGACGAGCAAAGGAGGAGACCCGGCAACCTTTTGGGCCGGGCCCGTCTCAGAGTTAACAGACACTATGCGACTGATAGAAATAGCAATAGGCGTAATACTTTTGGGTGGTGCAGCATGGACCACGGTTAAGACTTATAAAGGCCGCGGCGTCTCGTCGTTTGTCGTCCTCGCGTTCGCCGTGTTCCTGGTCGCCCTGGGTTTGGCTTTTCTCTTTGGCGCCTTTGGCCAGTTGGTGCACAACCTCAGGTTCGGGAGCGAGTGGCTCAAATGAACCCGATACCAAAAGAAAGAAAACTGGCGCGCTAAGTAGATATATTGCGTATGTAGTATATATGCTTCGTTTGACATATAGCCCTACGAAGCGTAAGGTTGGGATCGAACCGAGACCAGCTAACTCCATTCTCAGCTCTTCTGGACCCGCCAGATTCGTCTGAAACTTACAGCTCAACTACCAAAAAGTTAAGGGTGTATACCCGCGCTATTAGTTTGTCATTACTGCGCGTTTGTTGACGCACCGATAATGGCGTACCAGTTCGCAGCGCAGCCCAACTCCTGGTAGAAACCAAAAGGAGATTAAAAGTTGACGACGAATATCCAACCACTACACGACCGCTTAATCGTGAAACGCATTGACGAAGGCGAACAGCTGCGCGGCGGCATCATCATTCCCGACTCGGCGAAAGAGAAATCTCAGGAAGGTGAGGTTATAGCCGCCGGGCTCGGTAAATATCGCGAAGATGGATCGCGTCAGCCGCTGGATGTCAATGCAGGCGACCGCGTTCTCTTCGGCAAGTATGGCGGCTCAGAGATCACGGTCAACGGCGAAGCGCTCTTGATTATGCGCGAGGACGAGATTCTGGGAATCATCATCCGCGCTGGTGCCGCCGCTGTCGGCAAAAAGGGCAAATAGGTTCTGGCATAACGCAAATTATGCGTTTGTGTGGACACCTTTTAATAGGAGAGAAGAGATAAAGATTATGGCAAAGCAAATAGTTCATGGCGAAAAATCGCGAGCGGCAATTTTGCGGGGCGTGAATCAACTCGCCGATGCAGTGAAAATCACCCTTGGACCAAAGGGGCGCAACGTCGTTCTCGATAAAAAATACGGCAGTCCGACCATCACGAAAGACGGCGTCACAGTGGCGAAAGAAATCGAGCTGAAAGATGCAACAGAGAATATGGGCGCGCAGATGGTGCGCGAAGTCGCTTCGAAGACCAGCGACGTTGCGGGCGACGGCACAACCACGGCGACAGTGCTCGCGCAGGCCATTTTCCGCGAAGGTGTGAAAACCGTGGCGGCGGGGGCAAACCCAATGGCTCTGAAACGCGGCATCGATAAAGCGGTCGAGCGTGCCACTCGAGAGATCAAGAAAATGTCGAAACCGGTCACTGGAGAAATGATCGCGCAGGTCGGCACGATTTCGGCCAATGGCGATCACAGTATCGGCGAGTTAATTGCCGAAGCGATGGACAAGGTTGGTAAAGATGGCGTCATCACCGTCGAAGAATCGAAAACAATGGAGACGGCGTTGGAAGTTGTCGAAGGGATGCAGTTCGATCGCGGCTACCTTTCGCCCTACTTCGTCACTGATGCGGAAACAATGAAAGCCGTGCTCGAGAATCCGGTCATTTTGCTCAGCGAAAAGAAGATTTCGGCCATGAGAGACATGCTGCCCATTCTTGAGCAGGTCGCTAAGTTGGGAAAACCAATCTTAATTATCGCGGAGGATGTCGAAGGCGAAGCTTTGGCAACTCTCGTGGTCAACAGACTGCGTGGCACGCTCAACGTCGCCGCGGTCAAGGCGCCGGGCTTCGGTGATCGTCGTAAGGCGATGCTTGAAGACATTGCGATCCTTACGGGTGGCAAGGTCATCAGCGAAGACCTCGGGATCAAACTCGAGAACGTCAAGCTTGAAGACCTGGGTACTGCAAGACGTGTGACGATCGACAAAGAGAACACGACTATCATCGATGGCGGTGGCGAGAGGAGCGATTTGCAGGCTCGGGTGAAAACACTGAAAACTCAAATTGAAGACTCTACCTCAGATTATGACCGCGAAAAACTCCAAGAGCGGCTGGCGAAACTCGTTGGCGGCGTCGCGGTAATTCGCGTCGGCGCAGCGACGGAAACCGAGCTCAATGAGAAGAAGGCGCGGGTTGAAGATGCGATGCACGCGACGCGCGCGGCAGTAGAAGAAGGCATCGTGCCGGGCGGCGGTGTCGTATTCATTCGCGCTGGGAAAGTGCTAGACAAATTCAAACTGTTCGAGGACAACGAGGACGAACCCGCCGGCGACCCGGACGAGCAGATTGGCGTCAACATCGTGAAGCGGGCACTGGAAGAGCCGTTGCGTCAGATTGTTTCAAACGCCGGCAAAGAAGGCGCCGTCATTGTCGAAAAGGTTCGTGCAGAGAAGAACCCGAACGTCGGCTATAACGCGGTAACGGAAAAGTTTGAAGATCTCGTGGCTGCGGGTGTGATTGATCCCGCCAAGGTAACACGTTGCGCACTGCAAAATGCCGCGTCAATCGCAGGGCTGATGCTCACGACTGAGGCGCTCATTTCTGAGCTACAGGATGATGACAAGCCGAGGGCATTGCCCGGCGGCATGGACATGTAATTGAGTGGCAAATTGGGAAGCCAACATTTCACAATGGGCTTCTGTTAACTCGCCGAAGAGGAGAAGTCTTCTGGAAGTGAGAAACCCTATACAGGGAAAGGTAAGAAACTTATGTCTATGAAACTCTATGTCGGTAATCTCTCGTTTGACACGTCGAGCAATGAACTACAAACATTATTCGCGCAGACGGGCACAGTCGAAAGCGTAGCGTTGATTGAAGATCGTGAAACAGGTCGCTCGCGTGGCTATGGCTTCGTCGAGATGTCAACGAAGGAAGAAGGCGCAGCGGCGATTCAGAAATTCAACGGCCATGAACTAGGCGGACGGTTTTTGAAAGTCGATGAAGCCAAGCAGCGTGAAAATCGCGTCGGCTTTTAGTTGAGAAGAACAATCGCAAGGAGCGAAGGGATCTCGGGTTTTCAAAAGACGCGAGATCTTTTAATTACGAATGTCGGTTTGCAGCCAGCTTTCTGGACCAGCCTTGCCTTGCCCGAGCTAATCCCTTTTCCTCAGCCGCGTCTCAACCAGTTGCTCCCAAAGCGTCCGCCACTTCGAGGCGTATCACTTGCCCGTCGATGCTAGCTGCCAGTCAACTTTTGCAGCACTCTTGCCGCTGAGTAGTTGGGGTAATAAGTGTGTTGCTGAAGCTTGGGATGAAACTGAAGGGCGCTGCCCTGATTCAGCACAGCAGCGCCCTAGCCTCATATCTGGGCAATGAGGAGGCTCGTGGGAGCCTTAATAAAGTAATCCTAGCATTCCTGTATGTGCGGTAACACACATTCAAAGGTCAGGCGGCGCCAAACCCTAATTTATATGTGTGATAGCGCACATACTATTATCTTGCTGTTTCTTAGAGTTATTGTTTCCAAAATCTTTGGCTATTCGTTGACTGAGGAGAACGCCGTGCAGTTATCGCGAAAACCAGCACTTTCTTTAGTAAGGACTCAGAACTCGACAGTTAATCAGGTTGGTACGCTACTCCCACGGATAGCGAGAGGTGATGAAGCTTCTTTCGATCTCTTTTTTGAGGCCACGAATGGGCTGCTCTTCGGTCTCTTGTTGCGCATTTTGGGACACACGGGGACGGCGGAAGAGGTGTTGTCTGAACTCTATGAAGAAGTACGACGCAGAGCCGCCCAGTTCGGCAAACAGAATGAAAGGCCGCTTACTTGGCTGATACTTATGGCACATCGGCGTGCCATCGAGCGTCTTTGCAACCGTCTAAATACAAATCACGAGAAGTTGCGCACAAGTGGAGGCAGAACCAAATCAACCTCCTCGATCAACATCACAGAACAACGGCGACTCGTTCACACAATGCTGGATGCGATCCCGCCACAGCATCACCGAATGATTGAACTCGCATTCTTTTCTGGGATGACCAGTCTTGAAATAGCAAAGGAAGTTGGACAGTCGCCCGCGGTAGTGGAAGCCGAGCTCCGACATTCGATGTTGCAGCTTTTCGGACTGTTCAAATCCATGGGCTTCTCAGTGGAGCCCGGGACACAAACCTAAAGAGGGGCTGACCCACCGGCAGCCTTTCCCGTTCTTTGGGTGTGTGTGTTAACGCACAGACCTTCTTCCCTTTGACTGCTATAACTCGTTAGCTTCCTTTCGAAATTACGTTTCGACATCCGGGATCGGGTCAGCAACCTTCTTCTTGAGCCGCCTTGTAATTCTCCAGAGAGGCCGACGAAGTTGTTCTCTCAGCGTCCGCAGACGTTCCATCTATCAGGCTGTAGGATTCTCAGGTGCAATTTATGTATTCCAACGTGTGCTTGGAAAACCCTGGTACACGCTCTAGAAAACTGAAAGAAGAAAAATGTCGATCTTAAAAAGCATTGTTTCCGTGTTCATCCTGTTGGCGTTTTCAATCGTCATCGGCGTGAGCGCAAAGGCGCAGCCACAGCCTAACCGTAATAACACCCGTGCGGTCGGCAACATGCTGCAACGACTTGAACGAAGTTCGAGCAGGTTCCGCAACAGTCTCAATCTGGCATTGGTCCAGGGGAGCGTTGACCAAATGCGTCCTCAAAATGATGTCAGCACTTTCGAATCCGGCTTTGAACTCGCTATTAAGCAGTTCAGGGATCAGTTCAGTCGCCGGCTTGCGGTTGCGACGGACGTTGAGAGCATCCTGCAAAAGGCGTCTCCCATCAATAGTTTCATAACTCAAAACAACCTAAACCCGCGGGTCAAGAATGACTGGACATCGGTTCGAACAGATTTGAACACGCTGGCGAGTGCCTATGGCGTCAGTTGGCAGTGGGACCAATTAACTCCGATGAAGGTTGACGCAAATGGATCGTTCCGACTGTCCGAGAGCGAACTCAATCAGCTAATCCAGCGAATCGAGAATGGCGGCGACACGTTTCGTGTAAGTCTTACCGACGCTTTTTCCCGAACACCTTACGATCATACCAGAAGCGAGAGCAACATGAATGATGCTCTTCGAGGCTTCAAAAAGGCGACGGATCAAGTGCGCATCCATTTCGATGCCAGGGAGTTGATTTCAGACGACGTAAAGCAGCTGCTCGATCACGCCGAACCCCTCGACAATTTCATGCGTGACAACCCGCTTACAGGCCACGCCAAGAGCGATTGGTCGACATTGCGCGCGGATCTAAGCGTGCTGGGCAACGCGTATGACGTAGCGCCGAGTTGGGGAAACAGTGCTGTTTTACAAACTGGATCCAAGAGCACTAATCGCCTAACCGGAACTTTTAAATTGGATTCGTCCCGCAGTGACAACCCGTGGGACAAAGCGCAGCGCGCGACTCAGAATTTACGTACCGACGAACGGCAGAAAGTCGTTGACCAAATTCTGGCGCGACTTGAATCTCCTCAGATGCTGATGATTGAGAGTCGCGGTACAACGATGACCATTGCTTCTTCGCTGGCCCCACAATCAAGCTTTGAGGCGGACGGCCGCGAGCGTCAGGAACAACTCCCCAACGGTAGATGGACCAAGGTAACGGCAACGCTTCGTGGGGAGCAGTTAGTAGTGAGTTCGGACGGTTACAAAGAGAATGATTTTAATGTCACTTTCGATGCAAGTGAAAACGACGGCAGTTTACGAGTGCGGCGGCAGTTGTATTCCGACCGGCTAACTCAACCGGTAGTCGTTGATAGTGTTTATGCGCGGACCGCCGCTGTAGCACAGTGGAACGTCGATAAGGATTCGCGGCCGGTTTTGGGTAACGCCAGTACGAGCAGCGGTGAGTTCATCGTGCGAGATGGTGAGACTTTGGTGGCCATCTTGAACAGTGATCTGACCACAAAGCTGTCGCAGCACGGTGACCTGTTCACGATGACCGTGCGCGACCCCAGTCAATTCGAAGGCGCGATTATCGAAGGCACAGTGGGCAGTGTTGACCAGGGAGGACGTTTGAGTGGCCGGTCAAGTATGTCGCTCAATTTCGACAGGATTCGGTTAAGGAACGGCCAGACGTATAAATTCTCCGGAGTTCTCGGGAATGTGCGGTTGCTCAATGGCGACACAGTCAAAGTTGACAACGAAGGAAGCGCGCAAGGCAGCAACCAGACCACGCAGACGATCCAGCGCGCGGGCATTGCTACGGCTGTCGGCGCCATCATTGGCGCCATTGCCGGCGGTGGGAAAGGCGCAGCGATCGGCGGAATCATTGGCGCTGCAGGCGGAGCCGGTACGGTTTTTATTCAGGGTAAAGACAACCTCGAGCTGCCGGTCGGCACAGAACTGACAATTCGTGCGAGTAGTCCGAGGTAGGTAGGACCGATGGCGGATCGAAGTGCGGCGTCGAACGCCCGCTTCGATTTTGGGCTTAACTCGTCGGGTAAACGTCTCTAATCAATTGACCACGAAGACTCCATCTTCCCGCCTGCTACCGCCAGCCTTAACCAGTTCAACCTTCTGGAGCGCCTCTCTGGGAAAACTCTCCTCATGCACTGCGTTGCCTTCAAACCACTGGCAAATAACATCACCATCTGAAACCAAACCGTGGACCGTCATTTTTGGTCCGCCGGATCTAAGCTGAACTACATTGCCAATTTCGAAATCTTCCATTGCAGTATGTTCCGTTGGGAGCTAATAGTTTCTAATGCATTATGATCTTTTCGCGCTCAGTAGCCGCAGCAGAGGAGCTATTCCTCAGTTTCATCCTTTTCATCCTGAGCGTTTCCCTTATTACCTTCTGAACTATCACTCATAAAAAGCGGAATCGAGGTTTCCTTAGACACTGGCTCGTCATCCTCAACTTCCTGTTTCAGTTCCTGGCCCAATTCATTACCGGCTTTCCAGTTCTTCATGTCCTTTCCGGCGTTTAGTCCGTCTTCTACTCCTTGTTTGAACTCGGCAGAATTCGTGTCTACGTGTTGTTCTATGTCTTCGCTCATTGCTGGCTCCTATACGTTGCATGATCCCCGTGTCTAGTACAGAACTTTTAACACAAGCGAGGAACTGCATCCGTGCGCTAACACACAAATATATACGACTGTTTTGGTTGATATGTGTGCTACTGCACATACAAGGCTACCCGCATAGCCTTTAATGATGATCCGTCCCGGAAATCTACTGCGATAAAGCATATCAGGCAGTTTCGGCTTCAGATGAGATTGCATTTGAGTGCACTCTGATACCGGTAACCGCTGCGACAGAGATTCACAGGAGCGATAGAAGAGCCGGTTTCATCGAGATCAACAACCGGTCTTCTTGAAGCTGCTGTTGCCGGGGCCATCTTGAACAGGGAGTGACTTATGAAAACAGATCAATCGCAAAACAGAATCGGAAACGCCTTCCTGGTGTTCTCAATGCTGTTTGGAATAGGGATCGCCTTGAGCATGACTGCTCAGGCGCAGAATCCAGACGATCGTTACACTCAAGATCGTAACCGCAGCGACAACGGAGATCAAAATCGACGTGGTCGCGACTGGGATCGTTACGGTAACTATGGCGGCTCTTCGGAGTTGCGTCGCACCGCTCTGAATGCCGGCTATGACGAAGGCGTCAAGGAAGGCCGCAAAGATCGCGGGAACGGCAGCCGCACAGAACACCGCAACCTGAGCAGCTATCAGAAAGCCACGAAAGACTATAGCCCGCGTCTCGGCGACCGTGAACTCTACCGCCGCTACTTCCGTGAAGCCTTCGAAGACGGATATAACGCCGAAAGTTATGCGCGTGGCAATAGACATCGTGACGATCGCAATGGAAACCGTGACCGCAACGACAACGGTAACCGGGATCGCATCGGCCGCAACGAGGATGGTTACGGCAACTTCGGGGGCTCGTTCCAGTTGCGTCAAACCGCTCTGAACGCTGGTTTTGGTGAAGGTGTCAAACAGGGCCGCGAAGATCGCAGGAAACGCAACAACAATGGCTACCAGGGCCAGAGTACCTACCAGAAAGCAACGAAGGATTATAGTTCCGGTCTCGGCGACCGCGAAGTGTTTCAGCGCTACTTCCGTGAGGCATACGAACACGGCTACGCCGACGGTTACGCCGGCTACTAGTCTTTGTCATGGTGAGTCAGACATAGCGAACACGAACACGAACAATGCGAGCAATCAAACTCATCAAGCACGCGGAACGTAAGGTTCCAGATACTCGATCCCGGATCAAAGCTGCTACCGGGCAAGACAGATTGTCCCAAGGGGTTCGGTCCTGGGTAGTCGAGTTTAAGAAAACCCGTCGAGGCGAATCTCTCATCGCCTTCGACAGTTTGTTCAAGGACGCACTCTTGCCGTCAAGCCAGGCAGATTAACCCCCCATTTCACAGACATGTGAAGAAGACCGGCCTTGGCCCACCTGGGCAGGGGCGCGATGTATTTCCCTCAAACCGCTATCAATTCACGCGTCCTCTAAACGTCCAATACCGATTCCTCAGAGTCTTTCGGTGACCGAACAGCGCTATGCTGGGGGACAGTATCTCCGTATGTGAGCTAGCGCACAGACGATGCAGTTTAAAAGGTTCAGTCTGTGAGACATAGAGGTCGTTAGGGAACAGGGACGGGAATCCAAAATCGCGCGGACAGTTTCATAACGACTGGAAGGAGATTGCGGCGCTATGAAAATAGTCATTCTAATCACCGTCATTGAAAGTTCAGCTGTCATGTTGGCGATTCTGTATTTCTACTACAGACGTAGGCAGTCAGGAAAACGCGATTTGGTTTTCGTCGCCGGCAGAGGAAATGAAAAATGAGTCTCACACGAAGTCCTTGTTGCCATCAACTTTGCTTTAGCGATGCGGCAATGTGTCCGTGGTGCGGACAGGCCTTTGAGTCGGGTGCGCTTGAGCGGGTTGCAATTGCCGGAGAGAAAGCATTCAAGAGGAATGCATACGCGATATTTTTCAGTGTGTTTCTGGGATCGTTGGCGCTGCTGCTCTTTTTTCAACTTCGAAACTGAAAACGAAAGGCACCATATGTCGTTCCGAGAGCAAACGGTGAAGGCAAGAACTAAAATCAAAGTAGACCAGGCAAAGGGCCAGGTTCATTCAGAGCCCGTTAAAGGCAGATATAAAATATGACTGGAATAGTAGAAGTGAGCAGTAATGTCCGTAACGACAACACACTGGCAGAGTGGCCGGGTATCGTGTCCAGATTTCAGCTGGTCATCCTGGCAACCCAGAGAAGCAAGCAACTCTTATTAGGTGCACAGCCGCGGATCGTAGCCGACCGACTGAAACGAAGGAATACGAGCATCGCGCTTGAGGAATTGAAGAGAGGTTTAATACTCTTGAAACCAGTCGCAGTTGAAGAGGCTCAAAGCACGGCTTGAGATACGATGAGTGTCGCCCTAATGAGGAAGTGATACATGTTGTTTCCACAATTGGAAGAAAAGCTGCAAGCATCACTGTGATATAAGATTCTGCGCGTATCATTCGGAAATCCTCGTGTTTCTTACCGATTAACTCACAAGGCGATCGATGATTCATTCAACGCGTGCCTCTGTGCGTGAAGTGTGAGCTTGTTGCCTACTTCAAAGGCGTGATTGCGGCACATATACTGGAGAAAAGAGTCCCCTCACCATCACACTCACCTCGCCTTTGCCACTTTCTGATCTAACCAAGACCCACGCCCCGTTGCGGATCTTGTTTTAATGTATTTTTGATAAAAGTTGGGAACGCCGATGTATACATCGGCGGAACAACACAAGATGGCAATAACCGAAGAAGTAGGCCAAGCTCAAACAGATGCTCAAAGCTTCACCGCGCCCCCGGCAATCTCACAAAGCATACGCGCAACCGCTGGGGACGCGAACATGGGCGCCTGACGCAGGATCAAGAACCTCTTTGTTTTCGAAGAGAGAATCAAGCCACCCGATACGTAAAGACGGCTTCGCAACTCTAACGTAAGTGAATGAAATGACTGACAAGCGCGAGGAGGTGGTATTAACCAAACTCTTGAATACTGGAGCGCGAGCCGGCGCCTTCTCAATAGTCACTTGCGTTCCAACTTCGGTAAGAGGGACACTGTTGTTCATGAGAAAAATACAAGTTCACTATTGCTCGGTGTGACCGATTAAAAAGGCGATGGCTGCCCGTGTGGCGGCTCAACTATCGAAAGAGAATGATATCGAGGTAGCAACGGCCAAGGGAGGTTTGGGTGAGTTTAGCGTTTCCATCGATGGTCAAAAGGTGATTGATACGAATCGTCTTTGGTATCCCACACCTCGTAAAGTGGTAGCCAAGGTTCTAAACCTGTTAGCCCTGCAACCTTCATAAGGCGTCTTGTTGCTTTCGCTCTGCATCCGGCGCTTAGCTCCAGTTGGTGCTTTTATCAGCCATGCGAGCCGCCACATCGTTGATACTCGAATAGATTCCTATTCCCCAGCGCAGTGAAGTCGCGCATTGGACCACTGTTCGGCAATTAGGGTGGCGCTGACCGGAGGATCGTTCCTCTTTACTTTTTCAAAAAACTGAGAACAGATGATCGCCTTCTATGGCACTGGTCGTTCACATTCTTCGTTGAGACGGGAGGAACCCACAGGACCATGAGAATACTGGGCGGCATTTTGATATTGGTGGTCACTAACGTGGTATTCCTGCTCGGTCATGATCAACGACCACGAACTGGGCGCAACCGAAGCGGTCCGGCTCGTGTAAGACAAACTGCAAATCGCCCGATAAGGATTATGTTGGTCAACACTTATCTTGACTTCTCTATCGAGTTGATTGGCGCTCGCGCCCCAAAGACATTGAAGTCGCACTGCGGCTATGGTCCCAAGCCAGGCTAAAAAGCCCGCTCAGTATCCGACCGAACAAACGGTGCTGCAAACACAACGTGAGCAGCAATGAATGAGAAAAGATCCACGAGGGAGTGGTGACGCGCGAATAACTAAGGTGCTTCAGTACAAGGCCGTAATAACCTCGAAGTCATACGAGTTAAACCAATGGGATCATGAGGTTGTTAATTAGCTCCTCGGGAGGATCGTTTTTAGCTATTGACCATCGCCCGCCTGTGGAGAATATCGCGTGCTTTGTCAATGGTCTTCTTGTTCATATTGTAGTATCTCATCGTCATCTTCACGTCCCTGTGGCCCATCAGATTAGCAAGCGCTGGTAACGGGATGCCTTCATTAGCCATTTCAGTACCGAAGTTGTGACGCACAGAGTAGAAGTAGCGGTACCTTTCGGGACTCCTGCTTCGGAGTACGCCGCAGTCCACAACTTGCGCAAATTGACCTTGGCAGGTTCAAACACAAGAACATCGTCGTTCTTATTCTTTCTCTGGAGTTGCAGTTGCAACAACTCCTTCTAGTCATTTGCACCGGCCAACGCTTTGGCTTGATGTTCCTGCCCTTGCCTTTGTAGGCAGTGAGCGTGATGATCTCGTTAGCAAAGTTAATATCTTTCCAGCGCACGTAATCCAACAAGCTGGACCTTCTGGCTCCAGTATCCATTGCCGCAATGAACACCGGTTCTTTTCATTGACCTTTCTTATAACGATGTCTCCCGAGAGGGCGACCAGATTGTCGAGGACGGCGTGTGCTGTGACAACGCTTCGAACGCCTTTGGTCTTTAGGAATACAGGCCAGCATTATTTTGAGAGACCAAGAGCTTCAGGAAGTTATGTGTCCAGATCCTCTATTGAAGATCAGCGGTGATGCTAATTATATGAAGGGTTGTTCCATCTCGGATTGGAAGCTTAGTCGCGAATGATCCGAGTTTTCTCTTTGTTCTGTTTGAGAAGTGGTTTCTAAATCGCAGCCTCTCAAGTAATCACGAATCACAAACAGAAACGGTCGGCTCTGTGTGTTAGCGCACAGACAGGTTTCTTTCTTCAACTTACTCTGCCAACTCTCAAAGGGTGTATGACAAATAGTTCATAGTGGTGCGAACGGACCTTACTCGTCGCCGAGAGTCTGACTTGCACTAATTAGAGGAACATCCTCGCAGCACTCAATGTGCAGAAATGCGAATAGGTGTCATAGTGCGCAGCTAAGTAATAAGAGCGGTACTGCAAACGAAAGTTATCTCGCCTGCTCAGGCACTAGTTTCCGCAGCATGGAAATCGGAGAGAAGTCTCGCCTCCCCTCCACTGGTAACTTCCTGTTTCTGCATCCACCTACGATCTAACTGCTCGCTATCTGCTGTCGATTCTGGTTCGTGACCATTCGCAACGAGTTTGGAAACGTCGATGCTCGATAGCCGAGAAAAAGCAGACAACAGCAATAAAAACGGAGCGGGTGAGACCGAAACCCGTAGTGGTCAAAGCCTGGCAAGTCCCCCCACTATCTCGTTGCCCAAAGGCGGCGGCGCGATTAGGGGGATGGGCGAGAAGTTTGCCGCCAACCCAGTTACCGGAACTGGCTCCATGTCCGTCCCAATTGCTACAAGCCCCGGCCGCTCAGGCTTTGGTCCACAGCTTTCGCTATCTTATGACTCGGGCGCCGGTAATGGACCGTTTGGGTTTGGCTGGAACCTCTCGTTGCCCTGCATCACCCGCAAGACTGACAAGGGGTTGCCGAAGTATCAAGACGCCGATGAATCCGACGTCTTCATCTTATCCGGGGCAGAAGACCTTGTCCCGGTGCTTATTCAAAATGCGACGCAGCAGTGGGTTCGTGAAGTGGTGACGCCGCGAACTGTTAACCACGCGACATATGAAATAGAGCGCTACCGTCCGCGAATCGAGGGACTGTTCGCACGGATCGAGCGCTGGACCAACCAGATCGATCACAGAGACTGCTTCTGGCGCTCAATCTCGAAAGACAACATCACCACCTGGTTCGGCAAGACGGCAGAAAGTCGCATCGCCGATCCGGATGACGAAGTAAAGATCTTTAGTTGGCTCATCTGCGAGAGCTACGACGACAAGGGTAATGTCGTTATCTACAATTACAAAGCTGAAAACTCCCAGGGCATCGACGCCTCTCAAGTGAACGAACGTAACCGAACGGACGTGTCGCGCGAGGCCAATCGATATCTCAAACGAATTCGTTACGGAAATCAGCAACCGTATCTGCCTGAGCTTTCGGAAACCGGACCTTGGCCCACACCGTCACACAGTGACAATTGGTTCTTCGAAACTGTCTTCGACTATGGTGAGCACTATACGGAGAACGATCAGGGTCAACCTTCTTCCTTCTTTGTAGACGCGAGTCGTCGCCCATGGCCGGTTCGCGAAGATTCGTTCTCCTCCTATCGCGCGGGCTTCGAAGTGCGTACTTATCGTTTGTGCCGTCGGGTGTTGATGTTCCACCATTTTCCCGACGAACTCGGAACCGATGACTACCTGGTTCGTGCAACTCACTTCAATATTTCGCAAGACCCCGCGGGCTCATTCATCACCGCCGTTACTCAGTCAGGTTATGTATTGCAGCAGGACGGGTCGTATCTAAAAAAATCGCTGCCACCGCTGGAGTTCGAGTACAGCAAAGCCAGGATCGATGAGACCGTGCGAGGCATTGAGGATGACACTGTAGAAAATCTTCCCTGCGACCTGGACGGTTCGAACTACCGGTGGGTCGACCTCGACGGCGAAGGACTCTCCGGCGTTTTGACGGAACAGGGTGGCGCTTGGTTCTACAAACGAAACCTGAGCGCGTTGCCAATAGCAGGAAACAGTGGGCCAGCAACCGCATCGGCGCGCTTCGGACCGATAGAGCGTTTGCTGACGATGCCTTCGCGCACAAACCTGTCAAGCGGACAGCAGCTGCTCGATTTAGCCGGCAACGGTCAGTTGGATGTAGTGGAGTTCGATGGACCTGTACCTGGATTTTTTGAACGGACGACCGACGAAGGTTGGGAGACTTTCAAAACGTTTGCGTCCCAGCCAAATGTCGCCTGGAAAGATCCAAACCTTAGGTTCGTCGATCTAACGGGTGATGGCCACGCTGACATTCTGGTTACCGAAGATGACGTTTTTACGTGGTATCCATCGTTGGCCGAGGATGGATTCGACTCCGCCGAGAAAGTACGCCAAACATTCGATGAGGAAACAGGACCGCGTCTCGTGTTCGCCGACGGTACGCAGTCTATCTATCTCTCCGACTTTTCAGGTGACGGCCTCACCGATTTGGTGCGCATCCGCAACGGCGAAGTGTGCTACTGGCCCAACCTCGGCTACGGCCGTTTCGGCGCGAAGGTGACGATGGACCACGCGCCCTGTTTTGACACCCCTGATCAGTTTGACCAGAAGCGCATCCGTCTGGCCGACATCGATGGCTCGGGTTTGGTCGACATCATCTACCTCGCGGCCGACGGCGTACGGTTGTATCTCAACCAATCTGGCAATCGCTGGAGCGACGTCCAACGACTCGCAAATTTCCCGGCTGTCGATAATCTGGATTCAGTTCAAGTAGCCGACCTGCTCGGCAACGGCACCGCTTGCCTCGTGTGGTCTTCTCCATTACCGCGAGAGGCACGCCGGCCCATGCGGTACATCGATTTGATGGGTGGACAGAAGCCGCATCTGCTCGTCAAGACAGTAAATAACCTCGGCGCCGAAACACAGGTGCATTACGCACCGTCGACGAAATTCTATTTGGCTGATAAGTACGCGGGCAAACCATGGATCACGAAGCTCCCATTTCCGGTGCATGTAGTGGAACGCGTGGAAACTTACGATTACATCAGCCGCAATCGCTTCACTAATCGATACGCATATCATCACGGCTATTTTGATGGCGTCGAACGCGAATTCCGCGGGTTTGGCATGGTCGAGCAGTTCGATACGGAGGGGTTTGCTTCGCTGAATGCGGATTCGAGTTTCCCAGGTCCGACGAATCTCGCCGCAGGATCAAGTGTGCCCGAGGTTCACACCAAGACGTGGTTTCATACCGGCATTTACGTCACCCGTGAACATGTTTCCAACTTCTTTGCTGGCCTGCTCGATGAGCATGACCGAGGCGAGTACTACCGTGAACCTGCGTGGCGAGATGATGATGCGGAAGCAAAGAAGCGGCTACTTGAAGACACCATTCTACCGGCGGTTTTAACTGGTGATGAAGAGCGAGAAGCCTGCCGCGCCCTAAAGGGCGCGATGTTGCGTCAGGAAATTTATGCCCGGGACGGGTCACCCAAGGCACTCCATCCTTACGTTGTCACAGAGCAGAACTTCACAATCAAACCCTTGCAGCCTCGCGCCGGCAACCGGCACGGAGTGTTCTTCACGCATGCTCGAGAAGCCATCACCTACCATTACGAACGCAATCCCGACGATCCACGGGTGGGCCACGCACTAACATTGAAAGTGGACGCATTCGGCAATGTGCGGAGATCGGTCACTATTAGTTATCCGCGTGCGAATGTTCCACACCGCCGGCCGGAACAGAACGAAACCCACATTGTTCTGACACTCATTCGATTTGCGAACCGCGATGACCAGGCAGACTGGCATCGCGTCGGGCTTCCAATCGAGTCGCGCACTTACGAGGTAGTAAAGCCCCCCACTGCTACGGGGCGTTTCAGATGGGAGGAACTGAATGATCTTTTGGCGGCGCTTGTTCCGTTCGATCAAGAGGAACCACCTCGTGCAAATACTATCCGTTACGAACAATGGGACTGGAGGAATCAATGGGACTCGCAAATCGAGCCGGGAGGGTTAGTCAATACTCGGCTGCGAGTCATTGAACATCTCCGCACGCTTTATCGCAAAAACGATCTTACCGGTCTGCTTCCCCTGGCTACGGTGGAGTCGCTGGCGTTGTCTGGTGAAAGTTACAAACTTGCTCTAACGCCCGAGCTATCGCAGCAGCTATTTGTCGAAAGTGGAAAACTTACTCAAACAGCATTGGCTGGCGTCCTTGCTAACGAAGGCAAATACGTTCACAGCGAAGGCGATGCCAACTGGTGGATTCCAGCGGGGCGGGTCTTCTATTCGCCCGATGACAATGACACACCTGCGCGGGAACTTGCTTACGCGAACCAGCACTTCTTCCTGGCCCATCGGTTCCGCGATCCGTTCCACGCCAGCGCGGTCAGCACCGAGAGCTTCGTTAATTACGACGGTTACGACTTGCTTGTGACAGAAACCCGCGACCCACTCGGTAACCGCATCACCGTGGGTGAGCGGAATGCTGCCGGCAGTGTGACGCGGCCCGGTAATGACTACCGCGTGCTTCAACCAAAGTTGATCACGGATCCTAATCGCAATCGCGCGGAGTTGCTGTTCGACGCATTGGGCATGGTGGCGGGCACGGCGGTCAAGGGCAAAGACGACACCGTAGGAGACACGCTGAACGGTTTCGAGCCAGACCTGACACAAGCGCAGATCGATGAGTTCCACGATGCGCCAGACCCACATGTGCCGGCGCCCAACTTACTAAATGGTGGAACCACGCGCATGATTTACGATCTCAACCGTTTCCACCGCACTCAACAATCGCACCCGGAAGATCCGGCTCAATGGTTGCCCATCTACTCAGCAACTCTGGCGCGCGAAACACACGTGAGCGATCCAGTCCCCCCTCAGGGTGCGAAGATTCAGATTGGCTTCTCCTATTCAGATGGCTTCGGACGCGAGATTCAGAAAAAGGTCCAGGCAGAGCCCGGGCCGCTGGTCGAAGGCGGACCAATCGTCAGTCCGCGTTGGGTGGTTAGCGGCTGGACCATCTTCAACAACAAAGGTAAGCCCGTTCGACAGTATGAACCGTTCTTCAGTCAGCGCTCCGAGAGAAGTCACCAATATGAGTTTGGTATTCAAGTAGGCGTTAGTCCCATTCTGTTCTATGACCCGGTTGAGCGTGTAGTTGCCACGCTGCACCCGAACCATACGTACGAGAAGGTCGTCTTCAATGCATGGCAGCAGACGACCTACGACGTGAACGACACTGTCACTTTGGATCCGAGCAGCGATGAAGATGTGAAGGGTTTCTTTGTTCAACCGGATGGCAGACCGCGCATCCCTACAAACGATTATCTGCCGACCTGGTACGGCCAGCGCATAGGTTTGCCAGCAACTAACCCGGAGCGTGACGCGGCACAAAAGGCCGCAGCACACGCCAACACGCCGACGGTCGCACACTTTGACACGCTGGGACGCCCTTTCCTGACTCTGGCGCACAACGGCTTCAAAACGGATGGAACGGCGATTCAATATCCCACGCGTATTCATTTGGATATTGAAGGTAACGAACGCGAAGTGCGCGACGCCATCGAACAGAACGGCGATACGCAAGGGCGCATCGTCATGCGCTACGACTACGACATGCTCGGCAATCGCATTCACCAGGCCAGCATGGAAGCCGGCGAGCGTTGGATGCTAGTTGATGTCGCTGGTAAGCCGATCCGCGCCTGGGACAGTCGCGACCATGCTTCGCGCACTGAATACGATCCCTTGCGCCGCCCGCTGCGTTCCTTTGTCACCGGAGCCAACCCCATCAATCCAAACCAAGAACTATTAACGGAGCGTCTGGTCTACGGCGAGCAGCATCCGGAATCCGAACTGCGCAACTTGCGTGGCCGGCTTTACTTGCATTTGGACCAGGCCGGCGTAGTTGCCAGCGAAGAGCACGATTTCAAAGGGAACGCGTTGAGCGCTTCACGTCGGCTGACGAACGGAACGCAGTACCGGCAAGCGTTGGATTGGAGTGATGTTGACGCCGACCACATCGCGCTGCCGACGGACGCCAGGTTATTGGTCGTTCCCGTCGCACTTGAAACAGTTCTCAGGCCACGGCTTGAAGCAGACATCTACACGAGCAGCACCACCTACGATGCACTCAATCGTCCGCTCACGCTCACCACACCACATACACCGGCAATGCAGCCAAACGTGATCCGCCCCGGGTACAACGATGCGAATGTGCTCGATCGCGTAGACGTTAACTTGCGTAGCGCCACCGCTGCCGGTCAGCCGGTCTGGACGTCATTCGTCAGCAATATCGACTACGATGCCAAAGGTCAGCGCACGCTGATCGAATACGGCAGCGGTGCAACGGAAGATCGAAGGGGCGTCACGACCTCTTACACCTATGACCCGTTAACCTTCCGCCTCACGCATTTGTTCAGCGCGCGAAACGCCGTCGACTTTTCCGGCGACTGTCCGCGGCCACCTCCAGACGGTTGGCCCGGTTGCCAGGTGCAGAACCTGCACTATACCTACGACCCGGTAGGTAACATCACGAACATCCGCGATGACGCCCAGCAAATCATCTACTTCCGCAACCGCCGTGTTGAGCCTGGCAACGACTACACCTACGACGCCCTCTATCGATTGATTGAGGCGACCGGACGCGAACACCTTGGTCAAGTCGGCGGCGCAACGAACGCTCCCAGAGCGCCTAATGCCTTCAACGATTTCCACATTCGGCTAAATCACCCCGGCGACGGTAACGCGATGGGGACGTATCTCGAGCGCTACCTGTATGACGCCGTCGGCAACTTTCTGGAAGTGCAACATCGCGGTAGCGATCCGGTCCACCCAGGTTGGACACGTACTTACGCTTATGGCGAAGCAAGTCTGATCGAGGACGGCACGGGCGGCGTCCCGCTCAAGGCCAGCAATCGTCTGAGCAGCACCACGGTTGGCAGCAACACCCCTCCGGTTGAACGCTACGTCTACGACGCCCACGGCAACATGATCCGCATGCCGCATCTCGGCGGTGCATATCCCGACGCTAACATGCACTGGGACTATCGCGATCAACTGTGCCGGACGGATTTGGGCGGCGGCGGTACGGCATATTACGTCTACGATGCGACCGGTCAGCGAGTGCGCAAAGTATGGGAAAAGCCCGCAGGTCTCTTCGAAGAGCGCATTTACTTCAGTGGCTTCGAGATTTTCCGGAAACGACAAGGTACGGAGCGTTTCGAACGCGAGACGCTGCACATCATGGACGATAAACAACGCATCGCCCTGGTAGAAACACGCACCCTCGACACAGGCAATGACCTCACACCGCAGCAACTCATCCGCTACCAGTTTGGCAACCACCTCGGCTCCGCCAGCCTAGAGTTGGACCATCAGGGGCAGATCATCTCCTACGAAGAATACACACCCTACGGCAGCACGTCGTATCAAGCGGTGCGCAGCCAGACCGAGGTACCAAAGCGCTATCGATATACCGGAATGGAGCGGGATGGGGAGACGGGCTTGAACTATCACAGCGCGAGGTACTACGTGCTGTGGTTGGGGAGGTGGGCAAGCGGTGACCCAGCGGGGATGGCGGATGGGACGAACCTGTACAGTTATGTAAACAACAATCCATTGAACTCTATTGATCCCAGCGGATTGCAAGATATGGCGCGCCCGGCCCACGTAATAACGCCGACCGAAGAGGCTTTCACGGCTTTGGGCATACAGCCCGGCGACGCGACGAGGGGTGTGACAATAGATGGAAGACGTTTGACCGAGATCTGGGCAGCAGACAACAGCAGTGTTACTTACCAAGAACTGCCCCCATTGCTTGGCGTATTACCTCGTGAAATGCAACGACCAGAGGCGTCTGTTACGCCTGATAACTATGCCGAGCTTTTTGAAGAGCCGCCTCCGCCGCCTGACTTCGCTGGAGCGGCCATAGGAACCGCAGAGGTTGTGGTAGTTGCTGGCGTGGCAGCAGTAACAGTGGTGGAGTTTCATAGCAACCTGTCAGATGCTGCACAAGGAGCCCGTTACAGTTTGCAAAGGCTCTCTAATGTATTCGCAAGTAGCGGGCAGAGAATCTCCCGCACAAACGTGATTACGACACCATCCCTACAGATCGAAGAGGAACAGATTCAAAATCTACGAGGTGCAGGGATAAGCGTGAATACAAGCTCTGGGTGGGTTGGGCGAAATAACTGTGGACCAGTAAGTTCTGCTGCGAATACGGCCGTGCCCTCAACCGCGACTGGCGAAGCACGGGCGTTGGGAATACCTGAAGGCCCAACGAGCGTCGCCCAGATGGGTCAAATACTGAGGAATTCCGGCATGAGTGGAGGATCGCCCGACATGACTGGTGGTGGGCCTGGAGATGCGCAGCAATTCATGAGAGGTTTCCCTCGCGGTTCCCGATTCGTTATTGGCTGGGACTGGCGAGGTTCACCCAACGGCCACTGGATCGTTGGTAAGGTTGGCAGGTTCGGCCTGTTCTTTCGAGACGCTCAGAGGCGGTTTCCTTTTAACTGGTTACCCTCATTCAGATTGCCGCAAAACGTGCGAAATGTAGATGTGTTTATTACACATAATCCTAGTGTGCCTTAGACATCGGCTAGGTCGATTTATGGATTAAAGGATTCGTAGGCCTTGGAGTAGCTTTGGTGATCTACCGTTCTCGACCGGGAGTTTGTAATCCAATGATTCTAAATTTAAGCCCTGCAGGTCTTGCTCATTCATCGGCAGCTTGGACCGCACGTGCTGGTCAATTACCAAACCCGCCAGAGTATCGTCGGCTAGGGCTATAAGGATATGAAAAGATCGGCCTCAGTGACGGGGTCGACCGCTGGCGGATGGACGAGGAGCTTCGCGTTGTCTTGGGCCAGAAGAGCGCGTACTGGTTCGCCCTATTTTGGATGAAGGGAAGTCATCAAGACCGCGCCGTAAGAATAGCCAATTGGCTGTGAGCTGCGACGGCAGTCGGCACGAAACTCGCTTTCACACGAAGGAGCAATCATGAACTTGAACGATCGCAATCTCACGAAGGGCACGCAGGGCGATGATGTCAAACTTCTTCAGAGCGAGCTTCGCCGGCTTGGGTATGTGATCGCTGACGGAGAGGTTGCGCCAAGTCTTTTTGGTGAAACGACGCTAAAGGCGGTAGTCGATTTTCAGAAGTCACACGGGCTCACTGAAGATGGCATTGTCGGCGAGAACACGAGGAAGGAGCTCAGCGTGGCGATCGCCGGCTTGCAGGATTCAAAAAACCGCGAGCCCATAAGGACCGAACCCAAAAAGGGCGAACTCAAAAAAGACGACTTCAAACCACCTTCGGATAGCCCGACCAAATTGCCGCCCTCAGATATCGGCCCCAAATTGCCTCCCAACGGCGATCCGAAGCTACCAACCAACACTCCTCCAATCTCATATGTGATACAGGGTCAGATCGGGCAAACGGATGAAAAGCCAGCCATCGGTCTGATGGTTCGCGCCTTCAACAAAGATGCGAGCGGCAGCGAAACGAAGCTTGGTGAGTCAGTGTCGGACGAGGACGGGCGATACAAGATTACCTACCTCGAAGCGCTGTTCTCTAAGTTTAGTAGTGGCCGCAATGGACTGGACATAGTCCTGCGCGTATTCGATCAAACTCACAACATGAACCAGGGATGGAATGCAGTTCGCATCACGAAGCCGGTTGAGAGTATCGAGCCAAGACAGGTTAGCTGGCTGCCGTGGAAAGAGCTGGAGGCGAAGCCTTTCAATGTGTCGGGGCAAGTGCTTTGGTCCGATGGCAGGCCGGCTATTAGTTTGACTGTGCGCGCGTTTGACAAGGACCTGCGTAGTGAAGAGGAGCTGGGTAAGGCCGTCACCGACAAACAGGGCCACTACGAGATTAACTATTCTGCCTCGCAGTTCCGTCGCAACGAAAAAGATAGTGCCGATTTAGTTGTTCGCGTCTCCGATGGAGCCGGGACGCTGCCTGTCTCTTCGCCAATCATTTTCAACGCAAAGCCGGTTGAAACTGTTGACCTCAGCTTTGGTGGCGAGTCTCGTGGACTATCGGAATACGAAACGATGGTCAAAGAACTCGTGCCCTTGCTGCAGGGAGTGCCCATGAGCGAACTCGTCGAGAATGAAGACCAGAAAGATATCTCTTTCCTGGCTGGTGAAACCGGTTTTGATCCGCGACGGATTACCTGGTTGGTGCAAGCGGCAAATCTGGAGCGCGAAACTCACAGCATTTCGGCGGAAGTTTTTTACGGGTTGTTTCGGCAAAAACTTCCGACCAACCTTAAAGACTTGCTTGGGCAAGTTACGCTGCCATTGCGTCGGTCACTGGAACGATCAGTGCTGGACAACATCATTCCTCCGTTAACGGCCGCCGAGCTGGACGAGATCGTCAACAAGCTACACGCACTGAGAGCAGACTTATTACTCAAGCCTGCGGGGGCGAATCGAGAGCCGTCACTCGGCGATTTATTGAATACAAGCCAACTCACTACTGATAAGAAACGCGTCGTCGCGGTGTTACACCTAGAGCACGATGGCGCAACCGAGGCGTTCCGGACGGCGCTCAGTGAACGAAAAGAATTCAACGAGAAAGAGATCAAAGCGGTCCGGTTAACGCTGCAATTGGCAGCGCTTACCAGCAGCCACTTGCCACTGGTAATCGAGCTACAGCGCATTGCCTCTGCGGATACGACTACTACGCCAACCGACGGTATTCCTGCATCGGAACTACGCTCTCTTGCCCGTCTGGATGTTGCTGATTGGGAAGCGCTCCTGAAGCGACCACAAGCAAATGGCCAGCCGATTGGCGCGCCGGTAACAACACCTGGCGCCAATACCAACGAGAGAATTAACAACTACGCCGTTGCGCTCAACCAATACATCGAGAACGTATTGCCGACCACAGTCATTGCCAGCCGTTTGGAAAAGGACATCGGTGAAGATAGTCCGTTCAAGTCCACACAAACGGATCTCAAGACTTTCTTTGCTAACAACCCTTCATTTGAATTCGGAGTCACACCGGTTGACCTATACCTAAGCGAAGGGCACGCGCAGAAATTATTGAAAGTGAACGATCCCACGGCGCTTATGGCCCAGCTCAAGGGCATGGGCCGGATATTCAATATCACTCGGCGTTATCCGGAAATGCGCGCGCTGCTTGCCGATGATTTGCATTCGGCCCAGGCGATCGTGCGCGTTGGCCAACGCAGGTTCACAGAAAAGTATGCATTGCCGCTGGGTGGCCCAACCAAGGCGCTTGGCGTTTACAGTAAAGCGAAGCATGTCCACGCCACGGCGCTCAACGTCTACATGAAAAACGCCGCAGCCTTTAATTCACCGACGCCTTTTGTGATTTCCGGCGGTGCGATCGCGTCTCCCGTCATCGACAATGGCGGAAACTCTTTCTCGTTTGCAGCTTCAGTTCTACCGAACTTATCGACCCTGTTCGGCTCGCTCGATCTTTGCAACTGCGAGCATTGCTTATCGCTCTACAGTCCGGCCGCTTACCTCGTAGATATCCTGAGATTTCTTGGCGATGGCCCACTGAACAGAGATCACATGAGTCCGCTGCAGGTTTTGTTGGCCCACCGTCCGGACATTGAACATATCGAGCTCACTTGCGAAAACACTAACACTCAGCTGCCGTACGTGGATTTGGCCATCGAGATTCTCGAGGCAGCGATTGCTCCCAGGTCGTTCCACGTAACCGAGGGTCTTGATGTCAGCAGTGTGCTGGCTGATCTCGACTCGGGAGAGATACCGGCGAGTTTTGTGACGGCCTTTGCCGACAACGGCTATGCGCTTTCAGATAAAGCGTCTGTCAGGAGCGACACCACCGCCGGCGTCGATGTCCATTGGAGCTGGATAATTCTCGATGACGGGTGGGCGTTTACTTTCAAGCGCGTGAGATCGAACGAAGGATTTCAGGTGTTCGCCTGGCCGCAAACGAGTTGGACCACGAGTGAGCTGCGCGCTAATCCTGAGCACGTCCAGAATGGATCCAATCCGCCGCGACCTGGGCCAGTGAATCCCTGGAGCGCGGTTTATCCCTGGAACTTGCCGCTCGATCGGCCGCTGGAGGAGATGCGCGCGTATTTGGCGCATTTGGGCGTGCAGCGTCATCAGGTGATGGAGACATTTTTCCGTGATAGCCACGCCGAGCCTATCGATAATTCAAACATTGCTTATGAATACCTCGGCCTGTCGAGGGAAGAGGCCGATCTCGTAACCGGCGTCACAACCGGCGCCCCGGCCGACACGACGCCGGGCGCCTGGAACTTCTGGGGTCTTCAAAACTCGGAAAACGAGGTTGCGGACTTGACCGACGGTACCGCGCCGAATGCACGTGGAGACTGGGATGTCGTCTTAAAGCGAGTATCGATTTTCCTGCAGCAGTCAGGTCTTAGTTATAAAGAACTGCTCGAGTTGTTAGGTACGCATTTCATCAATCCAGTCAATGGCGGTGGCAGGACTCTGGGAATTGTCTCCGTCGATCATGATGATGCTGCGACGTGCAAGCTGAGTAAGCTGGAGATACAGGTCGTCGATAGCGAGAGTTCAAATCCGCAGGACGAACTTATCGCCGCCTGGGGCAGGATTCATCGTTTCGTGCGCCTCTCAGGAAAGCTGGGGTGGACGATGCGCGATCTGGATAAAGCCATTACTGCTTTAACTCCGGTCGCAGCGAGACGCGAGATCACGCAGCCATTTCTGGTCGAGCTTTCGTACATTCAGCGACTTCGTGCAAAGCTGAATGTCCCGTTGGTCAACATGTTGAGTTGGTTCGCCGACATCGATACCTCGAGTTACATCGATCATTTGGCGGACGGACAACCGGAAGTCGGATCGCTCTACAAACAGCTTTTCCTAAACAAGACGGTCATCAAGCCGGTCGACGAAGCCTTCACTGAGGATGCCAACTCGTTAAGCGGAAATCTCAGTGATCATCTTCCTACGCTCGTCGCTGCGCTGGGCATCACGGCGGCCGATCTGTCGCTTTTGACAACGGGTACAGCAGCGGTTATCAGAGACGACAATCTCAACCTGGCCAATCTATCTCGTGTCTATCGTGTGGTTTCCCTCGCCCGGGCTCTCAAGCTCACAATCCCGGAATATTTGTCCATCCGAAAATTATCGGGCATCGATCCGTTTGCCCCGATTCCGGCAGCCGGTTCAGAACCTGCCACACCCGCAACCAGGGCCACGCTCCGTTTTGTCGAGACAGTGGACTTCATTAGGGCCTCTGAATTCAGCATCGACGAACTTGATTACCTCTTGCGACACCACTTCGGCTCGTCGTCCGGAGTCGCACCTTCGGAAGACGAGATCGCTGCAACTTTGCATGAGCTACGCAGCGAACTGCAAAAAATCGCCGACGAAAACACTGTGCGCGAAGAGCCGGACGACCCAAACGGCGCCACGACTGATCCTCACGGCGAACTCACTCGTAAGAAACTCGCCTTGCTCAACTGGGATACGGGGCTAATCGAACAGTTAGTGGCAACGCTTAACGGCTCTGTTACCTATGAGGTCATCACAGAGCGCCTTTCGCCAACGCTCCAGTTGCCGAACGCCACGGGTAACGACGAAGTTGGTCTTCAGGAAGGGCTGCGAGGACGGATCACATACGACGAGGTGGTGGTCAATGAGCAGCCGAAAGGGCGGCTGCGCTTTACTGGTCCAATGACGAATGCGCGGAAGGCCCGGCTCGAAATCGTGTCTGGCGTTCGAGTCTATCGTGACGCGGTGAAGACTCTCTACGATGCGCCCCGAAACTTCGTCGCTAGCTACGCCCGCACCTTCTCGATACAAGAATTTGCAACAGATCTCGCTGTGCTCCCCGCTAACGTTTCATTTCCTGTTCCGTTAAGAAGCAAGGTTTACTTTGACGCGGTTGCGTTGTCCAAACAACTACACTTTATCGGCGTCATGACCGACCAGCAGCGCGACGCGTTGCTTGATCTATCCGACGCCAGGTCCTACGTCGCCGCCGTTAACAGTCTGTTCGAACAGGCTCAACCGGATTTTCCGCGTACCGTCACGCCTCAAGCAGACGCTTTCCTCACCGCTCCCGCTGATACTGCGATCCTATTCGATAATCCAACGGCGCCGGCGGAGCGTTTCCTTTTAGTGCTTAAGAGACTTCTCCCTTACCTTCGCCGAACGCTCAGTGAACGCACGGTGGCGCATAAGGTGGCGGCGGCTCTCAATTTGGAGACAAAAACGGCTGCGCACTTGCTGACGAAATGGGTCAACTCTCCAACTCGCGCAAGACAAAAGTCGATTGCCGAATTTCTGGCGCCAAACTTTGCTGACAGCAGTTTGAACATAAAGCTGACCGCCGCCGCCTTCCCGGATCAATTTAAGACATTCACGCGATTACACAAGATCGCCTTCTTCGTAACCAGGTTCAAAATCACACCTGACCAACTGGATTGGATATTTGAACATGGGCCAAGCGGCGGCTGGCTGGACTTCAATGTCTTGCCAGTAATCCCCGTAGCTCCAAATGTTTCCTCAGAAGCCCTGTTTGTAAGTTGGAGAAGACTCTTCGATCTATTTCGATTACGCGACACACCGGGATTAGGCGAGTTGGCGCTGTTCAACCTCTTCGACCTCGCAATTGCTGTTCTTCCGAGCAGTCTCGATGCGGACAAAAACACCGCGAAGAAAAAGTATCTCGAAAATCTGATCCGACACACGTTGTGGCCCATAGAGGAATTGGAGACTCTGCTCGGCAGCCGCGAAGACCATCGCGAGACAGGTCGTCTGCATTATGCGTTCCCGGATGATTACAAAGACGAGCGGATGCTGCTGCGGTTGCGCGAGTGCTTAAAGCTCATGAAACGGATCGGCGCTTCCGCCACGCAACTCAGCGAATGGGCCAAGGCAAACCAAACCGCCGCCGATGAGCTAAACAACGCCCACAGTATCAAGAATACGGTCAAAGCCAAGTACGATGAGGAACAGTGGCCCGCGGTGGCGAAACCGCTCAAAGATCCATTGCGCGAGAAACGCCGTTCCGCACTCGTGTCTTATCTGGTCGCTCAGCGAGGCGTGCGAGACGCCAACGAGCTCTACGATGATTTCTTGATTGACGTCGACATGGGCCCCTGCATGATGACGACAAGGATCAAGCAAGCGATCAGTTCGGTCCAGCTTTTTATCCAACGCACCTTGATGAATCTGGAGACTGACGTTTCTCTGACGCGCGATGAAGCGAAAGAGTGGGCGCAGTGGCGCAAGTGGTATCGCGTGTGGGAAGCCAATCGGAAAGTTCTGCTCTACCCGGAGAACTGGATTGAGCCGGAACTACGCGACGACAAATCGCCGTTCTTCAAAGAACTCGAGAACGAACTGCTGCAAAGCGACGTCACGATGGACACGGCAGAAGATGCTTTCCTGCACTACCTCGAGAAGTTGGACCAGGTGGCGCGGCTGGAAATCGTCGGCATGTATAGTCAGCACGAGCCGAAAGAAATTCTGCACGTGTTTGGCCGCACCTACGCGGTTCCCCATATCTACTTTTATCGCCGGTTGGAAGACAAAGTGTGGTCTGCCTGGGAGAAGGCGGACCTCGATATCGAAGGCGATCATTTGATCCCGGTAGTGTGGAACCGGCGCTTGTATCTTTTTTGGGCGATCTTCACGGAGAAGTCAGAACAGCCTACAAGAGAGCAGCGGTCAAGGGACGAGGATCCCAATAAGTATTGGGAGATCAAGCTTGCCTCGAGCGAATATAAAAACGGAGGTTGGTCTCCAAAAAAGGTTTCCAAAAACGCCCTGCGTCATAACAAGTATCCATACCTGCCTGATTTGCCGCTAGTTCCGCGCTTGGTGGTGCCGCAAGAGCAGCATGACTTTTCGTTCAAGACCCGGGAGCCTCAGGGTTTGCCTGGCGAACAACTCAGCATCGGATGTTACGGCACAATCGTGGTTAGGAATCGCCGCGACCCTGGGCCTGCTCCCATCACACCGCTCCCTCCTACCAACACTCAGCCTTTGGGCACTATTCTTCCATATATCGTCCCGGTCTTCCCACCACGGAACATTCCGCAGCCTACATACATCAGATGCCGCCTTCGGATAAGTGATCGAAGACCAAACCCGGCGCGCACGGAGATACAACTCCGCAAGCCCTCCGGTGTTGTTTTGGAAACCATCCGCCTAAATGCAAACGGCATTGCGTATTCGCGAGCAGCGTATACAGAACCAGTAATACCGTACCTGGTTTCCACGGAATATATGTTGGAGTCGTTCCAGGAGCAGGGGTCCTGGTGGATGCCTCTCAATTTTGTTGGTTATGTTACTGCTATCGTTGAAGCCTGCTTTGATGCTCTCGCTGACGCGGGATTTCCTGTTTCTGATGGTGTTGTTAACAGCACTATAGCCGCAGCTCTTGCGGTTGCGAGTGCGCCTGCCGCCGCTCAAATCACTGTTAGTTTCGGCGATTGGATCTCTGTTATGGGTGTGATCCTTCCGCTTGTTCTCCCAGTAGTTAGCACTGCTGCTGGTTTGGCTGCTCCTCCGGACGCGGCTGGTCGTGGCATTGCCGCTGCCGAGAATGCCGGGACTCGACCATTCGGACGCGGAGTCGCCGTTAGGGTGAAAGCGATCCCTCCCGCGCCGCCAGTCGAACTACCCGCTCCCGTGTACGAGACGACAGCCTTGCCCATGCAGGGCATTGGGGTGTTCACACTGGACGGCTGCCACGGCGATCTTTCTGCGAAACCAGTCGCGTCAACAATGATGGTCCCTATGCAATTGGAGCTGATCGGAAACACGCAATTCCAGAATATGATGTTGGTGGAAAAGCCGGGCGACCATTCACTCAGCGTGGGCATAAACCAAAGCGAGACGCTACTAAGGCTGACGCCGGGAATCTTCCGTCTGCTTGTTCCCCATCAGGATTCGCACTTCACGCGTGAGTCACCATTCTTTTTTCAAGACGGTCAACGCACTTACTTCGTTTCGCTGAATGAAGCCCGGAGCTTTGCCATTCACTTTCATCCACGCGTCTGCACGCTGATCGAAGCGCTCAATCGCGATGGTGTTGCTGGTTTGTTAACTCCTCAGAATCAAGCACCCGACACTTCCGAAACAGCATTCTTAACCACGTATTTACCAACTCCGCCTCATAATTCTGACACCACTGCTCCAAAGGAAGATGTGGACTTCAAACGCTCGGGTGCCTATTCCTTGTACAACTGGGAATTGTTCTTCCACACTCCTCTCCTGATTGCGGTTCAATTAAGCAACAACCAGCGCTTCGAAGAAGCGCAGAAGTGGTTTCATTTTATCTTTGACCCGACTGCGACCGAACCTCCAGCCAATCCTAGTTTTCCTGGTCCAGAGCGTTTCTGGCGCGTGAGGCCGTTCTACGATGAAGCCACGAGGGGCATTCAACCGCTTGAAGCTTTGCTGGCCGACGCTGGAACACTGGAAGAACAAGTTACTGAGTGGGAAGCTCACCCTTTCAAACCGCACGTGATCGCTCGCATGCGTCTCGTGGCTTATATGAAGACAGTTGTCATGCGTTACATCGATAACCTCATTGCGTGGGGCGACCAATTGTTTCGGCGCGATACGATTGAGTCAATCAACGAAGCAACGCAACTCTACATCCTTGCTGCGCAGATCCTCGGTAGACGTCCAGAAAGCATTCCGCCGCGCGCCAAGGCGAAAGTCCAGACATTCCGCACGCTTGACGATGTAGCAGTGTTGGACAGTTTATCTAACGCCATAGTTGAAATAGAGGGCTTTCTCTCACCTTCGGCCGCCCCGGTTTCGGTGACGGGCGCGCCACCTTTAACAATGCGGTATTTCGGTGTTCCCGGAAACGACAAGCTGCAGGGTTACTGGGACACCGTGGCAGATCGACTCTTCAAGATTCGCCATTGCCAAAATATCGAAGGAGTCGAGCGTTCATTGCCGATGTTTGAACCGCCCATCGATCCAGCGTTGCTCGTAAGAGCCGCCGCCGCAGGTGTGGACATCGCCAGCGCTCTAAACGACATCAATGCGGCCGTCCCGCACTACCGCTTCAATGTGATGGTGCAAAAAGCAACGGAACTCTGTAGCGATCTTAAAGCTTTGGGTGCGGCCTTGCTCTCAGCACTTGAAAAGCGAGACGCGGAAACCCTGGCACTGCTACGTTCAAGTCATGAAGTTGAGCTACTCAAAGCGATCCGGGAGATCAAGGCTCAACAAATTAAGGAAGCGAACAATACGCTTGCCGGGTTAATGAAATACGAGGACGTTGTCACCATCCGCCAGCAGTATTACCTGAACCGGCCATTTATGAATTCTTTCGAGATGGGCCATATAGCTCTGGTGGGTAGTAGTTTGACTCTAATGCGCGCACAGGTCGGGGCGGAAGTGTTGGCAGCCGTCTTACATTTGATTCCCGGGATAAAAACGGGCGCGCCAACAACCATCGGAGCAACCTATGGAGGCGATAATGTAGGTCCGGCGGCGCAGGCTTTCGGCAGTGCCGCGGGCACAACTGCCTCCATACTCAACACCAGTGCTTCGCTTAGTTCAACTTTGGGTAGTTATGAGCGGCGCCAGGAGGATTGGACTCATCAGGCGGAGTTGGCAACGAAAGAACTGCAACAGGTGAAGAAGCAAATCGCCGCTGCGGAAATCCGCCTGGCTATTTCGGAACGCGAGCTCCAAAACCACGATTTGCAAATCGAGCACGCCAAAGGAGTGGATGCATATATGCGTTCTCAAAAGTTTACCAATCAGCAGTTATATAACTGGATGGTTGGGCAACTTTCAGGGATATATTTCCAGAGTTACCAGCTGGCGTTCGACATCGCAAAACGCGCCGAGCGTGCCTACCGCTACGAATTGGGCTTGCGAGACTCAAACTTCATTCAGTTCGGCTATTGGGACAGTCTAAAGAAAGGACTGTTGAGCGGAGAACGACTGCATCACGATCTCAAGCGCATGGATGTGGCGTATCTGGACCAAAACAAACGCGAGTACGAAATCACCAAACACATTTCGCTCGTTACGATCGATCCGATCAGTCTCGTTAAGTTGAGAGAAACGGGCGAGTGTTTTGTCAGCCTGCCGGAAGCGCTCTTTGACCTCGACTATCCAGGGCATTACATGAGGCGGATCAAGTCAGTCAGCCTGACTATTCCGTGCGTGACTGGCCCCTACGCCGGAGTTAACTGCACGCTCACGCAGCTCAACAGTTCTATCCGCCATGCCAATACGCTTTCGGGTAGTCAACATCAGTACTCGCGCGGCGCTGACGATAGTCGTTTCGCTGATAGTTTCGGCGTCATCCAGTCGATCGTCACCAGCCATGGCCAGAGCGACGGCGGCCTGTTTGAAACAAATCTGCGCGACGAGCGCTACTTGCCTTTTGAAGGCGCGGGCGTGATCTCGACGTGGCGAATCGAACTGCCTTCTGTTTTTCCTGCGTTTGACTACAACACGATTTCAGATGTCGTATTGCACGTGCGCTACACCGCGCGCGACGGCGGTGGGACTCTCAAGCAACGGGTAGCCGGCGAACTCACGGCGGCTATCAATTCCATCGAAGAGTCGGCGCGGGGCAACGGCCTGGCTCGTCTGTTTAGTCTGCGACAGGAGTTCCCTACAGAATGGCACCGGTTAGTAAGCGGCACCAATGGATCTGGCGCCCGCCCACATTACTTTGCAGTCACCAAAAACCGCTTTCCATTCCTGTTCACGCACAGGCAAATTAATATTTCAGCGGTAGACTTTTATGCTGTACCAAAGTCAGATATAGCGATCAATGACTTTCCCGCGCTGGATGTTAAGCTACCAATGACTACTAGTGTGGTTCCAATGGAGGAAGGTGTGAGAATTGGAAATCTGCTTGCCAAGACTCTTACATTAGGTACTGAACTGACGGTTGATCCTGAAGAGGGTAATGCCCAATGGGAGTTCCAAATACCTCAAGGTGGACTCGTAAATTTTCAGCAAGAGATTAATGACATTCTAATGGTCTGTCACTACACGATCTGACCAAGAGCGACAGAGCAGACATCCGCTCGATCAATCGTACTGATTCGTTACTAGAGAGCATAGCTCCTTCAAACTGCTGGTCCGTTAGGATGTGACCTCCTCCTGCAAAACAGTGTCACTTTAAAATAGCGGGCAATCGGAATTGCGCTGGTTCCAACTGGTCCAACGAACTGGTGTTAACTTGAAAAAAGTTTACGATAGCCTCACAGAAGTCTCGTTATATCCCGCGTCACTAATCACTAAAAGACGAGACTTTGAACAGCGTGGGTCATCAAGGAAATGCGCGCAATTTGCGCGCAAAGCATAGGTGAGTGCAAAGATAAGTCCTTTATCGACGCAACCTAGAGGTGACTGCTCTCTTCCTGAGCCAAGCGGGCAATCTTTTTTATCGGACCGCTAAGATAAATCTTGAATGACTCGACTGGCGCAAGCAGATGCGGTTGAACTGCAAGGTCTCATTTCATCGAAGAACGAGAGAGTCAGTTCATATCTTAGAAAGTGCTCTGAGGTGTGGCTTGTCATTGTGGCCGATTGGTCAACGTATCTCCTCAAGCGGGGCAACCGGGAGAGGCAAACGAAATTCAAAAGTGAACTCAAAAAGATCCTTTATTACGACGCAGAGTCAGAATCTGTAATTGAACCAGTTCCTGCGCTTAACTACCAGCGCCTCTCACGAAGCATACGTGATTGAAAAGTTCAATACTGATTGAGACCACTTATTAACACGATATCGTTAAGCCAAGCGCCGCGTGTGATCGCGAAGGATCGGCCATCAATCGAATAGCCAAAATCGAAAAGCTCGTCTGTATCCAGGTCCAAAGGCTCCTCACTTAGATTTCCGTTCAGCGATTGCCTCATCATCGCCCTCCGCCCGTCACGCTCACCTGCGTAAATCACCGCCTTGCCGTCATTAATCCACTGTAAGCGAGAGCTCCAGCCAAAAAACTCAAGTTTCCTGATGGGCTGCCCGCCGTCAAATGGCAGGATCAAGAGCTGGCGTTTGGATTCGTTCCTACCTACGCAGGCAATCATTTTGCCGTCTGCGGATATCGAGGGTGTGGCAGCAATGAACTCGGTAAGCTGTGAAGGCTCACCACCATCAATGGAAACTTTCCACAAATACCAATCGTCGGTAGAGTTGAAAAGAACCCATTTCCCGTCAGGCGACATCGCTGGATGGTTTTTTGCCGAACCATGTGTGAGTTGGGTTTGGTTGCTCCCGTCAAGATTCATGCGCCAAATTTGAAATGAGCCAGTGCGATTCGAAACGAAGACGATGTACCTTTCCGTGCGTGAGATGGCCGGTGAGCCATTGACGCCAGTGTTAGCCGTCAGTTGCCTTTGTTCCTTGCCATCCGGCTGCATTATCCAAACATCTGTGCTGCCGCTGGCCGTTGTTGAATAGACAATTCGTCCATCTTGAGTCCAACAGAAATTATTCACCGCCTGCGTTATCCTTTTGAGATTTTGAGGCTCGCGGCTGGAACCTGTCCAGATATGTGATTCGAGAACTGACTGTGATGCAGCCGCATAGTCTGCATTGGCAGCCACGCTGAGATCTGAATAGGAAGTCAATCCTTCAGTGATCTGGCTAATCTCCATAGCGGGATACGAGACTCGGAACAACTGGTTGTCGTCTCCCATGTTCGTCCTTGCCGAAACTATCAGTCCGCTACGATCAGGCAGCCAATCCATCTTCGTAATGAAATAGAATTTGAATGAGGATAAATCCTTTTTTTCTCCAGTCTTGATGTCAACGGCAACAAGGCTTACATCCTGACTACCCGCGGCAGAATTGCCATGCGCGCAGATGATTGATTGGCCATCGGGAGACCATACGGGCGCGTCCAGCTTGCCTGGATGCGTTCTCACCAATAACGTGCGCTCATTACGACCATCTGAGTTAGCAACGAGCAAAGAAAACTCTCGCTGTCCTTCGCGATTGATGACTTCGCGAATAAAAGCGATCTGATTATCGTCGGGTGAAACAGAGAAGTTACCCTCCAGGCCATCGATCAATTTCGTCGGCACACCCCCGATTATTGAGACGCGATACAGCGCACTCGGATCACCCTTGACGAAGTAAAGACTCTCTCCGCTTTGGGCAAACCTCAATCCGGCAACTCGGTCTGCCGTAATGATCTCGATGTTAGTGTTTGAAGCGAGTTGTCTTACCCAAATGCCAACTGAATTTTGAGAGTTGCGCGTGTAGGCAACGTACTTTGCGTCGGGTGAAATGGCGACGTGCCGGCTTTGACCTGTTGCTGTTAGTTCTACCAGCTTTAGTCTCCTCCCAGCCTTGTCAATTTGTTTACTTCCCATCGAAGTCTCGCCGCCTCGCCTTGCAAGACTCCAGGAAACCAGCCCGACGATGGCTATGGCTATGCCGATTACAGTGAGTATTGCGACAACCCTCGCTCTGGCTGGCACCACTACCTGGGGCGCGAGCAAAACGTCAGTGGTACTCGGGGCAGGTTCGGTTTCGTTGGGTTGTTGGTTCGCTGGTGCGATTTCTACGCTGGCAATGAAGCGATAGCCGCGACGCGGGATAGTCTCAACGTAAACTGGCTTTCGAGCATTGTCACCCAGAGCCTTCCTGAGTTGCTGTATGTTGAAAGTCAGGTTTGATTCTTCGACAAATGTGTCAGGCCAAAGTCGCTTCATCAATTCTTCCTTGAGGACGATCCGGCCGTGGTTCTCAACCAGTGCCAGCAACGTTTCAAAGACCTTGGGCGCGAGGGGAATAGCCTTCCCTCCGCGGAGGAGAACCTTTTGTTCAATATCAATCGCGAAGTCGTTGAAGCGATGAATATGGCCGGCAAGTGAAGACATAGCGCCCTTAAAACTTCCTTAGAACTTTCTCTTCAGCTCCTTAGGACTTTCAAGACCGAGGATTTGTAAGCTCATTCAGACAGGAAACGGGACGATTTAGGAGCAGGAGCTTACCAGCAAGCCCTGGCTAACAGCAATGGAGTTGCGCCAGCGTGCTTAGTCTGTCATTAGCAGCTCAGCATCCCGTAAGTTCCAGAATTTGAAGAGAACCTCTACGCTAATTGGAAGCCTAAGCACCTTCTTAACTAATCATCGCCTCCTTATACCCAGAAAGGATCTACCTACAATGAAACATGGAAGACTTAAAATAACCGTTATCTTTTTGTTCACCGTAACGTGTGCCATTCTGGTTTGGCAGCGTAATTCTGCTTTAGCCCAACTGAATGACCGGACCCAGAACCCGAACGTTGCAGATTTCGGAATTGCGAAATCGCTTGCAGAGCAGATCGGCGCGGGAACTGGTAATTGGACCACGCCTAATTCCTCGTCGTTTATTATCGCTCGCGATCCGTTTCGCGCAATTCGCCGTGGCCGCCAACTTTTCCAAAGGAAGTTTTTGCGTAGTCAGGGACATGGCCCGCTTTCAGACGACGGTGCCGGCGACATCAATACTAATCTCGCCCTCGGAGCGGGTGTCAGCGATAGTTGCGCTGGATGTCATGGCCGGCCGCGCGGTGCGGCAGGTTCCGGGGGTGATGTCGTGACACGACCCGACAGCCGCGACGCGCCGCACTTGTTTGGCCTGGGTTTGAAGGAAATGCTCGCAGACGAGATTACCAACGATCTCCGTTCGATACGTTCGCAAGCTGTTAACGAGCGGCTCGTCACACAGCGCTCTGTTACTAGGGCATTGGAAAGCAAGGGTATTAACTTCGGCACAATTACTGTTCGCGATGACGGTCAGGTCGACACGTCGCAAGTGCGTGGCGTCGACCCCGATCTGCGTGTGCGTCCGTTCTTTGCTCATGGCGGCAAGATCTCGATTCGCGAGTTTGTAGTTGGCGCATTCAACGATGAGATGGGCTTGCAGTCAGTCGATCCAGACCTGATGCAAGCACACAACGGCTCGCGCATCGTCACCGTTTCCGGCATGGTGCTTGACGGCGCAACGGACAGGCTCGAGCGGCCACCAACCGATATCACTACTGACGATCCCGATCATGACGGCGTTACGAATGAGATTCCCGCCAGCGTCATCGATTTCATGGAGTTTTACCTGCTCAATTATTTCAAGCCTGCACTTTATCAACAAACTCGAGAGACCGATCACGGTCGGAGACTCTTTACCCAGGCAGGGTGTGACGGCTGCCATACTGCGGATCTGCAAATCAACCGGGACCGTCGGGTGGCGAACGTCGAAACGGTGTTTGATCCGGAACGGGGTATCTTCAACAATCTTTTCGCCACCGCGAATCCGCTCTTCAATATGATCGACGATCATCTTGGTTTCCCAGCGTTGAAAGAACCTCGACTGGAATCGTTTTTGGTCAAAAACATCTTCACTGATTTTAGGCGTCACGATTTGGGATCGGGCTTCTACGAGAGAAACTTCGACGGCACAACCCGCACGGAGTTTCTGACAACTCCACTCTGGGGCGTCGGTTCAACCGGACCATACGGTCACGATGGACGCAGTATTAATTTGATGGAGGTGATAATGCGTCACGGTGGTGAGGCACAGGCAGCTCGAAGAGCCTTTGTGAACATGTCGTCTGAACAACAATCGCGCGTCATCGCATTTCTTAACTCGCTGGTGATCTTTCCCCCGGATGACACTGCCTCCACGCTCGATCCCGGGAATCGTAGCGCCTTTAACTTCCCGCAGTTCGGGCATGGCAGCATCAAGCTGAGCGGGCTTTTCAACAACCCGAACGATCCGGAATAGGTAGGCGAATTCACAGTCTGGTGTTCAGGTCGACCTGAACGTTGACCTGGACACACAGTCAAGCGAAATTCGATGAAGCGCATGAATGGTAGATTTCTGCACCCGGTAAGTTTCGTTCAATCGAACATTTCCTCACCGGCCCACCGCCTTGTGGATACGCGCCAGGTGGTGCCAGCTGTGTCGTAGTGCGTGATCCTCGATGATGAATTGCGTGGTGACCCGCGCCGAAGCTCAGCGAGAACGGTGCTGCCCGGTCCAGTTCCTCATCCGTGAATTCGCGTTCAGCGGCAGCAGCCTCTCGGCTATTCCGGCTCAGCAGTTCGAGCGCCGAAGCCTTCGTGACCGCAACCCGCTCGCGAGCGTGCCTGGCATTTATCTCATTGACAAACCTCAGGGGTGACGTCCGCAACGACCTTGCCACCGGCGACAGCTCGCGCGACATCGATCTCGATCGGATACATGCCGGCAACATGGTCCACAATCACGCCCACGGATCTAATGAGATCCGTCAACTTCCCATCAATGTCAAAACTCATGTTTGTAAGAGACTGAAAAGGTTAGCGGCTGTGAGCGCGCGCCCGTTTACTGAGCAAGCGGGCAATCTTTTTATCAGATCGCTATGATACCGCAATCTTCTGCTCTTGCTTGGGTTGGGGTTGTAGATAGATCTTGAATGACTCAAGCGACTTCAGAGCGCTATAAGACATGCTTCGGCCACATTATTTTCACTTGCTTCCATCGTGTCAGTAATAAAAGGTGTGGCGGAGACTGGGACAAATTGTGGAGGCACTCACGACCTCTGCGCTAACTGACACGCCTCGTCAATGCGCTTAACCAGGTCCAAAAACCGCGGCTCCGAGCGAAGACTGTCGAGCCGTGCGTCTACTTTGATGAAGAGTAAACGATAGTTGCGCTCCTCGTAAGTCTTCTCAAGCCACGCAAGGGCCTGATTCTTCTCACCCATCTGCGCGTACAGGAGTGCGACGGAAAAGGGTGAGATGTATCTCTTTAGTCGTGCGTGTTCCTTCATCTCATCGATGCGCCTCTGCAAGTAGCCCTTCCACCCCGACAACGTATAAACAGCTTTGAGCGCCGCTACCCGTTCCGTGGTATCACCAGCAAGAGTTCTACTCTTCAGATAAGCCGCGACGGCTTCATTCCTCATTCCCTTGATCTCATAAACGTAGGAAAGATTCGAGTCAGGCTGAAACGCTTCCGGATGCAGCTCGCGTACCTTCTCAAGGTAGGCGATCGCTTCATCGAATCGCCGCGCGTAGATGTACAACCCTCCCAGGCCCATGTCGACAATCAACGAAAGCGGATCGAGTTGTTGTGCGCGTTTTGTCTCCGCGAGAGCTTCTTCCGTCTGCCCTCGCGACATAAGCAGCAACCCGTACCACTGATGGGCGCCGGAGTAGCTCGGGTTGAGTTCAATAGCGCGCTTGAATTCTCGCTCCGCCCCCGGCAAGTCCCACTCGTAATCCATTTTAACGACGGCAAGCGAGGAGTGAGCTTCCGCCAACGTCTCATCAATCGCCAGTGCTTTTGTCACTGCCACTCTCGCTTTGGGGTAGGCCTCCTGTGGTCGAAGAAAATTAAAACGCGCGAGCGTGTTATACGAATCAGCCATTCCTGCATAAGCCTGTGCGTATGTCGGGTCCTTGTCTAAAGCCTCGGTGAAATACTCGATGCTTTTCCTGAGCCCCTCTTGCGTCCGCTTGTTCCAGTGGTAACGCCCCTTTAAATACGACTGATAAGCTTCGGCGTTAATCGTATGACGCTTAGATACGCGACTGCGCTCCTCATCTGTCATCCGCAAATGCAGTTTTTCAGAGATCTCGCGTGAGATCTCCTCCTGCATCGTCACGACATCGGTGAGTTTTCGGTTGAATCGCTCTCCCCAAATTTGCGCGCCGCTTGATACGTCAACGAGATCTACCTGGATAACCAGCGTATCAGCCAACTGAGTCACTCGACCTGTGACAACGGCATCAACGCCCAGGTCGCTCCCTACTTTTCGCGAGTCCACATTTTGCCCCTTGAAACTAAATACTGTACTACGCGCCATCACACGCAGGCTGGGAACTTGAGACAAGTTATTGATCAAACTTTCCGTGATCCCCTCGCTCAAGTGTTCGGTGTTGGGATCAGACGTGGCATTTACGAATGGCAGGATAGCAAGCGAGTTGATGCTTTTCTTATTACTTCTTGTGAAGTAGGCAATGCCGGCGGTCGTCGCGAGCAGCACTGCCAGAGCCAACATCGCAGTCAGCCAATGAGATTTGACGACTCTTCCAAAACTCTTGACACTCGACGTGTGTGCCTTTGCAATCTCTTGTGTAGTGTTGGCCCTGACTCCGGAATCTAAATCCCGCTCGAGCCTTCTCAGAGCAATGAGCATGTCTTTTGCCGTCTGATATCGATTCTCAGGATTCTTATTAAGGGCCTTCATCAATATACGCTCGAGCTCAACGGGAATTTCTGGTCCACGCACGAGTGGCGGAGCCGGTTGCTCTACTATCGAAACGACTGTATGACTCACCGTTTTTCCTTTGAACGGCAACTGCCCCGTAAGCATTTCATAAAGCACTACGCCCAAACTCCAAATATCGCTGCGCTCATCAACTGTCAAACCTTGCGCCTGCTCCGGCGACATGTAGTTGGCTGTCCCTACTATCAAACCGGGGCTCGTCTCAACCGACATGCGGATTGAAGGTAAGGGCATCAGCTTGGCAATCCCAAAGTCCAGGACCTTCACGTAACCATCGCGCCTGAGCATTATGTTTCAGGCTTGATGTCTCTGTGGACGATGCCCGCCGCATGTGCGGCCGCTAAAGCACTCGCGGTTTGCCTGGCGATATCGAGCGTTCTCAGCAGCTCGATGCGGTTGTGGGTCAGTAGAGCGCGCAGCGTTTCTCCCTCGATGAACTCGGTGACGATGTAATGAGTAGTCCCCGTTTCACCGATCTCGTGGATAGTGATGATATTGGGATGATTCAGCGCTGAGGCCGCGCGAGCTTCCTGTCGAAAACGGCGCAGCCGTTCTTCACTCGTAACGAAGTGATCGGGCAGCAGTTTAAGCGCCACGCGGCGGCCCAGTCTTGAGTCCTGGGCCAGGTAGACTTCACCCATTCCACCGCTGCCGAGAAGTTCGAGAATCGTGTATGGACCAAGAGACTTACCTGGCAACAAATCAAAATGATCTGTGGTGAGCAGCTCGGCTGCAACTTCTAAAGCCGGTGCGTGAATGAACTCGCCGGCCTGTTCGTTCGAGGCGATGAGAGATTCCACTTCTCGAAGCAGCTCTTCATCACCAGCGCACGCCTGAGCAAGAAAGGCCACGCGCTGTTTTGGCCCAAGCTCCAGCGCCGAGTGATATATCTCACCGATCTGTTGGTAACGCTCAGGAGTCATAAGAGGATGAGCTTAGATGCGACAACTTACTAATTAGTCGTAACTGCTCTGTGGAGCCAGGCGCGGGCAAGGCTCCAGTCACGTCTCACTGTGCCAATCGAAACCTTCAGTACCTCCGCAGTCTCTTCAAGACTCAAGCCACCGAAGAAACGCAGTTCCACCACCTGACTCTGTCGTGGTGACAAGGCCGCCAAAGAAGTCAGCGCGTCATCAAGAGCAACAATGTCAGTTCCGCGATCCGGTGAAACAACAGCGACTTCTTCGAGATCGAGATGAGGCGCGCCGCCACCTCTCTTCGCGTAAGCATTTGCACGCGCGAAATCCACCAGGATGCGACGCATCAACTGAGCAGAGACGGCAAAGAAGTGGGCGCGGTTCTGCCACTGCACGTTCTTCCAGTCGATTAGGCGCAGGTATGCTTCATTCACGAGCGCCGAAGTTTGCAGGGTATGGCCCGAGCGCTCGCGGCCCATGTAGCGACGAGCGAGCCGGTGTAACTCCGCATAAACCAGCGGCGTCAACTCCTCCAACGCTGCCTCATCGCCATTGTTCCAGGCTAGTAATAGACGGGTGATATCCCGGGGGGCGGATGTCATCTCTAACTCTCCTCTGCGCCGTGTGCCGCAATTTACCACGTTTAGACCGCGCGCTTTCCATTGATCGCGGATATATCAAATAAAAATTGGTTGCGTTAGCACTTTCGATAGCAATTCCCGCCTATTGCAGTGGAAGACAACCTCGTAACAGGAGATGCATTAATCACTCATATAAGGAGACGTCATGATCAAGCACAAACTTTCCCTTAACACATTCAACCTAAGCAGGGGCATTTGCATGGTAGTCATGCTGCTGCTTTTACATTCGACTTTCCTTGCCTTCTCAACTGTCAGGGCGGCATCGTTCGATGACGACGACAACAACAACGAGCCACGTCCAGGTAACATTCAAGCCAGAGGCTGCTTTACCTGCGACTTTACAATCCCCGGTAACTCTCCACTCAACGTTGCGCCCGTCATAGAGCGAGACCGCATGTTCATGGCGGAGCGCCCCGGAATGCAGCGCAAGCAGATTCCGCTAGGCTTCGCTGCCAACGGCGATCTGCTGAGCGGCGGCCGTTACCTTTTCGAGTCGCGGCAACAAGCTGAGCAATACAAAGATTGGGTCCAGAATGATTTTGTCCTCGACGGCATTCACTTCTTCGACCGCCCTTATTTTCTCAACCCCGACTGCCACGCGTGGCGCCTAATCGGCGGGCATAACTTTCAGGACGTGCAGCACCAGGTAGTGTTGCGGACGGAGCGTTGGAGCGTTCCGGATACCAATCAAGTAGACAACCTGAAGCGAAGTTGGCCAACAGTGATGGCCGTTGCTGCAGAGCGTGGTCTAACGGGAGCGTGGCTGCTCTATAACAAGGAGGAGCGACTCGTGCAGATCGTGTACTTCGCCGACCGCATCGTCCCTCCACATCCGTTTATCCCTGACTTTGCGAGTCTCGGTGCTTTGGAATCAGCTCCCTCGCTCGGCTCCAGTCTGAACCCGCCGGCTGATTGGACCAAGACATTCGATCGCACGCAGTGGGTCTTGACGGTGTGGTTCCCCTTTGTCCTCGGCGACCATGGGCAACCGTCACTTTGGCCCAACTCTCCGCCACTACCGGAAGCAAACGAGACTGATGGCGTTTGCGAAGTGAGTCGTGGCGAAACAAGCGTCACTGCTCCAATGGACTGTGGTCCACTTTGCGGCAACAAAGTCTGCGACCTGGGTGAAGACAATCAGAAGTGCCCGGGCGACTGCCGCGTACCCTAGTGCTATCGCGCCGGCGCGCCGCCGGCATTCAACAACAAGTAATAACCATGAAGGAGAAATGACAATGTAGCGGGAATCTACTCACCATCGGCACCTACTTTCGCTGGTCTTAATGCTGGGCTGCCTGATTAGTTCGCTCGCGATCTCACATCGGAGTGCAAACGCGAGGATGAAACCAGTAACAACACTCTGCCAGGCGAACAGCCGGCCTCGGAAAAGATCGATCTTTCTCAACGAGCCCTCAGCTTTGAAGTTAACCGAAGTGCGAGTATTGACGAGGTAATGATCAATAAAAGTGAAGCAGGTGGTTCACCTGGACCGCCTGCTTTATTCATACCTAACAACAGAGAGGCGAAGGGCGAACTAACCTTCGTGGTCCTGGCGGTACGCGCTCACTGCCTCGAGAGCGCCGTCGTGCATTCTCTCTGGCCGAACGTAGAGCCAGTGCTTTTCAAATTCCTCATCGGTCATGGTTGCAGTGACGGCTCGCTCTTTACTCTTTAACCATTGTTCGACCCACTGACGGAGCTCCGGGTCCCGGTTGAGTGCCATACGCGCCGCGTGCATGTTAAGAGGAGTGCTCATAGTCTCGTGCCACTTTCAAAATAGTGTTGCCGCCCAGTCAACGGATCCTGAAACGAAATCGATTTTGCCAGCAGCTTCAGCGGCCTGGAAAAATCGTCATCATCCAAAGGGGCCACCGCGGGATAGAATTTGTCATTGATGATCGGAATTCCTAATGCCGCGAGGTGGAGACGCAGCTGGTGTTTCTTGCCTGTGCGTGGAAGCAACTGATACAGAGTGAGAGGTCCCAGGTTTTTGCAGGATCTGATGTGGGTCTCCGAGTTTGCTTTGCCCGGAACTTCTTTCATGCGAAAGAACGGTTCTCCCCGCACTATGCGACTTCGCCGAGTAGTGGGGAAACTCAAGTCTTCCAGAGTTGGCGCCAGGGCCTCGTATTCCTTTCTAACCCTGCGATTCCGAAACAGCGAAGCGTAGTGGCCTCTTGTCTTCGGGTTGAGGGAAAACAATACCACTCCGGCAGTTTCGCGATCGAGACGATGTACAGGCACCAGGGCTTCCGTCGCGCGTTGTCTTCGCAGTCTGACCAGCAGCGTTTCATGTAGAAACTTTCCCGATGGAATGACCGGCAAGAAATGCGGTTTATCTGCAACCAGAATGTGTTCATCCTGATAAAGCACCTGTTCCACAAAGGGTATGATTTTTTCATTCCTCACGTCGCGGTAATAGAAGATGCAGGCGCCCACTCGAAAAGCAGTCTCTGAATCTACGCGGCGTCCTCTTTCATCCAGCACCTGACCCTTCGCCATCCGCGCAATCCAAGTCGTAGCGTCCACGTGCGGATATTGGTCTTTGAAAAAGTCGATGACAGTTTTCCATGGACCTGCGGGAAGCCACTGGCAGCTTGGACCAACTCCTTCTACAAAGGGAAGCGGAGCGTTCAAATTAACCTCCTTACTTTGTTATGCTCCTTTATGAACGAGGCCAGATGATTATACTACCTGAATCGGACGAGGACTTGCTGCGTGAGTGCGAGATTGAAACCTTTCGGTCCAGTGGGCCCGGAGGGCAGCATGTCAACAAGACGGAAAGCGCGGTTCGGCTGACGCACGCGCCTTCGGGTGTCGTCGTCACTTCACGGCAGGAACGTAGTCAACACCGAAACAAGACGCTCTGTCTAGAAAGGCTTCGGAAGAAGGTTGCGCAACTAAACTATCGTCCTGCGAAACGCGTTCTGACGCATGTCCCGCGTCGCGCCAGGAATCGCACGCTTGAAGAAAAAGCACGGCGTTCACAGATCAAGCGATTGCGCTCGAAGCCGTCTTCGGATGAATGAGCAGGGCGAGGTGCTATCATCAGACCAGGGAAAACAAAGGGGGACTGCGCCGTGATAACTGTTGCCAATCGGATCTACGTAACACAGGAAATATGCCGAGGCTTTCGAGCAGAGATTTCGAGAACGTGCAGGTCTCGTGGACCAAATGCCCGGTTTTATTTCAAACCATATTCTCCGCCCGGTTAACGAAGGAGACCCTTACGTGGTTTTTACTATCTGGAATAGCCGCCAGGACTTTCTCAATTGGGTGCGCTCTGATGCGTTTGTGAAGGGCCACGCACAGTCTGGCTCACTTCCGAAGGAAGCGTTTGCACGATCGAACGTGTTACAGATGCATGAGGTGGTCCAGGATTCCAGCCGCGTTGATTTAGAACCGGAGCCGCATGGTGGCCCTTTCAAGTTGCATTAGGTCCTTGTAGCCAAAGAAGAACTCAACGCATTTCTCTGTCATGGGCCGATTATGAGGTTCGGTGTCCGATTCTGCAAGAGTCAACTACAGCACCAGAAAATCAGCGCAAATTGAGTTCGTCGAGTTGAATCGGGAACCCGTGAACCTGTCACACGATTCCACAAACTTGTAAAGCCGAGATCGCCGTACATGGCCCCTAAAACGATGAACGATTCTTGCAATCGAACAAACGGATCGAGTGTGTAGAGGACAAGGCAAAGGCGTCACACTCTACCAATATTCATCGCGGCCATGGATACTGGTTAGTCATCTGCACGGCTTTGCACAAAAAGTCCTTGTTCTGGGATTTCTCTGTGCAACCTCAGTGTCCTCTGTGTCTCTGTGGTGTGGTTTTACTCGGAATTCATCAACCACAGAGACACAGAGGACACTGAGGTTGCACAGAGAAGAGAGCGATCGAGACTTTTTGTG
>Ga0207650_10000295_pt1 | contig 50101 bp, 45 predicted proteins | sample KBSS63metaG_FD_184325 | JGI IMG/M metagenome (GOLD analysis project Ga0207650, IMG submission 184325) | Switchgrass rhizosphere microbial communities from Kellogg Biological Station, Michigan, USA - KBS S6-3 metaG (SPAdes) (version 2) | ecosystem: Host-associated > Plants > Roots > Rhizosphere...
ATCGAGCGACACGGCAACGGAGACCAAGGCAAACGCATAGGAAAGCCGGTCGCGCAGCTTGAGGTAGGTATGGTGACGGGTGCTTGGCTGGCTTTCGATGCGGATCGCCGTGACCATTTCGGCTGGCTTCAGCGTGTTGTCCTTCTCCGGCATATCGCCAGGGAGGCGATGGAAATCGGCGAAGGCAATCTCGCGCTTGCCGTCCGGGCCTGTGACTTCGACCAAGGCGTCGAGGGCAGCAAGCCCCACGCACATGTCGGACGGATGGGTGGCGATGCAGGCTTCGCTCGCACCCAAAATGGCGTGGATGCGGTTGACGCCGCCGATGGCGGAACAGCCGCTGCCCGGCTCGCGCTTGTTGCAGGGGGTCGACGGGTCATAAAAATAATAGCAGCGCGTCCGCTGCAGCAGATTGCCGCCGGCGGTGGCGGCATTGCGCAGCTGGGGCGACGCGCCGGCGAGGATGGCGCTGGAAAGCAGCGGATACTGCTGCTGGATGCCTTCGTGATAGGCGATGGCGCTGTTCGTTGCCAAGGCTCCGATGCGGAAGCCACCGTTCGGCAGCGCCTCGATTTCCTTGAGCGCAAGACCGTTGATATCGACAAGCACCGAAGGCGCTACGACATCGTATTTCATCAGGTCAACGATGTTGGTGCCGCCGGCAATCAGCTGCGCGCCAGAATTGGACGCCAGGGCAGCTACAGCCTCGCTCACGGTGGCGGGCTTGATGTAATCGAAGCGCTTCATTCTGCGGCCTCCCGGTGTTCGGCAAACAGCACGTCTTCGACGGCATCGGCGATGTTGGTGTAGGCGCCGCAACGACAGATGTTGCCGCTCATCTGCTCCCGCACCTCGGCGCGGTTGCTGGCCTTGCCTTCGCTGACAAGACCGACGGCGGAACAGATCTGGCCGGGGGTGCAGTAACCACACTGCAGGGCATCGTTTTCGACGAAAGCGCGCTGCATCGGATGTAGATTGTCCGGTTGGCCGAGGCCTTCGATGGTGGTGATCTCGGCGCCGTCGCGGGTGACGGCAAGGATGAGGCAGGAATTTAGGCGGACACCGTCGATCAGAACCGTGCAGGCGCCACATTGGCCATGGTCGCAACCTTTCTTCGTGCCGGTGAGGTGCAGGTCCTCGCGCAGCAGGTCGACCAGGGTGGTCCAGGGCGCCACGTCGAGCTGGTGCTTTTCGCCGTTGATGGTGAGTGCGACCGGAACGGTCGGGGTGGATGGATGCGGTGGATTGTCTTGCATGGGGACCTCTCAAAGAACAGAATCCAAACCTGAAAGATCGCTAATTGTTCCCTTCGAGATGTAGGGCCGGCAGCCGGCGCCACGAAAAAGGCGGCTCCCGAGAGAGCCGCCTTGGATCGAGCAATCGCCTTTGGATCAGCCCTGAAGAGCGATGCGCTCTTCGTCTTCGTCTCTCTGGCGGCCACCGACCGCACCCGATACGCCGGCGATGAAGGCGCCGACCAGGAGCGAGAGGGCGCCGAGAAGGGCGACAACCGAGGCGCTCTTGCGTGCCTTGTCCGCAGCCTGTTGGGCGGCGACCTTGGCATCGTCGATCCGCTTCAGCACGGTGTCGACCCGAGCCTTGGCATCGGCTTCCGAGAGACCGGCGCGCGAAGCGACGACCTGCTGGAGGTAGGTGCGATCGTCAGGCGAGATCTCACCTTCCGCAGCACCTGTCGCGAGGATACGCGACACCTGGGCCGAGACATTCTCGTTGCTGTCACCAGCCGGAGCGGTCTGGGGCGCCGAGGGGCGCAGGAGAGCGTCCGTGTAGTAGGCGGGCGAGAAGCCGCTCGCGGAGCCGGACGTGTTCGCAGCTGCGGCACCCGCCGTCGCTGCGCCACCGGCGATTGTTGCCGTTGCTTGCGCACCGGCGCCAATGATCGAGGTGACGGCCGAACTCAACAGACCGGCAACCACGATGGTGGCCAATGCCCAGGACAGAAAGCCATGCGCCGTATCGCGAAAGAACACTTCGTAGGTGTGGACGCCTGTCCACTTGGTGCGCAGACGACCGGTCAGGTATCCGCCGACGCCTGCCGACAGCCATTGCACGACGATAAGCCAGATGGCAGCCGTCACACCGACGGTCGCCGCCGAGCTGCTTTCATTCGACCAGGGCGACACCATCGTCAGACCGAGGCCTGAGCCCACCATCAGCAGGATCAGCGTGATCGCCGTGGCGGCAACCGCTCCGGCGATGATCGGCGCCCAGCTGACAGCCGAAGTGGACGATTCCACCGGCGCGTCCGCTGTGTAGCCCGATGTTGGAATTGTCATCGAGCGCTCCTATCGAAGAAATAGAAGGATGATGATGATCAGCGGAATCGGAATACCGAGCAACCACAACAAAATACCACGACCCATAATAACCTCCTGCCGGAACGCCGGCTTAAATTGATATTCAGTCGCCGCAATTTTGACGCGATCAACCGGTGGCGAAACTTGCAATGTTGGGATTGGTTCCGGTATCGCCGAAAAATTGGCGGGCGCGTGGTACAGGGAAATTTGTAGGATGAAAGGCGCGCGCTCGCAATTTTGTTGAAATTGCGGCAGATGCGGCTAGAGTTTCGCTCCAGATGCCAGGAGCGGGGGACGCGCGATGACGGGGACGACGGACTGGCCGAAGGAAGGCATCCAATCCAGCGACGTCGACATGCTGCAGTCGGTTCTGAAGAGCTGGTGCGCAGGCAAGTCGATCGACCTGAAGAGCACCGAAGCCCAGGTAGCCGGGCGATCGCTGGTCGACTGGTACGAGTTTGGCATTCGCGATCCTGTCGAACTCAAATCGCTGCTCGACGGATAGCTGGTCAGGAGCGGCGAGGACCTGTGGCGAGGAGATCGCAGGCGATGCGCAGGCCAATGGCGTCGGAACAGGTGCCGACGGCAGTCTGAGAGGCAGTTTCGACCGACATATTGGTTATCGGTAGCAAGGGGCTCTGGCGATCGACGTAAGTCGGGTTGGAGGCCCAAAGCGTCGGCCGGCTGATGTCTATCGTCGTGCTTTGCATCAGGCGTGGTTTGGTGGCAACCTCGGCAATGGCCATGCCGCCGGCGACGGAGGCGACGGCCATCATCAGCTGAAAGCCGAGATCGGCCGCCTCGCGAAACGAAATCAACATGGCGTCGCCCCCTCCGCGGCTGCAGTCATTGCTTCCGTTTGAGGGCTGACCTAACCTAGCCGGCGACGTCGCTCCAGCGACTTCACGCGTAAACCTTAATGCGTAACCAAGCTTGCGGCCGACACGATCTGGCCAGGCGGTTGCGACCGCCCCGCGCCACCCCATATCCGATGGGAGTGTCATGGCGCGCTTGCGCCGAGGAGGAGCAGACATGCCTGACAAGACCATCAAGATCCCCGGGCCAGACCATCCGATATCCATCGGGAAATCCACGAGCCATGTTGTGGTGACAGTCGGTGGGAAGACCGTCGCCGATAGCCGCAACGCTGTTCTTTTGCGCGAATCCTCTTATCCGCCGGTGCTTTACATCCCGCGTGCCGATGTCGACATGACGCTGCTGCAGCGCACCGACCATTCCAGCTACTGTCCCTATAAGGGTGATTGTTCCTACTACAGCATTCCCAGCGGCGGCGAACGCTCGACCAATGCCATCTGGACCTACGAGACACCCTATGATGCCGTGGCGGGCATTGCGGAGTACATGGCCTTCTACCCGAACCGCGTCGATGCGATCACGGTGACCCCTCCGACTTGAAGCTATGCGGGAAAATTTGCGTCCGCGCGTTAACGTTTAGCGGTCGACGCCGTCGATGCATGTGATTGAAAATAAATTGAAATCCAGGAAATCCCCTCGGGGGCTTTCTTAATTTGGATTAATCTATAGACTCAGTCGTGTTAGTTGGCCAACGGGAACCCGTCTTGTTTCCCATGTTGCCGGCCTTACCGGAAGACTTCGGACTTCCAAAAAAGGAGACAGCCATGACCAATGTACTTCCAGCCCTTCATGATGGGCATGCACCGATCACCCTGCAGCAGCTTTTCCGAGAAGCCGTCCACGCTTTCGAGGAATGGGGCGCCGACAGCTCCGAGCCGCTGGTCACCTTCGAAGGCCGGATCTTTCCGATCAGCGCCGCCTTCGAGGCGATGCGGGGTTGCACCGATATCATGCCGAGCAATCTGCTCGGCGCGGTTACCGAGCGACTGACCAAGCCTTGGGAAGGCGAGGGGCCGCTCGATACGATGACATTTTCCACGGCCGCCCGCGTGATGGGCGTTCTGGTGCGCAAGCGCCTGCTCGCCAATGATACCGCGATGCTGGTTGCCGCTGCTGCCGAACGGCAGCGGGAAGACCTGTCCGACCGGTAAAGCGGTCATAGAGACATGAAGAAGCCGCCGGTTTGCGAAAGCCGGCGGTTTTTTCTTGCCTGCAATTTGCGCCGTTGGGGAGCGTGAGGCCTAGCCACACTCTTGCGTGAGAGATCCATATGTGAAAATAATCTTCACATAAGAAGAATCTGGCGTAGCGCTCAGCTACGTTGCCCGCCGGGTTCTTGTCCGACACAGCTATTTTGCCGAGGATTTGCCGCCATGACGCGCATCACCGATCTCCGCGTATTCGACATCCGCTTCCCGACCTCGCTCAGCCTCGATGGCTCCGACGCGATGAACCCGGATCCCGACTATTCGGCGGCCTATGTCATTCTCGATACCGACGAGCCGGATCTCTCCGGCCACGGGCTGACCTTCACCATCGGTCGTGGCAACGAGATCTGCTGCATGGCGATCAAGGCCATGGCGCATCTGGTTGTTGGCACCGATCTGCAGACCGTGCTCGACAATCCCGGCAAGTACTGGCGCCACCTGACCAGCGACAGCCAGCTGCGATGGATCGGTCCGGAAAAGGGTGCCATGCATCTGGCAACCGGCGCCGTCGTCAACGCCGTCTGGGATCTGCTGGCCAAGCAGGCCGGCAAGCCCGTCTGGCGGCTGGTTAGCGAGATGGATGCCGAAGAGATCGCCGATATTGTCGACTATCGCTACATGACCGACGTGCTGACACGCGACGAGGCGGTGGCCATCCTGCGCAAGGCGGAGGCGGGCAAGGCCGAGCGTATCGCCATCCTCGAGAAGGACGGCTATGCCTGCTACACGACCTCGGCCGGCTGGCTCGGCTATGACGACGACAAGCTGCGGCGTCTCTGCCAGGAGGCGATCGATGCCGGCTTCAACCATGTGAAGATGAAGGTCGGGCGCGACCTCGAGGACGACATCCGCCGGCTCACCATCGCCCGCGAGGTGATCGGCCCGGATCGTTACCTGATGATCGACGCCAACCAGGTCTGGGAGGTCGGCGAGGCCATCGACTGGGTCAACAAGCTGGCCTTCGTCAAGCCGTTCTTCATCGAGGAGCCGACCAGCCCCGATGATGTCGCCGGCCATCGCAAGATCCGCCAGGCGGTCGCGCCGGTGAAGGTGGCAACCGGCGAGATGTGCCAGAACCGAATCATGTTCAAGCAGTTCATCGCCGAGGGCGCGATCGACATCGTGCAGATCGATTCCTGCCGCATGGGCGGCCTCAACGAGGTTCTGGCCGTGCTATTGGTAGCGGCCAAGTACAATCTGCCGGTCTGGCCGCATGCCGGCGGCGTTGGCCTCTGTGAATATGTCCAGCACCTGTCGATGATCGATTATATCGCCGTGTCCGGCACCAAGGATGGCCGTGTGATCGAATATGTCGACCATCTGCACGAACATTTCCTCGATCCCTGCGTTATCAGGGACGCGGCCTACATGCCGCCGAGCATGCCGGGCTTTTCGATCGAGATGAAGGCGGAATCGATCGAAACATACACTTTCCGCGGCTGAACCTGCTTCATGCCTGCGGCGGGCCGTGGACGAGAGGAGCGTTCGCGGCCCATTGCTGTTTCTGTTCTAAATTGCCATGTTGCGCCGAAATGCGCCCGGGGAGCGGCGCAGGACGAAGGAGACTGCATGCCCATGACCGACCGGCCGCTGGCCATCAGCGCGCCCGAGCCGCGCACGCTCGAACTGATCTTCACGCCCGACGCACTGGCCCATCTCAGGGCGACCTACGAGATCGTCGAGGCAGATCCGGATGACATTGCCGGGCTTGGCGACGAGATACTCGGCCGGGCGCGCTACATCATCGGCCAGCCGCCGCTCTCCCGCGAAACGCTCGACCGGATGCCGCAGCTGCGTTGCATCCTCAATGTCGAGAGCAACCTGATGAATAACATGCCCTACGACGTGCTGTTCCAGCGCGGCATCCACGTTGTGACGACGGGGCAGGTGTTTGCAGAGCCGGTGGCCGAGATCGGTCTCGGCTTTGCCCTCAGCCTCGCACGCGGCATCGTCGATGCGGATGTCGCCTTTCGCGACGGCACGGAACTTTGGGGCGGCGACGGCAATGCCGGCGCCCGCCAGCTCGGCGGTTCGGATATCGGCATCATCGGCTTTGGCGATCTCGGCAAGGCGCTGAATAGGGTCCTCAGCGGCTTCCGGGCGAAGGTCAAGGTCTACGATCCGTGGATGCCGCGTTCGATCCTGGAAGACAGCGGCGTGCAGCCGGCCAGCCTCGAGGATGTGCTGTCGAACAGCGATTTCGTTTTCGTGGTCGCCGCCGTCACCAGCGAGAACAAGGGTTTCCTCGGCGCCGAGGCCTTTGCCGGCATGCGCAAGGGGGCGGCCTTGATCTTGCTCAGCCGCGCCGATGTCGTCGATTTCGACGCTCTGATGGCAGCCGTCGCCTCCGGCCACATCGTGGCGGCAAGCGATGTCTATCCGGAGGAGCCGCTGGGCAAGGACCACCCGGTGCGCAGCCTCAAAGGCTTCATCCGCTCGGCCCATCGCGCAGGCGCGCTCGATAGTGCCTTCAAGAAGATGGGCGACATGGTCATCGAGGACATGGACCTGATGGATCGCGGCCTGCCGCCGATGCGCTGCAAGCGGGCCGAGCGCGAAACGGTTTCTCGCATGCGCTCCAAGCCGGTGACGAAGAACTGACAAGGGCTGGTCTCAAACGTCGGTGCAAGTTCGCCCCCCTCTGTCACTGCGTGACATCTCCCCCAGAAGGTGGGAGATTGGCTGTTGCGCCAGCCGCGGACCACAGAGACACCAAAGCTTGCTCGGACTTCTTGTAAGGGGGGCTAGAAGCCTATGGCTCATCTCCCCCCTCGTGGGGGAGATGTCGGCGTCGCCGACAGAGGGGGCGTCTTGCGCCGGACGACCTGATTCAGCAGTGCCTCAGACCGCCTCGTTCATGGCTTGATGCGTATCCAGCCACGTCTGCACGATCCTCACGTCGTCATCGGTCAACTCGTGCCCATGCGGCACGATCCTGAGGTCGACGCTGGCACCGGCGCCGGCAAGCTCGCTGCGCAGCGTCTCGGCATAGCGGCCGTAGTCGTCGAACTCGCCCGAGATCATCAGCACGGCAGCATCCGCCATATCGGCCGGCGGGCGCGTGTCGAGGACCGGCATCGAGCGCAACAGCACGGCCCGTCGGATCAGGTGCGGGTGCAGCGATAGCATGGCGTTGACGAGGTTGGCGCCGTTCGAATAGCCGAGATAGATGATCTTGGCCGGGTCGAGGCCATAGGCCTGCACGGCACCCTCTATGAAAGCGGCGAAGGCTTCCGCTTCGCTGACGACATCGCTCTGCACGAAGGTGAAGGGCGTGAGGCGCAGAAACCAGCGCGGCAAGCCATCCTCTTCGGCGCGCCCCCGGACTGCAAGCAACGTGGCGCGGGGTGCGATTTTGTTGGCCATCGGCAGGAGGCTGGTTTCGTTGGCACCGGAGCCGTGCAACAGCACGATCACGCTGCCGTCGGTATCGTCGGGCGTGTAGAAGCGGTGGACGAAGGGCAGGTCGCGGTAGATCACCCTCGGCTCGCCCGGCATCGAGAATTGCGGCATCAGCAGCGTCAGTTCGCGCTCCCGCTCGGCGTTGCCGGCCGGGAGGAACAGGTTCGTACCGAGCGACGGGCTGTCCTCGTCGATCAGCATGCCGGGTGCATCGGTGGCGAGCTCGAACAGGATGCCGCCGGGCTCGCGGACGTAGAGCGAGCGGAAGTATTTTCGGTCATGCACGTTGATCGGCCCGGACTCGTCATCGCGGAGGCTTCCGAGCACGGCTTGCAGTTCGGCATCGCCATCCGCCCGGAAGGCGACGTGGTCGACGGTGCCGGTGCCCGGCGCGCTCGACCAGAAGCCGCCGGCATCCCTGACGTCGATGATGTCGCCTGGCTCCGACACCATGCGATGGATCGTGCCTGCGCTTGCATGCAGACGGTAGCCGAAATGTTTTTCGAGGAAGGCCGAACTCTCCTCGGGCTTCTCGGTAAACAGCGTCGCGCCGCGCAGGCGGCGGATGGCGTGTTCGGCCGGGATGCCGTCGCTGGACCACGGGGCTGCGGCCTGCAGGCTGCTGCCCACCAGCTTGACGATCACCCCGTCCGGGTCCTTCAGCCGCAGCACGGGTTCGCCGAACTCGTCCATCGGGCCTTCGACCTTGAGGCCGAAGGTGAGGGACCGCGTCAGCCAGAAGCCGATGCTGAACGGGTCGATCGCGAGGGAGACTTCGCCGGTCTGCCCATAGCCCGCTCGTCCCGGCGAGCCGTCCTCCCAGACGAGAAAGGTGACCAGCGAGCCCGGGGAGCCGGCTGCATCGCCGTAAAACAGATGCAGCTGCGTCGCATCCTCGAAGCCGCCGGTGCGCTTGACGAGACGCAGCCCGAGGAAGCCGGCGTAGAAATCGACGTTCGCCTGGACCTTGCGGGTTATCAGCGTGATGTGGTGGATACCGGCGACCATGTCTGCTCCAGGGATGTGTGCGCTTCGTGACGTCAGCGCATCTAAACTGGAAGCCGTATGATCATCAATGCATCGGGCGAACACTCAGTGTTCGCTGATCGAAGCGGTCGGCTTGCCCTTGTAGCCACTCATCTCGGCCCCTGCGGTCTTTGAAAACCGCATGTTCCAGAACGTCGCGCTGAGCGAGATCAGGGTGACCACGATGAAGGCGACGGAAAAATCGTTGAGTTCGGCCTGCGCGTGGTCCTGGACGAACATCGAGCCATGCAGCGCCAGCGCCGCCACGCAGATGCCGAGCGACAGCATCAGCTGCTGGAAGGTCGTATAGAAGCTGGTCGCTGCGCTCATCCGCTCGCGGCTGATCTCGTCATAGGCGATGGTGTTGTAGGCGGTGAACTGGAACGACATGAAGAAGCCGCAAAGCATCAGGATCACGAAGATCAGCGATATCGGCCAATCCGGCCGGAAGAATGCGCAGGTGGCATAGCCGAGCGTGCCGATGACGCCGAATACCATCAGGCTGTTGCGGAAGCCGAAACGTTTCAGCACCCGCGATTGCAGCGCCTTCATGGCCATGGAGCCGATGGCCGTGGCGATGACGATGCGTCCGGCCGCTGCCGCCGACATGCCGAAGCCGAGCTGCAGCATCAGCGGAATGAGGAAGGGCTGTGCGCCCTGGGTGATGCGGGTGAGCGAGCCGGCGATGACGGATGCCCCGAAGCTCGGCACGCGCATTAGCGAAAAATCCATGATCGGCGATGGATGCTTCTTGGCATGGCGCAGGTAGGCGATGCCGAAGACCACGCCGATCGCAATCAGCATGATGGCCATCATGCCTTCGCCCGAGCGGCTCGACATCTCGAAGCCGAACAGCAGCGAGCCCAGCGAAATGCCTGACAGGATGAAGCCGGAGAGATCGAAGGGCCCGTTCGACGGTCCCTTGACGTCCTCGATAAAGATACTGACGAGGATGAAGCCGAGAATGCCGATCGGCACGTTGATGTAGAAGATCCAGCGCCAGTCGAGATAGGTGACGAACATACCGCCGACGGGCGGGCCGACGATCGGGCCGATCAGCGCCGGCACCAGCAGCCAGGACATCGCCGAGACGAGATCCTTGCGGTCGACGCTGCGCATCAGCACCAGCCGTCCGACCGGCATCATCATCGCCCCGCCGATGCCCTGGATCAGTCGCGCGACGACGAGGAAGGAGAGGGTCGGCGCCTGGGCGCAGAGGATGGAGCCGAACACGAAGACGGCAATGGCGCTGCGGAACACGGTGCGCGAGCCGAAACGGTCGGCGATCTTGCCGCTGGCAGGAATGAAGATCGCAAGGCTGAGGAGATAGGAGGTCAGCGCGATGCTCATCGCCGGCGGGCCGACGTTGAAGTCGCGTGCCATGGTCGGCAGGGCCGTTGCCAGGACGGTGGCATCAAGCTGTTCCATGAACATCGAGCTGGCGACGATCAGTGCAATTGTCCGAAAATTTGGCGCCGCCGGCCGGGAGGCGGACGGGTAGGTCTGATCCGACATCGTCGGTTATCGCTCTCGGTGATGCGGTGGGAGCCCGAAGGACAGACCCGCAAATCTGATTTCGGCGCAAGCGCCGGACGTGATCGGGTCGGTATACGCCCCGTTGTGCTTTATGACCATACGCAATTCCGCAGATCCGGTACGCTTGAATAGAAAGGCAGACTTATTGGAAGGGATGGAGCAAATTTGTTTCAGCTGATGTCTGCGGGCAGGCTCGCGCGCGAGCGAATGACGAAGGCTCCGCCAAGCTCTGAAGCCTTCCAACGCCTTGATGGACGCGTCCTCGGCCGCAACCTCTTCAACCAACTGTCCGCCTGGCACCGCCGACAGACGTGATTCGCGCCGAGCTCTTTTCTATTCGTCTGATGCCGTGCCGAATTCTGAAATGGCAAAGGCGATGATGCTGCGAAGCCGGGGCGTCATGCGCCGATCACGATGATAGATGAGGGACATGGACCTCTCACGCAGATGCCAGTCGGCAAAGAGCTGCACGAGAAGTCCCGCCTTGATGTCCGAGCCAACCAGCATGGCAGGTTGCATGATCACGCCAAGGCCGGCGCGTGCAGCCGTTCGCACGGCCTGCCCGCTATTGACGGTGATCGATATCTGCGGCGAGACCTCGACCTCTTCGTCGCCCTTCGCAAGTTTCCATGGCGAGCGTGCTGCCGGGGTGAAGCCGATGGCCTCGTGATTGGCAAGGTCAGCGGGATGGTCGGGGTGGCCGCGTTGCGACAGGTATGCCGGTGCGGCGCAAATCATCATCCTGTAGGGCGCGAGACGACGGGCGATCAGGCGGCTGTCGGGAAGTTCGCCGATGCGGAAGGCAATGTCGAAGCCCTCGTCGACAATATCGACATTGCGATCCGTCAAGGTGATATCCAGCGTCACCTCGGGTGCAAGCGCGCGGTAGCGCTGCAAGGCCGGCATCAGCACTTCGGTGCCGAACGTTGTCGGCGCCGTGATCTTCAGCTGGCCACGGGGTTCCGCCTGCGCCGCCTCGGCATCCTGATCGGCGACAGCCACACGCTCCAGGATGTCACGGCATTGCTCGACATAGGTCTTGCCGAAATCCGTCAGGCTCTGGCGCCGCGTGGTTCTGTTCAGAAGGCGCGTTCCCAGCCGTTCCTCCAGGCTTGCGACATGCTGTCCCACCATCGCCGGCGATATGCCCAACCGGCTTGAAGCGGCACTCATCGAGCCCTCCTGCACGGTCGCCAGGAACACCTGCATGGAACGAAAGAGGCCCATTCGATACTTTTACTTTCAGATGGATGAGAAGTTTTCGCGATTATCGTTTTGTAATCGCGGAATTAAAACCGTCGTCACGCTGTAGCAAGGAGCACGACATGACGCAGAACAGATATTCGGGAAAAACCATCTTCATCACGGGAGCCGGAACGGGCATGGGGCGGGCCGCGGCTCTACGCCTCGTCGAGGAAGGCGGACAGGTTGTGCTTCTTGGGCGTCGACCTGACCCGATCGACACGCTTCGCTCAGAGATCGAAGCCGCAGGCGGAACGGCCATGGCGATCGCTTGCGACATCTCGGACAGCGAGGCGGTTCAGTCGGCGGTTCAGGCCAGCATCGAGCGGTTCGGAAAGCTGGATGCCTTGTTTGCCAATGCCGGGGTGCTGGGCGATTTCAAGCCTCTGGCCGAAACGACGGCTGACGAACTCGATGCACTGATCGACACGAATTTGCGCGGTACCTTCCTGACGATGAAGGCCTGCCTGCCATTTCTGGAGAATGGCAGCATTCTCATCAACGCCTCCTGGACATCGGGCGGTGTCATGCCGGGCGCCGGAGCCTATGCCAGCACCAAGGGGGCGCTGCTGACGATGATGCGCACGCTCGCGGTCGAGCAGGGTCCTCGCAACATCCGCGTCAATGCCATCAATCCAGGCATCATCCTCACGCCGATGGCTGACGATGTCATCGACCCCGTATTTGCCGCCCGACTGGCCAACCACACCCCGCTTCGCCGCAATGGAAGATCGGAAGACATCGCGGGGACAGTCGCGTGGCTGCTGTCCGACGATGCCGCCTTCGTGACGGGACAGGAAATTACCGTCGATGGCGGTTTCACCCTGGGCGGTGTTCGCTTCTAGCGGATTGTATGCTCGCGAGGATTGGTCCGCCAGTCTTCGCGGGCATTGGCGCGTCCCGCGAAGGATCTACGGAGCGCTGAAGATTGGGCTCAGTACCCTGCCGCCGTTCCCGAGCCGGCGCGGCTGTCCATGGCGCCGTTGTAGCGTGCACCGCCGCCGGCGGCGATCTCTGCCAAGCTCTTGCCGCCCACCATGATGCCGGCTGCCTTGCCCCAGATCGGCCAGTCCTTGTCGACGGCGACATTGTAGCCCATGCCCGTCAGCAGCCGCATCGTATCAGGCGACAGCGCGTAGGGCTCGGTGAAAACCTTGTCCGGGAGCCATTGATGGTGAATGCGCGGTGCGTCGATGGCCTGGCGGATGTCCATGCCGAAATCGATGACGTTGACGATCGTCTCCAGCGTGATCGTGATGATGCGGGCGCCGCCGGGGCTGCCGATGACCATGAAGGGCTTCCCGTCCTTGGCGATGATCGTCGGGCTCATCGATGACAGCGGCGTCTTCTTCGGCTGGATCGCATTGGCCTCGCCCTGCACCAGGCCGTAGAGGTTTGGTACGCCGGGCTTGGAGGTGAAGTCGTCCATCTCGTTGTTGAGCAGTACACCGGTGCCGGGTGCGACGACGCCGGCGCCGAACGAGCCGTTCAAAGTGTAGGTGACGGCGACAGCGTTGCCGTCGTTGTCGATGATCGAATAATGGGTCGTCTCGTGGCTCTCGCCAAATCCCTTCGGCATCAGGTCTTTCGAGACGCCGGCATGGTAGGGGTCGATGCTGCTGCGGATCTGGCTGGCGTAGCCTTTGTCCAGCAGCTTTGCGACGGGATTTTCGACGAAATCAGGATCGCCCAGCGCCGCGTTGCGGTCGACATAGGCGTGCCGCATCGCCTCGACCATCAGGTGCACCGTTTCGGCCGATCCATAGCCGAGGTAGGAGAGTGGATAGCCTTCGAGCACGTTCAGGATTTCGCAGATGATGACGCCGCCCGAGGAGGGCGGGGGCGAGGAGATGATCTCGAAGCCACGATAATTGCAGGTGACCGGCGGCAATTCGCGGACCTTGTACTGCTCGAAGTCCGCCTTGGCGAGGACGCCGCCCCTGTCCTCGCTGGCCTTGACGATGGCATCGGCGGTGCGTCCCTTGTAGAAGCCGTCGGGGCCGTTCTCAGCGATCGCAGACAGCGTCTCGGCGAGATCCGGTTGCCGCAACTGGTCGCCGACGGCAAAGGGCTTGTCGCCCTCTTTGACGAAGATTGCCGCTGCTGCCGGATCGCGTGACAGGCGCTTTCGACCGTCACCGAGTTCGACGACATCTCCCTGGTCGAGGGTAAAGCCCTCCTGGGCGTAGCGGATCGCCGGTCCCATCAGTTCGTCGCGAGATTTCGTGCCGTATTTTTCGCGTGCCGTCTCCAGGCCCATCACCGAACCCGGCACGCCGACGGCGAGGTAGCCATCGGTGCTGGCACCTTTGACGACATTGCCCTTGGCGTCGAGATACATGGTCTTGGTGGCGGCGACCGGAGCCCGCTCGCGGAAGTCAAGGAAGGTGGTCTTGCCGTCCTTCAGTCGTATGGTCATGAACCCGCCGCCGCCGATATTGCCGGCCGTCGGATAGACCACTGCCAGCGCGTAACCGACCGCAACGGCCGCATCCACGGCATTGCCGCCGCTCTTGAGGACATTCACACCGACATCGGTCGCCAGGTGTTGGGCGGTGACCACCATGCCGTGGTCGGCCTCGACCGGCTGGGGCGAGGCGGCATAGGCCGGCGACAGCGCCAGAAGACCTAGGGAAATGGATAGCAGGATCAGTGTCGAACGCTTGGCGGTCAGCGGCATGGTCGCTCCTCCGGATTTTAACTCGTTGCAATGAGGCCCTCTCAGGACGCCAATGTCCAGAGGCATTTAGAGCCTGGAGAAACGGTCATGTTTCTTCTCGCAGATCGTTGAAGCAGCTGAGTCGCGCCGAAGCTTAATCTGTGGGAAACAGCGGTTGGCATGCGGTCGGCGGGCGAATTGTCCTCAGATCGGCAAAGCTTGAGATCCCCTTCGCGCCGAGCAGCAAAAATTCACGGGCTATTTATTATAGTTTTATTATTTATTAGCTGTGATGTTTGAAAATATCCTGTGTAGAGGGCTTGGGCTCTCGTATTATTCTTGTTTTGCGCCACTCTACTTGCACGACAGGAACGCGTTTAGCGGGAGGACGGCATGATCGTCGCCAGGCTTGAGCAGTGGAAGACAGAAAATCGCCTGGCATTTCTTGCGCGCCCCATCGCCAAGAAGAGCCCCGTTACGAAGATCGAGTGCGTCGGCTGCCACACCCCATTTTATCGCTGGACATCGACGGCAGCAGCCTATGGGCGGTGCGAAGCCTGCTCCCGGTCCTGAGCCCTACGGCTCAGCGGATAAGGATGGCGCGGAAATCGTTGACGTTGGTGCCGGTCGGGCCCGGGACAAAGAGATCGTCAATCGCATGAAAGGCTGACCAGGCATCATTGTCGCGTAGCCGATCGGCCGGGCTGATGCCCGCCTTGCGCATGCGTGCCACGCTGCTGCCATTGGCAAACGCGCCGGCATTGTCCTCGCTGCCATCGATCCCGTCGGTGTCTGCCGCAAGCGCGTCGATTTCAGCGACCCCATCGATGTCGACTGCCAGGGAAAGCAGGAATTCGGTGTTGCGCCCGCCCTTGCCCTTGCCCGATACCGTCACGGTCGTTTCGCCACCCGACAAAAGCACGACAGGCTTCCGGAACGGCCGGTCGCGGAGTGCGATTTCGCGGGCGATGGCGGCGTGCACATGCGCCGCCTCGCGGGCCTCGCCTTCGATGGCATCCGATAGAATGGCCGCCTCGATACCGGCGGTGCGGGCCGCCTCCGCTGCTGCCTCGAGGGATACGCCGGCAGAGGCGATCAGATGGACGTTGTTACGGGCAAAACGCGGATCGTCCGGCGCGGGGGCATCAGCCTTGCTGCTGGCAATATGGCGCATGACGCCCGGGGGCAGGTCGAGCCCGTAGAGCCGGACCAGTTCGAGCGCCTCCGCGCGGTTGCCGGCGCCGGCGATGGTCGGGCCCGAGGCGACGAGAGAGGGGTTGTCTCCGGGAATGTCGGAGACGACGAATGTCACCACGCGGGCGGGGTAGGCAGCGAGCGCAAGCCTGCCGCCCTTGATCGCCGAGAGATGTTTGCGGATGGTGTTCATCGCCGAGATGGGCGCGCCGGAGGCGAGCAGCGCCCGATTGACGACGATTTCGTCGGCCAGTGTCAGGCCATCAGCCGGTGCCGGCAGCAGCGCCGATCCGCCGCCGGAAATCAGTGCGATGACCAGGTCGTCCGCCGTCAGGCCGCCCACCAGCTGCAACAGCCGCATTGAGGCAGTCAGTCCTGCGTCATCGGGCACCGGATGCGATGCTTCGATGATCTCGATGTGCCGACAGGGCACCGCGAAGCCGTAGCGGGTGACCACCAGGCCCTCCAGGGGCCCGTCCCAGCAGCTTTCCAGTGCTGCCGCCATCTGCGCCGAACCCTTGCCGGCGCCGATGACGATCGTCCGACCCCGCGGCCGAGACGGCAGGTGGCGGCGGATTCCTTCAAGCGGATCGGCGGCTGCGACGGCCGCATTGAAAAGACGGGTGAGGAAGGCACGCGGATTGGTGACGGTCATCTTGTCTGCCTGGGATCGTTGTTAAAGGCATGGCGCAATGACTGCCGGCTTGCAAGCCCGACGGCTCCCGCGAGCAGTGCGTGAGCAATTGTTTCCCGTGCCCAAAGCACCTATGTGTTGCTCAGAGAGTGACGGTCATGACGCAGGGATATTCGCAATGGTTGAGCTGAAGGGCAAGGAACGGCAGACGGGCGCGCAAGCGGTGCTCGGGCGGAGCGGATTTCCGCAGGTGACCTCGGTCACCGGTGGCGAGATCGGTGTCGTGACGGCTCCGTCGCAGGCCGGCTTCAATCCGCTCGATCTCCTCTACGCCTCGCTTTCGGCTTGTCTGGTGCTCAGCGCCCGCATGGCCGCCGCCAAGATGGGCGTGCTCGACAAGCTGACGGAAGTCACGGCGGACGTGAGCGGGACGAAGGCTGCGGGCGGCGTTTCCCGGGTCGAGACTTTCAACATCGTGCTCGCCATCAAGGGCGATCTCGACGAGGAAACCCGCAAAGCCATAGCCCATGCCGCCGAAAACGAGATCTGCACGATCAGCAACACGATTCGCGGCAACCCGAATTTTGAGACGACCGTCGTCGGTTAAGGCCAGGGGTCAGCGCGGCGGAAGCGTGTAGCCTTCGAGAAACGGGCCCAGCTCCGGGTCAACGTCGATCTTGACCACATTGTTGAAGATGGCGGTCGCGATCATGATGCCGGCGAAAGCAACGAGGTTGACCAGCGTCGGTTCGTCGTAGCGTGCCTTGAGCCTTGCCCACAGATCGTCCGGTACGGCATTGGAGTCCGCCACCATCGCCGTGCCGAAAGCGATCAACAGGGCCTCGTCGGCAGTCGGCTCGACTGTCTCGGGCGTCAGGCCGGCGTTGATCAGCGCGCGGCGGAAGAAGCCGACCGGGATGATCGACCGGCACTCGATCGAAATCGCCTGGCAGAACAGCCACACGGCGCGATCGTCGAGAGCGGGGCGCAGTTCCTCGCGCAGCGTGAACCATTCGGCATAGATCCTGTGGGCGACCGGCGCGTGCAGCAGGGTGCGCTTCATGTTGGTCATCCGGCCGCGCAGGGAGACCTCGCGGTCGTGCTCGGCGCGGGCCTCGTCGGATGCGGTGGCGTAGTCGAAGTGGGAGAGATGGCTCATCGGCTTTGCTTTCGAAGGGACTGCCGTCTCTTGAACGATTTCAGCGGCCTTGTCACTTGGTAGGCTTTTCAAGTCCCAAGCTTCACTCGGCGGCCGTGGAGACGGCCGGGAAGAAGCGGTTTTCCGGGCGCGGCAGACCCAGGTTTTCCCGCAACGTCGTTCCCTCGTATTCCCTGCGGAACAGGCCGCGCCTTTGCAGCTCCGGCACCAGCCGGTCGGCGACATCGTTGAGCCCCTGCGGCAGAAAGGGGAAGACCACGTTGAAGCCATCCGAGCCTTCCTCGGAAAGCCAGGTTTCCATCTCGTCGGCGATCGTCTGGGGCGTGCCGACGAAGGCCAGCCCGCCGTAACCGCCCAAGCGCTGGGCGAGCTGGCGGACCGTGAGGTTTTCCTTGCGGGCCATGCGGATCACCTGCTCGCGGCCGCTTTTGCTGGCGTTGGTCTCCGGGACTTCCGGGAGCGGTGCATCGGGATCGAACTTCGAGGCATCGTGGCCGAGCGAGATCGACAGGGAAGCGATGGCGCTGTCGTAATGAACGAGACTGTCGAGCCTGGCGCGCTTGGTGCGGGCCTCCTCGACGCTGTCGCCGACAACGACGAAGGCGGCCGGCAGGATCTTCAGATGGTCCGGGTCGCGCCCGACACCGGGCATCCGGCCCTTGATGTCGGCATAGAGCAGCTTTGCCGTTTCGAGGTCGCGCGGCGCGGCGAACACCACTTCGGCGGTCTCGGCGGCCAGTTGCTTTCCGGGCTCCGACTGGCCGGCCTGGACGATGACCGGCCAACCCTGCGGCGTGCGGGCGATATTCAGAGGGCCGCGGACAGAGAGGCTGTCGCCCTTGTGGTCGAGAACATGCATTTTTTCAGGATCGAAGAAGATGCCGCTCTCCGTATCACGAATGAAGGCATCGTCGGCAAAGCTATCCCAGAGGCCGGTGACGACGTCGTAGAATTCCCGCGCGCGGCGGTATCTCTCGTCGTGGTCGACATGGTCCTCGAGCCCGAAGTTCAGGGCGGCGTCGGGGTTGGATGTGGTGACGATGTTCCAGCCGGCGCGGCCGTCGCTGATATGATCGAGCGAGGCGAAGCGGCGGGCGATGTGGTAGGGCTGCTCGAACGTTGTCGAGGCCGTGGCGACAAGACCGATCCTATCGGTGACCGCAGCCAGGGCCGAAAGCAGGGTGAACGGTTCGAAGGATGTGACGGTGTGGCTGCGCTTCAGCGCTTCGATCGGCATGTTGAGGACGGCCAGATGATCGGCCATGAAGAAGGCATCGAATTTCGCCGCTTCCAGCTTCTGCGCGAAGCTCTTGATATGCTTGAAATTGAAATTCGCGTCGGGATAAGCGCCCGGGTAACGCCACGCGCCCGTGTGCAGGCTGACAGGGCGCATGAAGGCCCCGAGCTTCAATTGCTTCTGGCCGGCCATGGGGAATTCCTTCTCAATCACGGGGCGCCGCCTGTCGCGGTGCAGCAAATCACATCCTGAGGTAGGGATGGTTTGGAGGCATTCAAAGACCTCGGCGATGATTTTGTGGAGGGCGCAAAGCGGTTGGAGGGCAAGGATCTTCCTTCGCGCCAAATGTCGGGGCACCCTGGCGCCCCAAGATTTTTCTCGTCGATGCTTCCCGACGCGGGGGATTGGGAATAAACAACCTTCGCAGTTGCGAGGACAGGACTTCATGCAGGACAAGGACATCGCCGAGATTGCCGCATGGCTGACGCAGCGCGGTCTCAAGGGGGCGACGGAGATCGAATTGCTGACCGGCTTCTGCGAAGCCTGCCGGCATAGCGGCATGCAGCTCAATCGCGGCATGGCGCTGATGGACACACTTCACCCGGTCTATGAAGGCCGTGTCTTTCGCTGGGACAGCACCGAAGTGATCGAGCCGGTGTTCGAATATGGCGCGACGAATGAGGGAATTTCTGCGGAAAACTGGCAAAAATCATCCTTCTACTATCTGCAGGCCAACGGGCTACCGGAAGTGCGGCGCCGCATTGGCTTCGGCGATCCGACGGATTTCTACACACTTGACGTGTTGAAGGAGGCTGGGGTGACGGATTTCATCGCCTTCGCCCATCCCTTCGAGAAAGCCGGGACGATCGGCGACATGGACTGCTTTTTCGCCCATTTCGCCACCGCCGACAAGGACGGTTTTCGCGATGATGATATCGCCACGCTCCGCCGGCTGGTGCCGGCCCTCGCGCTCGCCATCAAGTGCACGGCGCTCGGCCGTATCGCCCGCACCATTGCCGAAGTCTATCTCGGCGAGGACGCGGCTCAGCATGTGCTCGGCGGCAAGATCACCCGGGGCAAGACCGAGCGAATTTCGGCGGCTCTGTGGTTTTCCGATCTTGCCAACTACACGCGCATTTCCGACACGGCCGAGCCTGACGAGATCATTCCGATGCTCAACGACTATGCCGATGCCGTCATCTCTTCGATCCACGAGGCCGGTGGCAATGTGCTGAAGCTGATCGGCGATGGCACGCTGGCGATCTTCAAGGCGCCCGATCAGGCCGACGCCTGCGCGGCGGCACTCAAGGCGGAATCGCTGCTGCGGCATCGCCTGCGCAATCTGAACGCCCAGCGGCAGATCGAAGGACGGCCGGTCACGGAAATTTATCTCGGCCTGCATATCGGCGAAGTGTTCTATGGCAATATTGGCAGCCAGGATCGGTTGGATTTCACCGTCATCGGACCTGCCGTCAACGAGGTCAGCCGCATCGCCTCGATGTGTCACTCGGTCGATCGCGATATCCTGATGTCATCGAATTTCGTGGCCGCCGCGCAGGTCGCGCAGCGCAACGATCTGGTCTCGGTCGGCCGATACGCCCTTCGCGGCGTCAAGCGGGCACAGGAGCTTTTCACGCTGATGCATCCGGCCTGACGCTTATCGGCGGCCTGAGAGGAACATCGGACCACCCCTGTAGGACGGGAAACCGTAGCCGTTGATCATCACCAGGTCGATGTCGCTCGATCGGGCGGCGATGCCGCGCTCGAGCAGCGCATTGCCTTCGTCGGCCATGGCGTTCACCAGCCGGGAGACGATTTCGTCGGATGAAAAGCTGCGGCTTTCAATGCCCTTCTCGGCCCGGACGGTCTCGATCAGCGCAGTCACCTCTGGATCGACGCTGCGCTTGCCGCTTGTATAGTCATACCAGCCACGTCCGGCTTTCTGGCCGAAGCGCCCGGCTTCGCAGAGCTTGTCGGCTATCTCAACGTAACGCGCAACGGGATCGCGGCTGGCCGCCTGGCGCTTGCGACGGGCCCAGGCAATTTCTAGGCCGGCCATGTCGTAGACGGCAAACAGGCCCATCGGAAAGCCGTAGGCTTCCAGGGCGGCATCGATCTCGTGGGGCAGGGCGCCATCCTCGAGCATGAACTCGGCCTCCCGGCGGTATGCCGAAAAGACGCTGTTGCCGATGAAGCCTTCGGTGACGCCGCAGACGACGGGCAGCTTGCCAAGACGCTTGGCAAAGGCGAGCGCGGTTGCCAGCGCATCGGGCGCGGTCGCGGCACAGTTCACCACCTCCACCAGTCGCATGATATTGGCGGGCGAAAAGAAGTGCAGCCCGACGACGCGGCTCGGATGGCGGGTGGCGGCTGCGATGGTATCGGGATCGAGATAGCTGGTGTTGGTGGCAAGGATCGTATCCTCGCGGACGATGGCGTCGAGGCGCTGAAAGAGCGCCGTCTTGACCGCCAGGTCGTCGAAGACTGCCTCGATGACGAGATCGGCGTCGGCCAGCGCATCACTGTCGCTGGTGACGGTCAGGCGGCCCAGCTGGCCGGCAAGACCTTCCGCGTCCAGCCGGCCAAGCCCAACCGCCTTTTCCAGAAGCGAGGTGATCCTTGCGCGACCGCTGAGAGCGGCCTCTTCCGTCTGCTCCAAGCCGACGACCCGATAGCCGGCGCCAAGCGTTGCCGCTGCAATGCCCGCGCCCATCAGGCCGGTGCCGACGATGCCGACGGTGGCAATCCGCTGCGGCTGCACGCCCTCGAGTCCCTCGACCTTGCCGGCCGAACGCTCGGCGAAGAAGACGTAGCGCAGAGCCGCCGACTGGTCGGAGTCGCGCAAGTGGAGAAAGGTTGCCCGCTCTTCGGCAAGACCATCGGGGAGACTGGCCGATGCGGCGAGCTGCACCAGGCGCAGCGCTTCGCCGGGTGCCGTCTGGCCTCGGGATTTGGCAATAATCTTGGCGGCGACCTGATCGATCACTGCGGCTTCCTGGGGCTGAACCGTCAGTTCGCCGGTGCGGCGCAGAGGCGTTCCCGCGAGTGTCTGCGCCATCGCAACGGCTGCCGCGCGTTCGTCGTCATCGATGCTGTCGACCAGGCCGAGCGCGGCCGCTTGTGCTGCCTTGGCGATACGGCCGGTGCCGATCAGATCGAGGGCGTTCGTCGTGCCGATCAGCCGAGGCAGCCGCTGCGTGCCGCCGGCGCCGGGCACGAGGCCGAGCTTGACCTCCGGCAGGCCGAAGCTGGCACCGGGGTTGGCGACACGGCCGTGGCAGGCGAGGAGGATTTCGCAGCCGCCGCCGAGCGCCGCGCCGTTGACGGCCGCGACGACTGGCTTTCCGAAGGCCTCGATGTGGCTGATGACGTCAGGCAGGATGGGCTCGACCGGGGGCTTGCCGAACTCCTTGATATCGGCGCCACCGACGAAGGTGCGGCCGGCGCCGGTGATGACCATACCCTTGATCGTCGGGGTCGCGGCGGCATGGTCGAGCGCCGCCATGATGCCGGCGCGGACGTGGCTCGACAGGGCGTTGACGGGCGGGTTGTCGAGGGTAACCACCAGTACGCCATCGATCGTTTCGCCCGAAACGCTCGCCGAGAAGATCAGTGCCGGCATCGCCGCTCTCCTATTCCGGAACGACGGCGGTTGCCTGGATCTCGATCTTGGCGCGGTCCTCGACGAGGCCGACGACCTGGACGGCTGCCATGGCCGGGAAGTGCCGGCCGATGACATCGCGGTAGGCCTGGCCGATGCCCTTGAGGTTGGACAGATATTCGGCCTTGTCGATGAAATACCAGGTCATCGTCGTGATGTGCTGCGGCTCGGCGCCGCCTTCCGCGAGGATGGCTACGATGTTGGACAGCGTCTGGCGGACCTGGTCGACGAAATCGTCGCTCTCGAATTCGCAATGGGCGTTCCAGCCGATCTGGCCGCCGACAAAGACCGTGCGACCTCTGGCCGAGACGCCATTGGCATATCCGATCGGTTTGGCCCAGCCCTCAGGCTGCAGGATCGTGTGCATCGGTCTTCTCCAGATGGTGTTCCAGCGCGGCGCGGATATCGTCCGGCCAGGCAAGCGATTGGTGTGTGTCGAGCGACGTTGCCACGACGCGATGGTTGGCGCTCCAGAGCAGCTTGCCGTTGACTGAAACCCGGTGCTCCAGATCGAGCGACGAGTGGCCGATCCGGCGGACTTCAATGGCAAATTCCAGTTCGTCGCCCTGAAAGCCCGGGGCAGAGAAGGTCAGGTCGAGGCGGACGGTCGGCACGCCGATCCGCCGCTCGTCGATCATCGTCTTCCAGGGAAAGCCGAGGCTTGCGAAAAAATCCTCGAGAACACCGACGAGGATGTTCAGGTAGGACGGGAAGAAAGCGATCCCGGAGGGATCGCAATCGCCGAAACGCAGGGGTCTGGTTGTCCTGAAAGCCACGGCCGCCTCAGTTCGCGAAGGCGGCGATGCCGGTGATGGCGCGGCCGAGGATCAGAGCGTGGATATCGTGGGTGCCCTCGTAGGTGTTGACCACTTCGAGGTTGACCATATGGCGGATGATGCCGAACTCGTCCGAGATACCGTTGCCGCCGAGCATGTCGCGGGCATTTCGGGCGACGTCGAGCGCCTTGCCGCAGGAATTGCGCTTGAGGATCGAGGTCAGCTCGACCGGCGGATGGCCTTCCTCCTTCATCCGGCCGAGCCGCAGGCAGCCCTGCAGGCCGAGCGAGATGTCGGTCGCCATGTCGGCGAGCTTCTTCTGGATCAGCTGGTTGGCGGCGAGCGGCCGGCCGAATTGCTGGCGGTCGAGCACATACTGCCGCGCCTTCGCATAGCAGTCTTCCGCAGCACCGAGCGTGCCCCAGGCAATGCCGTAGCGCGCGGAATTCAGGCAGGTGAAGGGGCCCTTGAGACCGGTGACGTTGGGCAGCAGGTTTTCTTCCGGCACGAACACATTGTCCATGACGATTTCGCCTGTGATCGAGGCGCGCAGGCCGACCTTGCCGTGGATCGCCGGTGCCGACAGACCCTTCCAGCCCTTTTCCAGGATGAAGCCGCGGATGAGGCCGTCCTCGGTCTTGCCCCAGACGACGAAGACATCTGATATCGGCGAATTGGAAATCCAGATCTTCGAGCCGGTCAGCTGGTAGCCGCCGTCGACCTTTTTGGCGCGGGTGGCCATCGAGCCCGGATCCGACCCGTGGTTCGGTTCGGTCAGGCCGAAGCAACCGATCCACTCGCCGGTGGCGAGTTTCGGCAGGTATTTCTGTTTCTGCGCTTCCGAGCCGAAGGCATCGATCGGCACCATCACCAGCGACGACTGCACCGACATCATCGAGCGGTAGCCGCTGTCGACGCGCTCGACCTCGCGGGCGATCAACCCGTAGGCGACGTAGCCGAGGCCCGAGCCGCCGTATTCGGGTGCGATGGTCGGGCCGAGCAGGCCGAGTTCGCCCATCTCGCGGAAGATGGCGGGATCGGTCTTCTCATGGCGGAAGGCTTCCAGCACGCGCGGCGCCAGCTTGTCCTGGGCATAGGCGCGGGCGGTGTCGTGGACCATCCGCTCGTCGTCGGTCAGTTGGTCCTGCAGACGGAAAGGGTCGGCCCAGTCAAAAGTTTCGCGGCTATGTGCCATTGGTTTGGTCTCCCATCAATTGGATTTCAGCAGTTCACGCGCGACGATCAGTTTCTGCACTTCGGTCGCACCTTCATAGATGCGGAGCGCACGAATTTCGCGATAAAGCTTTTCGGTTATCTCGCCCGTCCGCACACCACGGCCGCCAAACAGCTGTACGGCGCGGTCGATGACGGCTTGGGCCGTTTCCGTCGCGGTCATCTTGGCCATGGCCGCCTCGCGGGTCGTCGGCAGTTGCTGCACGTCACGGCGCCACGCGGCACGGTAGGTCAGAAGGGCGGCCGCGTCGATCCCGGTCGCCATATCGCCGAGCGCTGCCTGCGTCAACTGCAGGTCGGCAAGCCTCGCCCCGAACATCGGCCGGGCCTTGGCATGGACAAGCGATTCATCCAGCGCGCGGCGGGCAAAGCCGAGCGCTGCTGCAGCCACCGAGGCGCGGAAGATGTCGAGGGTGCGCATGGCGATCTTGAAGCCCTCGCCCGGGCTGCCGAGGCGGCGGGATGCGGGGATGCGGCAGGCCTCGAAGCGGATCGTTGCCAGCGGATGCGGAGCGATGACCTCGATCCGCTCCGTGACCGAAAAACCGGGATCGTCGGCAAAGACCACGAAGGCGGAAATGCCGCGCGTACCCGGCGCTTCTCCGGTGCGGGCAAAGACGGTGTAGACGTCGGCAATGCCGCCATTGGAAATCCAGGTCTTCTCGCCATCGAGAATATAGTGATCGCCCTCGAGGCGGGCGGCGCAGGCCATCGCCGCGACATCGGAGCCGGCGTCCTTTTCCGACAGCGCAAAGGCGGCGAGCCACTCACCGGCGCGCACTTTCGGCAGCACGGCGGCTCTGACGTCGTCGGTGCCGGAAAGGCCGATGGCGCCGGTGCCGAGGCCCTGCATTGCGAAGGCGAAATCGGCGAGCCCGTCATGCCAGGCGAGCGTCTCGCGGGCGAGGCAGACACGGCGGGAATCGATCGGCGTGGTGTCGCCGGGTGCACTGACGGCCGCCTCCAGCAGTCCGGCATCGCCGAGGGCGCGCACCAGCTTGCGGCAGGCACCGTCGACATCGGCATGATCGATATCAGCCATCGGTGCCGATGCGGCAAAAGAATCGAGCCGTTCGGCGAACTGCCGATGACCGGCGTCGAAGAATGGCCAGTCGAGATGGTCGCGGGTCGATCCTTTGAGCGTGGCTACCGGATGCATCGCCTAGTTTCCCTCGAATTCCGGCCTGCGCTTTTCGGCGAAGGCCTCGAAGGCACGGCGGAAATCATTGGTCGCCATGCAGATCGCCTGGGCCTGGGCTTCCGCGTCGATCATCTCGTCGATGCCCATCGCCCATTCCTGGTTCAGCATGGTTTTTGTCATGCCGTGGGCGAACCACGGCCCGTCGGCGATCGAGCGCGCCAGCTTGGTCGCCTCCGCCTCGAGGTCGCCGCTTTCGTGCAGCGCGTTGTAGAAGCCCCAGGCATGGCCCTCGGCAGAGGACATCGAGCGGCCGGTATAGAGCAGCTCGGCGGCTCGGCCCTGGCCGATGATGCGCGGAAGCATGCCGCAGGCGCCCATGTCGGCGCCGGCGAGGCCAACGCGGGTGAAGAGGAATGCGGTCTTGGCCTCGGGCGTCGCCACGCGCAGGTCCGAGGCCATGGCGAGGATGGCGCCGGCACCGGCGCAGATGCCATCGACGGCGGCGACGATCTGCTGCGGGCACTTGCGCATCGCCTTGACGAGATCGCCGGTCATGCGGGTGAAGGCCAGAAGCTCGGGCATGGCCATGCGGGTCAGCGGCTCGATGATCTCGAACACATCGCCGCCGGAGGAGAAATTGCCGCCGGCGCCCGTTATGACGATGGTTCTGATATCGGAGGCATAGGCGAGGTCGCGGAAGAGGTCTCTGAGTTCGGCGTAGCTTTCGAAGGTCAGCGGATTCTTACGATCCGGCCGGTTGAGGCGCAGCAAGGCCACGCGGCCGTCGTCGCTGACCTCCCACAGGAAGGTCTTCGCCAGATAGTCCTTGAAGGGGCGCAGATGGCCCTGCATCGTCATGTCGCGCTCGCTCATCCCGCCAAAACCTCCCCACCGGCAACCGCGATTGCCTGTCCTGTGATCGACGCACTGCCCGGCAGCGCCAGCCAGAGGACGGTATCGGCAACCTCCTCGGGTTTTACGAGTCGTCCCTGTGGATTGGATCTGGTGAATTCTGCCAGAGCCTCATCGCGGGTCCGGCCGGTCTTTGCGACAATCGTCGCGATGGAGCGTTCGATGATCGGCGTGTCGGTGAAGCCGGGGCAGACGGCGTTGACGGTGATGCCGGTCTTTGCGAGTTCGACGGCCAGCGACCGGGTGAGGCCAACGACACCGTGTTTGGCGGCAGTATAGGCCGAGACATAGCCGTAGCCGGTGAGGCCCGCCGTCGAGGCGATGTTGATGATGCGGGCGCCGGCACCATGGGCGCGCAAATCCGGCATCGCCGCCTGCGTCACCAGGAAGACGCCGGTGAGATCCACGGCGATGACCCGCGACCACATGTCCAGGCTGGTCTTCTCGAACGGTGCGCTCGGCGCTTCGCCGGCGTTGTTGATGAGGATGTCGACGGGCCCGAACGCCGCTTTCGCCGCCTCGAACCCCGCAGCAATCGCGTCTGCGCTCGTCACGTCGAAGCCGTCGGCGACAAAAGCTGATGCCCCGAGTTCCCCGGCGAGCGCCTCCAGCGGCTCCCGCCGGCGCCCGGCCAGCGTCACCTTGGCACCCTCGGCAATGAGCGCGCGGGCGATGGCCGCTCCGATGCCGCTGCCGGCTCCGGTGACGAGCGCATGGCGGCCGCCAAGTCTGCCCGGTTGGGTCATCTCAGGCTCTCACTTGGCCGGCGCGGCGGGAACCGCGCGGGCGAGGTTGTTCTCATATTGCGACTTGGCCGACTGGTACTGTTTCGGCCACGGGATCGAGGTGATGCCGATTTTTGCGGCTTCGTGCAATGACCACGCCGCATCGGCCAGATGCGGCCGGGCGACGGCGCAGAGATCGGCGCGGCCGGCTGAGATGATCGAATTGGCGTGGTCGGCCTCGGAGATGGCGCCGACGGCAATCGTCGGAATGCCGATCTCGTTGCGGATCTTGTCGGAGAAGGGCGTCTGGAAGAGGCGGCCATAGACCGGCCTTTCTTCCTTCGACACCTGGCCCGAGGAGCAGTCGATCAGGTCGGCGCCGGCCTCCTTGAACGTCTTCGCAAAGATCGCGGCATCCTCCGGGGTGTTGCCGCCCTCGGTCCAGTCGTTGCAGGAGAGACGCACGGAAATCGGCTTGCCCTTGGGCCAGACGGCGCGGATGGCGGCAAAGATCTCCAGCGGGTAGCGGGCGCGGTTTTCGTGGCTGCCGCCATACTCATCGGTGCGCTGGTTGGTGAGCGGCGACAGGAAGCTCGACAACAGGTAGCCGTGGGCGCAATGCAGCTCCAGCCAGTCGGCACCTGTCGTGGCGGCGAGTTCGACTGAGCGGATGTGGTCGGCCTTGACCCTGTCCATGTCGGCCCGGTCCATCGCCTTCGGTACCTGGCTGTGCTTCAGATAGGGAATGGCGGAGGCCGAGATCAGCGGCCAGTTGCCGTCGTCGAGAGGCTGGTCGATGCCCTCCCAGGCGAGCTTCGTCGAACCCTTTCGGCCGGCATGGCCGATCTGGATGCCGACCTTGGCATCACCATTGGCATGGACGAAATCGACGACACGCTTCCAGCCTGCAGCCTGCTCCTCGTTCCAGAGGCCGAGGCAGCCGGGGGTGATGCGCGCATCCGGGGAGACGCAGGTCATTTCGGCGAAGATCAGGCCGGCGCCGCCGAGCGCGCGGGCGCCGAGATGAACCATGTGGAAGTCGTTGATCAGCCCGTCTTTCGCCGAATACATCGCCATCGGCGATACCACGATACGGTTCGGCAGGGTCACGTCGCGTAGCTTGAATGGCGTGAACATCGGAGGCAGGCAGCGTTCGTTGCCGACCGCTAGCCCGGACTTTTTCGCGAACCAGCGCTCGAACCCTTCCAGCCAATTCTTGTCGCGCAGGCGCAGGTTCTCGTGGCTGATGCGCTGCGAGCGGGTCAGCATGGAATACATGAACTGCTCCGGCTCCAGCGTGTCGGCATAGCGGGTGCCTACCACCTCGAACCATTCCATGGCGTTGCGGGCGGCATTCTGGATGCGGGCGACGTCGACTCTACGGATGTCCTCGTAGGCGTGGAGGACAGCCGGGATCTTGTCAGTGCGGTGTTCGTGGATCTCGAACTGGCGGGCGAGCTCGATGGCGTCGTCGATCGCCAGTTTGGTGCCGGAGCCGATGGCGAAATGCGCGGTGTGGGCGGCATCGCCCATCAGCACCACATGGGAGTTGCCGTTGAAATGGCTCCACTTGCCGCAGATCAGCCGGTTGAAATTCAGCCAGGCGCTGCCGCGCATATGGCGGGCATTGGTCATCAGCGGCGCGCCATCCAGCGCTTCAGCAAACAGGTCCTGGCAGAAGTCGATCGAGGCTTGCTGCTCCATGGTGTCGAGGCCGTGGGCGCGATAGGCCTCTTCCGTCGTCTCGATGATGAAGGTCGATGTGTTCTCGTCGAACTTGTAGATATGCGCCTGGAACCAGCCGTGGTCGGTCTTGCGGAAGTCGAAGGTGAAGGCGTCGAAGAGCTTGTTGGTGCCGAGCCAGATGTAGCGGTTCGGCCGGGTGATCATGTCGGGCTGGAAGATGTCGGGGTAGTGGTTGCGGATCTTCGAGTTCAGGCCGTCGGAGCCGATGACGAGATCAGCGTCGGGATAATCGAGATCGGAGGTGGCGTCGGTCTCGAAGACAAGCTCGACGCCGAGGGCTTCGCAGCGGCGCTGCAGAATGTTCAACAGCTTCTTGCGGCCGATGCCGACGAAGCCATGGCCCGAGGTGCGCTGCTTGGTGCCCTTGAACCAGACTTCGATATCGTCCCAATGGTTGAATGCATCCTGGATTTCGGCGGCGCTCTCCGGATCCCAGACCTTCATCGATTCCATCGTCGCGTCGGAAAACACGACGCCCCAGCCGAAGGTGTCGTAGGGCTTGTTGCGCTCGACGACCTGGATGTCATGGCCGGGATGCAGCTTCTTCATCAGAAGTCCGAAATAAAGTCCGGCCGGGCCGCCGCCGATGCAAACGATCTTCATGTCCGTAACCCTCTTATATTCCGCATCGATCGGGTGCGATATTTTAAGTTTAAAATATATAGTCGGACTGCCGACCGTCAAGTGAAAAATTGGGGATTTGTGCCGGGCTGCAGGTGCCGGTCTCCGGTACCGCCAAATTTGCTTAGGGGGACTAAGCCGTTTGCGGCTTGGTCCCCCAGGTTGTTGAGCGGGTGTCTGCCGTTCTGACGCCGGTCTTGCGACAGGTGGCGAACGGACGACCACCTGCGGTGCTTGCTCACATGGTAGCGTTTGTTGCTGCAGGGCGCCGAATGCCCTTGGCTTCGAGAATGGGCAAGACCGTATCGCGGAAATAGGGAAACTCTGCCGCGTAATCGACGAACGAGAGCGTCGTTCCGTTGAAGCCGGCTGCCTGCATGGCGATCAGTCCGTCTGCAACCTGCTCCGGCGTGCCGATCAGAGGAAAACCACCGTGGCCAGCGGCGAAGCGATCGCGAATGAGCGCCAGGAGATCGTGGGGAAACGATTGGGCATGCGCGAATTGCAGGCGAACGAGGTTGTCGACGGCGGCCCAGTCAGCATTGTCCTGGGCATAATATTGCAGGTAGTCGCGCGCCTCCTGCTCCGTCGGCCTGCAGACGACGTGCGCGAAGGTCAGGACGCCGATCGAGCGTCCGGCCGCTGCGGCCTGTGTCTTGAGCGCAGCTATTTCCTCCGTCGAGCGCTTGAGGTCGATCGCCGGCGTGAACAGGAAGTCGGCATTGCCAATGGCAAATTCGCGACCCTGGTCCGAACCGGCGGCGTTGAGGATAGGGATTCGTCCAGCAGGTCGGGGGTCAGCCAATGCCTGCTTGAGATGAAAATGCGCAGTTTCCCAGTCGAATGCTTCTGTCCGGCTCCATAGGGCCTTGACGATGCCGAACCATTCCTCGGCGTAGCCGTATCTGTCCTCATGGGCCGTGGGCAGATCTAGGCCGAGCGCTTCGTATTCCGGCTGGTTCCAGCCGGCGACGATATTGAGACCGACGCGGCCGCGGCTGATCTGATCGATGGTGGCGATTTGCTTGGCCACGACCACCGGATGGTTGGCCGCCGTGTGGATCGTTGCAAAGACATTCAGGTTTTTGGTCTGCGTCAACAGGCCGGTAGCCCATGTTATCGTCTCGAGTACGCCACCGTGAAAATTTGTCTCGCCGCCGTAGCCGATCCAACGGGCAATGGGGAGCATGAACTCTAACCCCGCATCATCCAGCAATTTGGCGAGCTTGAGATTGTTGTCCCATGAGTTGACCCAGCGTTCCGGCACCTTGGTCACGGACATGCCACTGGAACAATTGGAAGCGAAAGTGCCGAGAATGAATTGCGTTGGATCGAACATTGTGTTGGTCGTTTGCGTCATGGTTCACCTCTGGATTTTTTATTAGACTTTATGATAGAAAGTCTATCTTAAGTCTTGGCGCTGTCAACCATCCGTTTGGGCGTGGACGTGTCTGCTTCGTGCCGCTAGGGTTTGGTACCAGGAGACGAAGCCACCATGACCAGCCGCAAGGACCACCCCGCTCCGTCCACCGAAACTCTCGATCGTCGTTGGCATCTGGCCCGCGACGCCGTGGAGGTGGATGTCGCCGAAATTGAGTACGCTCTGATGAGAGCGTTCGAGGCATTTGGCCGCTGGCAGGCGGAATGCCTGTCTTCAGTTGTCGACGTTGCGGCGAGCGGTCCGGAAAACGCTATGCTGCATATCATCCGCATGAACGACCGGCCGAAGACCATCAAGGACATCGCACGTCTGGCCAACCGGGAAGACATCCCCAATATCCAGTACAGCCTGCGCAAGTTGATCGGCGCTGGCCTTGTGGTTCGTGAGGGAAGCGGCCGCTCCGGTGTTACCTATAGCGTTACCGAAACGGGTCACAAAGTCACCGACCGCTACGCGGACCTGCGTGCCGAATTGCTGATCTCGGCAATCCGCTCAATGCCAAATTTCCCGCATAAGCTCGAGGATGCAACACGCACGCTCGAATTTCTCACGGGCATCTATGAGCAGGTTGCGCGCACGGCGGCGACGCATCGACGGTCAGCCCCTTGAGGGGCTGACTTGCACGGAAGTGCTGAACTGCCTATTCGCGGTCGTAAGACAGCTAACACTCTATTTTGCCGGGTCTTTCGGCGACCATAGGATGACCTTCGAATCCTTCTCGTAGGCCATGCCCTTCGGATAGCTGATGGCTTCGAGCTGCAGGCCCCAGGGCGCCTGGAAGTACAGGATTGTCTGGCCGGCGATCGGTCCGTCATTCATCGGCACGGGCCCCATGCGGGTCGCGACGCCCTTGCTGTCGAGATATTTCTTGGCTACGCCGACGTCGTCGACGTAGAGCGCGATGTGGAAGGCGCCGATATCGCTGTTGCGGGCCTTGAGATCGCGCTGGTCGGGGGCCTCATACTGGAAGATCTCGATATTGGAGCCGTAGCCGCAGCGCACCAGCGTCACCTGGTCGATCTTCGCCCGGGCGTCGACGCCGACGAGGTCGGTCATCAAGGTGCCCTTGTCGTCGGAGATCGGACCGAATGACATGGCCTTCTCGCAGCCGACGACGCCGACGAAGAAATCCAGCGCCTGCTTCATGTCGGGCACGGTGATGCCGGTATGGTCATGGCCGCGCATGCCGGGAATGCCGTCGGCTGAGGCGCCGGTGGCGCCGAAAAGGGCGGTGGTGATGGCAAATGCGCAGGCAGTGATATGCTTTTTCATCTCTGCGTTCCCTTGTTTGGCGGGCGTCATCGGAAGGCAATAGTCTTCCTCCGCCCGGAGGCCCGCTGCTCCGGTGCGTATCTTTCAGATGGGGCAAGCTATCCGGACTGCGGCCTAAGCTCAGGCCGCGTCCTCGTTTCCACTGACGCGCCACAGCCAGTCCGGGTCGACCTCGGGGAGCGGAATGGCGTCGAGCAGCATGCGCGTATACGGAGAGGCGGGCGCCGAAAAGACGCGCTCGCAGGGACCTTCCTCGACGACGCGTCCCTGCCGCATCACATAGACGCGGTCGCAGATGGCGCGGATGACGGAGAGGTCGTGGCTGATGAAGGCCATCGACAGGCCGAGGTCGGTCGACAGCTCCTTCAGGAGATTGAGAACCTGTGCCTGGGTCGACACGTCGAGGCCGGAGACGATCTCGTCGGCCAGCACGAAATCCGGTTCGAGCAGGGCGGCCCTGGCGATGCCGATGCGCTGGCGCTGGCCGCCGGAGAGTTCGTGCGGATTGCGGTCGAGGCAGGCCTGCGGCAGCGTCACCCGCTCGAGGATGGCCGCCACCCTCTGCTCGGCCTGTTGCCGGTCGCGGGCGACGCCATGCAGCAGCAACGGCTCGACCAGGATGCGGCGGATCGTGTGGCGCGGATTGAGCGACGCCATCGGGTCCTGGAAGATCATCTGCATGCGTCGGCGCAGGGGCCGCATGTTGGCATCCGGCAGGTGGGTGATATCGGTGCCGTCGAAGCGGATTTCGCCGGCCGAGGTGTCGACGAGGCGCAGCAGAGCGCGGCCGAGCGTCGTCTTGCCGGAGCCGCTCTCGCCGACGATGCCGATCGTTTCCCCGCGCCGGATCGCAACGTCGACGCCATGCAGCACCTTGACGCCATCAACCCGCTGGCCGGCGAGTGTGCGCCGCCCGCCGTAAGTGACTTCGAGGCCGGTGGCCATGAGAAGGGGCTCAGACATGGGGGCGGCTCCCGTCGTGCAGGCGGATCTCGTGGCGCAACTCGTCGAAGACATCCGAGGGCACCGGCGTCAGGCCGGCATCCGGGCGGTCGTAGCGGGGGCCTGCAGCGATGAGTGCCTTTGTGTAGATGTGGCGGGGGTTCGAGAGAACGTCTGACGTGCGGCCCTCCTCGATGACCTTGCCGGCATAAAGCAGCGTGACGCTGTCGCAGATCTGGGCGACGACGCCGAGGTCGTGGGTGACGAAGATGACGGCGGTGCCGTGCGCCTCCTGCAGGCCGCGGATCAGCCGCAGGATCTGTTTCTGCACGGTGACGTCGAGCGCTGTCGTCGGCTCGTCGGCGACGACGAGTTTCGGCTCCAGCGCAAAGGCCGAGGCGATCAGCACGCGCTGGCGCATGCCGCCGGAGAGTTCGTGCGGATAGCAGCGCAGAACCCGCTCGGGATCGCGGATATGGACCTCTTCTAGGAGCGTCAGCGCTCGCGCTCTGGCCTCCCTCGACGACAGGCCGCGTTTCAGCCGCAGGCCGTCCGTCAGCTGCGCCTCGATACGGCGGCCGGGGTTGAGTGCCGTTTGCGGGTCCTGCGGGATCAGCGAGATCTCACTGCCCATGATGTCGCGCAACGCCTTCTGCGGCAGACGCAGCAGGTCACGGCCCTCGAAATTGACGAAGCCGCCGGTCACGCGCACGGTTCGCGGCAGGATGCCCAGCAGCGCCTTGGCGATGGTCGACTTGCCGGCACCGCTTTCGCCGACGAGCCCACGGACCTCGCCGCGCTCGAGCGTCAGGGCGACATCGCGCAGGATCGGCGCACCGCCATCGCGGTCGGAGACGGCGCTGAGGCCGGAAATGGAGAGCAGCGGCTTGGTCATCGGCGCATCACCGGGTCGAGGGCGCGGCGGAGGCCATCGCCGAGCTGGTTGAAGGCAAGCACGGTGGCGAACAGGGCCGCCAGCGGCGCCACCAGCACCCACCAGCCATCGTGGATGATCTGCCGTCCCTCGGCGATCATGCCGCCCCAGGTCGGCGTGTCCGACGAGACCGAAAGCCCGACGAAGGAGAGGATCGCCTCGACGATGACGGCGATACCCATCTCGAGGCTGACAAGGGCAATCAGCACCGGCGCGACATTCGGCAGGATCTCGCTGAAGAGGATGTGCAGCTTCGAGAAGCCGATGGTGCGAGCGGCAGTGACGTAGTCCATCTGCGCCTGCGCCTGGGTCTCCGAGCGGACGACGCGGCAGAAGCGCGTCCAGTCGATGATGACGATGGCGGCGATGACCGAATGGACGCCGGAGCCGAAGACGGCGACCAGCAGGATCGACAGCAGCACCGGCGGAAAGGCCATCCAGATGTCGACCAGCCGCGAGATGATGCGATCCGCCCAACCGCCATACCAGCCGGCAAAGAGGCCGAGCAGGGTTCCGATGAGGGCCGAGAGGCTGGCGGCGACGAAGGCGACGGTCAAAGCGATACGGGTGCCGAAGATCATTCGCGACAGCACGTCGCGTCCGAGGTCGTCGGTTCCGAGGAGAAAGTTCTGGTCGCCGCCGTCCATCCAGGAGGGCGGCAGGGTGCCGGACATCAGGTCCTGTTCGAGCGGGTCCTTCGGGGCAATAAACGGCGCGAAGACGGCAAGGACGATCAGCAACAGGATGAAGCCGCCGCCCATGAGCACTTTCGGCTCGCGCAGGAGTGCACGCCAGCGCCTCGATCCGCGCGAGGGTGTTACAGGAGCATGTGTCGCGGTGATCTCAGCCATGGGCCAGCCTCGGATTGAAGGCGGCGACGAGCGCGTCGACCAGCAGGTTGATGACGATGAACAGCAGACCGAAGACGAGGACGAGGCCCTGGATCAGCGGCAGGTCGCGGTTGATGACGGCATCGATCGCCATGTTGCCGATGCCGGGATAGGCGAAGATCCGCTCGACGATGACAGTGCCGCCGATGAGGAAGGTGAACTGCACGCCGGTCAGCGCAATGGTCGGGCCGACGGCGTTGCGCAGGGCCTCCTGCAGCACCAGCCTGAGGTTGGACATGCCTTTCAGCCGGGCGAGCAGGATGTAATCCTGCAGCATCGCCTCCGACAGGGTCGCCTTCAGCACGCGCGCCACGATGGCGGCGAGCGGCAGGCCGAGGGCCAGCACCGGCATCACCATATGGGCGGCGACATCGGCGAAGATGGCAAAGTGCAGGGTCACCAGGCTCTCGATCAGGTAGAAGGGCGTGTGGAATTCCGTCTCGATGCCGGGATCGATCCGGCCCGATAGCGGGAACAGCGGAAAGGCGACGCCGAGGACAAGCACGAGGGCCAGCGCCCAGACGAAATCGGGGACAGCGAGAAACAGCCCGTTGAGGCTGTCGATGATGGGCTCGAGGACGGTGCGGCGAACCAGCGTCCCGACGATGGCGACGATGCCGCCGACAAGCACGGCCAGCACCAGGGCCGCGAACGCGAGCTCGAGCGTCGCTGGCAGCCGGTCGCCGAGCAGGCCGAGGACGTCGCGCTTCAGCGAGATCGAGGTGCCGAAGTCGCCGACCGCGACCGCCTTCAGCCACAGGCCGAACTGTACGGGCAGGCTCGCGTCGAGGCCGTAATGGGCACGCATGGCTGCGATGTCGGCGGGCGTCGCCCCCGGCGAGATCATCATGGCGATCGGATCGCCCGGCACGACGCGCAAAAGCACGAAAACGATCAGCGCCACGCCGAACAATGTCACAGCGGCCATGATCAGACGGTTGAGGATGGTTACGGCTATCATGGGTTACGGATTTCCAACCGCTTGACGCGGCAATGCGGCTCCAGCGATCTCCCCCCTTGTGGGGGAGATGCCCGACAGGGCAGAGGGGGTGATGCAGCAGGCTCGAAGTGCTTGGCGGCCGCCCCCCTCTGTCAGCTTCGCTGACATCTCCCCCACATGGGGGGATATTAGGCCGCGGCTTGCGCTCAGGCCTTGCTCACCATCGCAGCCTGCAAGGCACCCGAGACGTTCGGGGTGACCTTGACGCTCGACTTGTAGAGGATCGGCTGGGCATATTGCAGCAGCGGGATGACGTATCCCTCTTCGGCAATATACTTGTCGACCGCCTTCCAGCCGGCGATGCGCTTGGCCTCGTCCTTTTCGCCCCAGAGCGGGTTGATCAGGTTGTCGACGTCATCCGTCTTCCAGCCCGAATGCGGCGACTTGCTGTACATCGCAAAGCCGGTTGAGGTGGTAGGGTCGCCGATGGCATTGCCCCAGTTGTAGAAGGCGGCAGGGCCCAGCTGGTGGGCAGCGCGCAACTCGTAGTGCTTGGCGATCTCGTAGACCTCGATCTCCGCCTCGATGCCGACCTTGCGCCACATGCCGACGATCGCCTGGATCATCTCGTAATCCTTCGGCTTGAAGCCGCGGGTCGTCTTGATGGCGAACTTCACCGGTTTTGCCGGCGAAAAGCCGCTGGCCGCCAGCAGCTTCTTGGCGCCTTCGGGATCGTAGGCCGTCTTGATCGAGGCATCGTAGGCCGAGTATTCCGGCGCTTCGAGCGTCGACAACGGCTTGCCGTAGCCGCGCAGCAGACGCTTGATGATGGCTTCTTTGTCGATCGCCATGTTGGCGGCGAGGCGGACATTCTTGTCGAGCATCGGGCCGACATTGGAAATGAAGATCATACCGATGTCGGAAACCGGCGTGGCGACGCCGTCGAGGCCCTTCTTCTTCTTGAGACGGTCGAAATCCTCATAGGGGACTTCAAGCGTGACGTCAGACGAGCCGGATTCGATTTCGGCGACGCGGCTGGTTGTATCCGGCACGAACTTGTAGATGACCGTCTCGAAGGCCGGCTTGCCGCCGAAGTAGTTCGGATTGGCCTTCAGGCGTAGGAAGGAATTGCCCTCGTAGGCATCGACCATGTAGGGGCCGGTGCCGATCGGCTTCTTCTCGAAGCCCTCGGCGCCGACCTTGTTGTAGTAGTCCTTCGGCAGGACGTAACCGGTCAGGAACGCCATCCACATGAAATAGGTGGGCTCGTAGCGCACGACGTCGCCGGTGATGCGGTTGCCTTCGATCTTGTAGTTGGTGGCGGTCGACCAGATGAACGAGATCGGATTGCCGCCCTTTTGGTCGCCGGCGCGGTCGAGCGACCAGACGACGTCTTCCGGGGTGAATTTCGAGCCGTCATGCCAGGTGACGCCCTCGCGGACATCCATCCAGACCTTGGTCTTGTCGTCGTTCCAGCCCCACTTGGTGAGAAGCCCCGGCTGGAACTTCAAGTCCGGGCCCTGGCCGACGAACTGGTCGAAGATCGAGCGGTAGATCGCCTGGATCGTCGGGTTGACGGCGGACGGTCCGGTGGTCGGATCGAAGGCCGGCAGGTTGACGTTGAAGGCGATTGTCAGCGTGTTGGCGTCGGCCGCCTCGACGACCGTCCGGCCGGCGAGAATGCCCGTGATGAATGTCGCCGCACCAAGGCTCAACGCCTGGCGCCGTGTCAGCTTGTCCATGTTCACTCCGTTCCCCTGTTCAGTGGCAAGAAGGCATGTGGCCGGCCCGCCGCTGGTGAATTATTGTCGGAATGTTTTAATCTTAAAATATCCTTTTGAAACCGCAAGCGGATTCTCTGGCGTTGTAAAAAAATTGCTGAGCCAGTCTCGTCGGCCGGCTGGTGGTCGCAATCATCGTTTACTCAAGATGAGTATATCATATGCGTTTGCATATTTAAGTGGCTGAGCCTGCCTGTGCTTTGCTCGGCTCCAGTCGGAGACATGCATTGTGATCGAGGAAAAGACATTTGTTGATTGACAGTCAGACGAAGCGCAAAATATGCTTTTGCAAATGATTAAAGAAAACGCCTGAAAAGGGCGAAAGGGAACTAAGATGGCTGAACGGTCTTTTGCCCGCGAAGTCGAGGATCTGAAGCTGGGGGAAGGCGATACCTTCCGTGGCGAAGGCATTCTCGCGATTACCAAGGCCCTGCTGCAATCCGGCGTCTCTTATGTCGGCGGCTACCAGGGCTCGCCGATCTCGCATCTGATGGACGTTCTGGCCGATGCCAAGGATGTCATGGAAGACCTCGGCATCCACTTCGAGACGTCCGCCTCCGAGGCTGCGGCGGCGGCGATGCTCTCCGCCTCGGTCATGTATCCCGTGCGCGGCGCGGTCACCTGGAAGTCGACGGCCGGCACCAATGTCGCCTCTGATGCGCTGTCCAACCTGTCGTCCGGCGGTGTCACCGGCGGCGCGCTGATCATCATCGGCGAGGACTATGGCGAGGGATCGTCGATCATGCAGGAGCGCAGCCATGCCTATGCGATGAAGTCGCAGATGTGGCTGCTCAATCCGCGCCCCAACCTGCCGTCGATCGTCGCTGCTGTCGAAACCGGCTTCGAGCTTTCCGAGGCCTCCAACACGCCTGTCATGCTGCAGGTCGGCATCCGCAGCTGCCATGTGCACGGCCAATTCGAGGCGAAAAACAACAAGCGGCCGGACTATACGCTGCGCCAGGCGCTGGAAAATCCGATCCGCGACGTCAACCGCATCGTGCTGCCGCCGGCCACCTTCGTCCACGAGAAGCAGAAGCTCGAACAGCGCTGGCCGGCCGCAGTCGAATTCATCAGGAGTCGCAAGCTCAACGAATATTTCGGCCCCAGCGAAGGCGATGTCGGCCTCATTCTGCTGGGCGGCATGTATAACGGGGTGATGCGCTCGCTGCAGCAGCTGGGCCTTGCCGATGTCTACGGCAACTGTTCTGTTCCCCTGTATGTGCTCAACGTCGCCTATCCGCTGATCGACGACCAGCTGGCCGAATTCTGCGCGACCAAGAAAGCCGTGCTGATGATCGAGGAGGGCGCGCCTGAGTATATCGAGCAGTCGCTCAACACCATCCTGCGCCGCCGCGACATCCAGACCCGCATCGCCGGCAAGGATACGCTGCCGATGGGTGGCGAGTACACGACGCAGGTGCTGATGAAGGGCATCAAGCTGTTCCTCGAGACCCATGCCCGCGTGCTGCTCGGCAACCAGCCGCCGCTGCCGGATCCATCGCCCGTTCTCAACGATCCCAAGGTCAAGGCGCTGGCCGAAGTCGTGCCGCCGAGGCCTGCCGGTTTCTGCATCGGCTGTCCGGAGCGGCCGATCTTTGCAGCGATGAAGCTGGTGGAACAGGAGCTCGGCGAGCATCATGTCGCCGCCGATATCGGCTGCCACCTGTTCTCGATCCTGCCGCCCTTCAACATCGGCGGCACCACGATGGGCTATGGTCTCGGACCCGCCTCGGCATCGGCGTTCAATGTCGAGGCGGACAAGCGCTCGATCTCCGTCATGGGCGACGGCGGCTTCTGGCACAATGGCCTTGCCACCTCGGTCGGCAACGCCGTGTTCAACAAGCAGGACGGCGTCATTCTCGTCGTCGACAATTTCTACTCCGCGGCCACTGGCGGCCAGGATATCCTGTCGTCGCGGGCGGACAATCCGCGGCGCAAGACCAACAACTCGATCGTCAATGCCGTGAAGGGCATCGGCGCGACCTGGGTGCGCCAGATCGACCGGACCTACGATGTCGCCAAGATGCGCGACACGTTTCGCGAGGCCCTGACGACCAAGGAGCCCGGACCTAAGATCATCGTCGCCTCGTCGGAATGCATGCTCAACAAGCAGCGCCGGATCAAGCCGCTCTTCAACAAGGCGGTGAAAGACGGCAAGCGCATGGTCAAGGAGCGGTTCGGCGTCGACGAGGATGTCTGCACCGGCGATCACGCATGCATCCGTCTCTCCGGCTGTCCGTCGCTGTCGGTCAAGCACACCGACGATCCGCTGAAGGACGATCCGGTCGCTGCCATCGACAACAGCTGCGTCGGCTGCGGCAATTGCGGCGAGGTGGCGGAGGCCGCGATCCTCTGTCCGTCGTTCTACCGGGCCGATATCATCCACAATCCCACCCGCTGGGACCGTTTTGCCGCTCGCATGCGCAACGCGGTCATCGGCTGGCTGCAGGCGCGCCAAAAGGCTCGCCGCATCGTCTTTGCAGATTGAGGGGATCGCCATGAACGAGCAGATTGCCGCGAACGCCATCGGCGCCACCCGCCTGTCGACCGACAAGCCGATTTCCATCGCCATTCTCGCCATGGGCGGGCAGGGCGGCGGAGTGCTGGCCGACTGGATCGTTGGCCTCGCTGAAAGCCAGGGCTGGATGGCGCAGACGACGTCAGTCCCCGGCGTCGCCCAGCGCACCGGCGCCACCATCTATTACCTCGAGCTGCTGCCGGCCCGCGACGGCCGTCATCCGATCTTCGCGTTGATGCCGACGCCGGGCGATGTCGACATCGTGCTGGCCGCCGAACTGATGGAAGCCGGGCGCTCGGTGCTGCGCGGCCTGGTGACGCCCGATCGCACGACGCTGATCGCCTCGACCCACCGTGCGCTGGCCGTCGGCGAGAAGGAAAAGCCGGGCGATGGCATCGGCAACCCTGAAGTCGTCGTCGACGCCACGGACTTCGCCGCCAAGCGTATCATCGCCTTCGACATGGAAACGCTGGCGGCCAAGAACGGCAGCGTCATCTCGTCGTCGATGTTCGGTGCGCTGGCGGCTGCCGGCGTGCTGCCCTTCGCCAGGGAGACCTTCGAGGCCACCATTCGCGGCGGCGGCAAGGGCATCGAGCCGAGCCTCAGGGCTTTCAACGCCGCCTTCGAGCGCGCCACCGCCAAGAAAAACGACGTCGTGTCGGCCACGCCGCACAAGCATTTTGATACGCTGCCGGATACCGCCGGCCATCCGGACCTCGACAGGATCGTCCATCGTATCCGCGCGGAATTTCCCGAACAGGCGCATCCGCTGCTCTATGCCGGCGCAAAGAAGCTGACGGATTTCCAGGACCCGACCTATGGCGACGAGTATCTGACCCGCGTCGCCGCCCTCCATGCGCTCGACCGCAAACACGGCGGCGCGGACAAGGGCTTTGCCTTCACCGTCCAGGCGGCCAAATACGTGGCGATCGCGATGGCCTATGACGATGTCATCCGCGTCGCCGACCTGAAAGTGCGGGCCTCGCGCTTCGATCGTGTCCGCAGGGAGGTCGGCGCCAAGGCCGACCAGATCGTCTACATGACCGAATACATGCATCCGCGCATGGAGGAGATCTGCGGCACCCTGCCGAAGCGCCTCGGGCTCTGGATCGAAAACCGGCCAAAGCTGTTTGCGCGGCTCGATCGCGTCGTCAACAAGGGCCGCCGCGTCAAGACCGGCACGTTGTTCTGGTTCCTCGGCCTCTATGTCGTCTCGGCCTTGCGCGGCACGCGCCGCAGCAACCTGCGGCACGCGCGCGAGATGGCGCATCGCGAGGCCTGGCTTGCCGAGGCCGGCCGCCTGTTGTCGTCAAACTACGATCTTGCTGTCGAGGTGCTCAACAACCGGCGACTGGTCAAGGGATACTCCGATACTCACGCCCGCGGCCTCTCCAAATTCGATCGGGTGATGTCGGCGCTGCCGCTGCTGCGCGACCGAGACGACGGCGCCGCCTGGATGAAGCGCCTGCGGCAGGCAGCGCTGCTGGATGAAAGCGGTATCGCGCTCGATGGGGCCTTGAAGACGGTGGCGACACTGTAGGCCGAGGGGCTTGAACACATTGGGGGAAGCCATCTAACTCCAAGGCAAGCTAGGCCAAGCCGGGGCCGGGCGGCTCAAGTCAAGCTGCAGGCGCAAGAGCAGCCCATCGTCATTGCTGTGCGCGTCACAGGGATCCAGCCGCCCAAGTCCTTGGGCGATAAAATGTTTCACAGCGAAGAGTGTCTCTCACGGCGCAGACGCGCCGTGGCTGGATGCTGTGACAAGCAGAGCAATGAGGGAGGCGGGGCTTTACGGCCGCTGCCAGATTTACGACTGGAGTGTTTGTCCGTTGGAAGTGCTTGAGACAGGCAACGGCTTCAGTGAGGCAGTTGCGGCAAGTATCCTATGCCTGTTCGCCGGCTGGCAGGCAGATGTGAAACGCCTGCCTTATCCTATCCAACTGCTCCGTCGGTTCGCTCGCCGTGGTTAGCCAGCCATGGCCAGCTTGTGAACTAAAGCTGATTTAGCCCGAAAACTCTTATGCTGCACTGCCGCAAACGTTGCGCGCATAAAAGGCTGCAACCCGGTCAAAGCTGTGTTAGCCTGTATCGATGCAGACGAAGAGGAGAAGCGGCTGCATCAACAGGAGGAGTTTTTTTACGATGACTTCAGAAGAACTGGGATTCGGTAGCGAGCGGACCAGCATCGCGTCTATTGCCAAGCTGGCAGCAATCACGATCGTTGCCTGCGTGGTCTTTGTCGGGGTGATGTATTCCGTCGGCAAATCCAACGCCGTAACCGCGCCAACAAGTCCGACACCTGCCGCCGTCACGCAGACCCAGTAAAAGCCGTAGCTTCACGCGGCCGACGGATCCAGATCCATCGCGCCCTGTCCTTGCGACAGGGCGTGTTATGTGTGTCTCCGCGTGAACTTCAGATTTCGTGCCTGCGGATATTATGCAGCACCTTGTGCAGCGTTCCGATGAAGGCGCGGTATTCGGCTTCCTCGACGCCGTCGAACATCTGCAGCAACAGATCGTACATGGTCGGCCAGAGCTTTTCGAAGGCGGCGCGGCCTTCCTCGGTGATCGAGACATCGCGAATGCGCATGTCCTCCGGGCGCGGTTGACGGCGGATGTAGCCCTGGGCCTCCAGCGAATCCAGCGTCCGGCTCATCGTCGACTGCTCGGTGACGGCGAAGATCGACAGCTCGTTGATGGTGACCGAGGTCGAGACGCTGAGGACGGCCAGCGCTCGCATCTTGGTGGTCGAGATGTCGAGTTCCTTCAGCTCGTCGGCCATGTTGGCGTTCCAGCGGGACATCAGGCGGTTCATCAGATAGGGGGCGAAATGGTTGAGGCCGATCTCGCCCAAGGTCGGACGGGCATCGTAGCCATCGTCCTTGCGCCTCAGCACGACGCCTGAAAACCGTTCTTCCATGACGACAAGCCTCCTCGTATTCCTGTTATTTCAGCGAGGATGCGAGCAGGAAACCCGAACCGCCGCCGAGGCCAGGGCCCGGGTGGGACGACGCACCGATGTGGTACAGGCCCTTGATATGGGTGCGGTGATTAACCGAAGACTTGAAGGGCCGCCAGAGAAAAAACTGATCCAGCCCGCAATGGCCGCCATAGGGATCGCCCCCGACAAGGTTCATGTTCATCGTCTCGAGATCGGCCGGCGAATAGACACGACGCACAAGTTTGATATCGGCAAAGTTCTCGATATGGGCAGCCAGCAGCGCCTCGATGCGGTCGGCATATTGTTCGCGCACGGTCTCGGTCCAACGGCCGTCGGCCGGCGTCTCGATTTCGCCGGCGGTGTCGCCCTTTAGCACCCGCGGGACTTCCGGCAGTTGGAGCCAGAGGATCGACTTTCCCTCCGGCGCGCGGCTCGGGTCGAAGGAGACGGGTTGGCCGACGCAGACCGTGGGTTCTGCCGGCAGAAGCCCGCGTTCGCACTCGTTGCAGGCGCGTGATACGCCGTCGAGGCCGGGTGTCAGGTGGAGCAACGCCACCCTGCCGAGTTCGGAATTGGCTTTCCAGCGCGGCGGGGCCGATAGCGCGTAGTGGATCTGCATGTTGCCCTTGCCGTACCGATACTGGGCGACGTCCTTTTCGATCTGCGCCGGCAGCGGTTGGGGCCAGGCATCCATCAGTCGCCCGTAGAGCTGGTTGGGTGTCGTCGAGCAGATCACGCCGCCGGCAGCGTGGAATGTTTCGCCCGAGGTCAGCCGAACGCCGCCAACGGCCTGGCCTGAGGCCGAGCCGGATGCCGGAATGATGTGTTCGACATCGGCGCTTGTGCGGATGGTGCCGCCCTGATCGACGATCAGCCTTTCGAAAGCCGTCAGCAGGGTGCCGGCACCGCCCTTGGCGACCGGGCAACCGGCAAGCTCTATGGCGAAACCGATGACCTTCAGCATCTCGGCGGAATAGGCATCTTCCGGGCTGAGGCCGCAATGCAGCACCCAAGGTGCCCAGAGCGCGCGGGTCAGGTCCGAGCCATAGGCGGACTGGAGATAGCCACGGGCGGGTGCGAGCGCGTTTCCGAACCAGCCCGCCAGGTTGCGCAATCCGCGTCCCCAGGCCTGGCGGGAGACGGTCTTCAGGATGGTGCTCGACCAGAGCGCGCCGCCGAGCAGCGAAAACAGGAAGGGCGCATCGGCGCCCAGCCTGTCCATTTCGGCTGAAAAAGCCTTTCCATCACCCGCCGCCAAGGCTTCGAACGTGGCTATATTACGCTCGCGGTCCTTGGAGAAGATCACATGGGACCCGTCCGGTCGCAACACGCCGGTCGGCAGGTCGGCATGGGCGAACGCCAGACCGCGGGCTTCCAAATCCTTGCCCAACGCGCCATAGGCGGGCGAGGTGAGGAACAGCACCATCGTCGTTGCCATGACATCGTGGACAAAGCCGGGCTCGGTGATTTCCTCGCTGCGCAGGCAGCCGCCGATGCGCTCGTTGCGCTCGAGGACCAGGATCTTGCGCCCCTTTTTCCCCAGCATCGCGGCCGCGACCAGCGCGTTGATACCGCTGCCGACGATGATGTAGTCATAGGTGCTCATGCCGGTGCCCCGCAAAGGTTTGTTGTCGGAGGGTGGAGCCCGCTCGTCGGGGCCGGGAGGGTATACGACGGGCTCGGCGACGTCCCTTCACGGCGCGGACGCGCCGTGGCTGGATTCCTGTGACAAGCACAGGAATGAGGGAGGAAGGTGGGTGGCGCGATGGCTAGGGCTATCGTTCGGGCAGGGGCGTAGGGCGGCGGCGATGCTGCTTCCGCCGGTCCTTTTACCGCAGCAGGGCTCGAAAGCGCCCGGTGCCCTTCGGCAAACGCTCTCCCGGGCCAGGTGGCTTGCCGGTGGCGGAGAGAGGGAGCGCCGGAGGGCATGCGCGGCCTACTACGCGATGAGCGCCAGGGCTCGGACGGGGGAGCCGGTACCGGACACGATCTTTAGCGGGGCGGCGATGAGGATTGCTCCCTTCGGCGGCAACTGGTCGAGCTGGCAGAGGCTGGCCAGGCCGTAGCGGTTGTTCTTGTGCATCAGATTATGGGCCGGGAAGGGCGGGTTCATGCCGCCGGCCGAACCGGCGTCTGTGCCGATGGTTTCCTGGCCCCAGCCGATGATGCCCTTGGTCAGCAGATATTCGATCGCTTCGGCGGTCGGTCCCGGCGAATGCGGGCCGTTCTCGTCGGCGTTGAGGAAGGTTTCGGTCGAGCCGTTGCGCTTGTACCAGTCGGTGCGCAGCAAGACCCAGGTGCCGGCCTCTATGTCGCCGTGCTCGGCTTCCCATTCCTTGATGCTGTCGACCGTCAGGAGGTAATCCGGATTAGCCGCAGCTTCCTTGGAGCGGTCGATGACATTGACCGGCGCCACGAAGTTCTGCGTTGGAATGGTGTCGGTGGTGTTCTGCGGATTATCCTTGCCGGTGATCCAGTGGCTCGGCGCGTCAAAATGGGTGCCGGTGTGCTCGCCGAGTTCCAGCCAGTTCCACGCCCAGAACGGTCCGTCCTCGTTATACTGCGAGATCGTGTGAACCTTGACCTGCGGGGTGTTCTTGCCAAACTGCGGCGGAAGATAAAGAACCGGCGTGTCGGGGCCGAGCGTAGCCGTCAGATCGACGACTTTGATGGAGCCCGAGATCAGGGCGGTGGCGAGATTGGCGAGAGCGTTCGACGTCATTCCATGTTCCCCTTGAACGTAAGCCTAGCCTCGCTGGACGGGGCTTAAGCTGCCCTTCTTGATCCGAGGCTGACGGTTGGATGAGAGGAGCCTATGCCAGGCCATATGATATTGCAAGCATCTGTCCGGGCCAGTCAGGTCTGAATTCAGCGGCTTCGCCGGGACATCGATAAATGCTGCAGAAAGCCTATGAATGAGGCGATTTGCGAAGATCTCGATAAACGAAATGCAACGACGAGAACGCTGAAAAACGTCATTGTCCGAGCAACGCCCTTGATGCTGGCGCACCAAAATGTATGCATATGCCATATAAACACAAGGGCACGAGAGGCGGATCATGGCTTACGATGCGGTGGTGGTGGGAGCCGGGCACAATGGCCTTGCGGCGGCAGTGCATTTGGCGGCAAAAGGCTGGAAGGTCGCCGTTGTCGAAGGCAATGCCACGGCCGGTGGCGCGGTCAGGACCGAAGAGGTGACATTGCCGGGATTCCGGCACGATCTCTGCGCCATGAACCTCTCGATGTTCGCCGGTTCCGCCTTTCTCGCGCAGTATCGGGAGGAGCTCCTTTCCCACGGTCTCGGCTTCGTGCCGGCTGCCAATTGTTTTGCCAGTGTCTTTCGCGACGGCAGCTATCTCGGCGTCAGCACAGATCTCGACAAGACCGCAGGTGCCATTGCCGCGCTGTCGCCCGAGGACGCGGCGGCCTGGCGGGCGATGCTGTCCGAGTTCGGCTCCGATGCGCCGCATATCTTCGGTCTGCTGGGGGCACCCATGCCGTCTCTTGCGTCGGCCAGGGTCGTGTGGAAGGCCTGGCGCGAGAAGGGCAGCGGCTGGCTCTACGACACGGCGCGCATGCTGCTCGCCTCGCCGCGCGATTTTCTCGATGCCCGCTTCCGCCATGCCAAGCTGAAGGCGATGATGGCAGCCTGGGGCCTGCATCTCGATTTCGCTCCCGATGTCGCCGGTGGTGCGCTGTTTCCCTATCTGGAGTCGATGGCCAACCAGGCATTCGGCATGGTTATCGGCCAGGGAGGCGCCGATACGATCATCAAGGCGATGAGCGCCATGCTGACCGCGCGTGGCGGGCAAATCCTGCTTGGAACGGCGGTGGACAAGGTGCTGGTCTCCGGCGGCAGGGCAACCGGCGTCCTGCTTGCCGATGGCCGCAGGCTGGAGGCGAGCCAAGCGGTCATTGCCAACGTCAATCCGAAAAACCTGTTCGGAAAACTCCTCGACGCCGATCCGAAGCGCCAGGATTTCGACCGGAAAGTCAGTCGGTTCCGGGCTGGGCCCGGGGCGATGATGATCCACCTGGCCCTGGACAGCCTGCCGGATTGGACCGCCGGCGAGGCGCTGAAGAGCTTTGCCTATGTGCATATCGCGCCCGATCTCGAGATGATGTCAAAGGTCTATGCGGAAGCGGCTGGCGGCCTGCTGCCGGTCGAGCCGGCCCTGGTCGTCGGCCAGCCGACGGCCATCGATCCCTCGCGGGCGCCGGCCGGACAGCATGTGCTCTGGGTGCAGGTGCGCGTGCTTCCAGCTGAGATCGTCGGCGATGCCGCCGGAGAGATCACAGCGCGTGACTGGGATGCGGCCAAGGAGGCCTATGCCGAACGCGTCATCGATATCATCGAGACCTATGCGCCGGGCCTGCGGGGAAAGATCCTCGGACGATCGGTGGTGTCGCCGCTGGATCTGGAGCGGGGAAACCCCAATCTCATCGGCGGCGACAGTCTCTCCGGCAGCCACCATCTCGATCAGAACTTTCTGTTCCGTCCGGTCGCCGGCTATTCGCGCTACAAGACGCCGGTCAAGTCTCTCTACATGTGCGGCGCGTCCACCTGGCCCGGGGCGGGAACGGGAGCGGGCTCCGGCTTCCTGCTTGCCCGGATGCTGACTAAATAGACTATCCACTGCCGTCGCAGGCGGCCGGGTCCGAAACCTTTGACATTTCAAATGTCGCTCCGTATTCCAGGGTATCAAGGATTGCGGTCCAGGAATTCGAGCGAGGATCATGGCCGAAGCAGAAAGCGAAATTGTCGATCTGGAGGCGATCGCCCACGGCGCCCAGGATGGCAAGAAGCAGGAACTGCGCCTCTGGCTGCGCATGCTGTCGACCACGAAACTCATATCGCAGGAAGTGCGGCGCCGATTGCGTGCCGAGTTCGGGGCGACGCTGCCGCAGTTCGACCTGATGGCGCAGCTCTACCGCGAGAGCGATGGGCTGCGGCTGGGCGAACTCTCCAAGCGGACGATGGTGACCAACGGCAACGTCACGGGGCTTGTCGAACGTCTCGAGATCGACGGCATGGTGTTGCGCGAGACGCCGCATGGCGACCGGCGCGTCACCGTTGCCAAGCTGACGCCGAAGGGCAAGACGCTGTTTAGCGCGATGGCGGCCGCCCATGAGGGCTGGCTGCGCGACATGCTGGCCGATGTCGATCCGGCCATCGTCGCGGAGCTCTGGACCGATATCGGCACGGTCAAGGAATCCGTCAGCAACCACCTTTCGGGTAACGATTTCGATTGAGCAGGGCTGTCGGGTGAGCAGCGATGTCGGGCTGGCTCGATGAGCCTCGTCTGGCTAACTGCCGTCGTACCCGGTTCCATCCGCCACCGCGCAGGGCGCCTGCAGATCGGCCGCCGCGCCCACCGGAAACATGTCCTCGCCATAATGGTGGAGGCGCGTGTGATGCTGGCGGCAGAGCCAGCGTACATGCAACGGGTTCTCGTAGTGGTCGTGATGGGCATCGACATCCCCGACGCCGCAGACTTCGCAGGCCTGCTTTTCCAGATGACCTGATTTGAGAGCTCTTTGGACGGCCAGATGGGCCTCATATTTTGCAGGGTTCGCGCGCCGCCAATCCGCCTGCCGGGTTTCGCTCTCGATCATCTGGGCTCCGTTCCACGTAGAATCGACCATCACGGCAAGAGCAATGCCGCGCGGCTTGCCTAACATATCCGCGGAGAGAACTGAACGCCCGCGTGCGGCTTAGCGATCGTCGTCATTGGGTGTCTGGCCTTAAGCCTTGCCTGGAAAAAGCGCTTCAGGATCCGGCAGCACCGCGCCGATACGCGTTCCAGCCATCTGCCGGCTGATCCAGCACTTGCGCCCAATCTCTTAATGGGTTTTTCAGCGGCAATTGTCTCCAATCACTACATGGCCGACGTCATTGGTGGGATCGGCATAGCGGGCTTCACCATCTCCCTAGTTCTCTTGGTGGTGAGAAGTGGACATGGGCTTTCATTTCGCCGTCTCACCCCTAGTGTGGGGGATACCTAGCCAGTAATTTCAGCACGGCCAGCCCTATCGCCGCGAAACCGGGTCATCCTGAGGATTTCGTGTCGTGTGGACCCAAGGTTGGCAGTGCACCTCCGCTAGCCGAAACTCCCGCCATGCTTTCCTCACCCCGCCTTGCCAGAGGAAAAGCGGGTGCAGGTTCAGACTGAAACTGCCGATCTCAATGCGCCTTTTCGTTCTTGAAGCGCTTTTCCAGCATGCTGACCAGCCGCACCATCGGCCAGAGCAGGATGATATAAACGAGAGCCGCGCCGATCAGCGGCGAGGGGTTGGCGTAGAGCGCCTGGGCGTCCTGCGCTTCCTTCAGGAGCTCGGGCAGCGCCACCGTTGAGGCCAGCGACGTATCCTTGAACATCGACACGCAATTGCTGGTCATCGGCGGGATGACGATGCGGACGGCCTGGGGTAGCACCACCTTGTAGAGGGTGACGATGAAGGGCAGGCCGAGTGCTGCGGCTGCCTCGAACTGGCCCCGGGAGACACTTTCGATGCCCGAGCGGAAAACTTCGGCTGAGTAGGCGGCCATGACGATCGAGAAGGCGATGACGGCCGATGCCCAGGACGACAGCCTTACGCCGAGGAAGGGCAGGGCATAGTAGATCAGGATCAGCACCACGAGGACAGGCGTCGCGCGCAAAATGTCGATGTAGCCGACGGCGAGAAGCCGGAACGGTTTTGGCGCGTAGAGGCGGACGAGGCTGATGATAAGGCCGAGCGGTACGCCGATCACGATGCTCATCATCCCGAGCAGGATGGTGTTCCAGAGGCCGCGCAGCAGGGCGGGAATGGCCGACATCAGGACGTCGGAGTTGAAGAAGGTCTCGACGAGCGACATGGGTTTCACCGGTCTGTCTTGCGTTCAGTCAGGCACATCCATGCCGGCCGGGGATCGACCGGCATGGATGATGATCGGGATTGTTCGCTCAGGCCTTCGGGATCGGCTTTTCGGTAACGGTCGAGGATCCGGCCGGCGCATCGCTGCCGAACCACTTCTTGTGGATCGCCTGCGTCGTGCCGTCTTTCTTCATCGCGGTCAGGGCATCGTTGATCTTGCCGAGCAGCGGCGAATCCTTGGTCATCATCAGGCCGTACTGCTGCCGGTCTTGATGCGC
>Ga0207650_10000299_pt1 | contig 49108 bp, 41 predicted proteins | sample KBSS63metaG_FD_184325 | JGI IMG/M metagenome (GOLD analysis project Ga0207650, IMG submission 184325) | Switchgrass rhizosphere microbial communities from Kellogg Biological Station, Michigan, USA - KBS S6-3 metaG (SPAdes) (version 2) | ecosystem: Host-associated > Plants > Roots > Rhizosphere...
GAATTTCTTGACGACCATAGAGCATTGGAACCACCTGATCCCATCCCGAACTCAGTAGTGAAACGATGCATCGCCGATGGTAGTGTGGGGTTTCCCCATGTGAGAGTAGGTCATCGTCAAGATTAAACTCCGAAACCCCATCTGCGAAAGCAGATGGGGTTTTGTTTTGGGCGGTCGAAAATGTCTAACACATGCCAATTCCGCCAATAACTGCCCACAATGCTAAAGTCGCACCTTCGATTTTTGCTTTTCCCAAGGAAGCCGTTATGCCGGACGCGACGTCCCTCAGTGCTGGATTCATGGTGGTTCACGGCAACCGCCTGGACGAACTGCGCAGCCTGGTGGTCAGTTGGATGCGCCGCTACCCACTGGCTCCCCTGGAAAACGAAATCGCCTTGGTGCAAAGCAACGGCATCGCCCAGTGGCTCAAGCTGGCTTTGGCTGAAGATCCTGAAGATGATGATATGGGCGGTTGTGGAATCGCCGCAGCAATCGACGTGCAACTGCCCGGCAGCTTCATGTGGCAGCTGTACCGCATGGTCCTGGGCCGTGACGAAATCCCCCCCAAGTCCCTGCTCGATAAAGCCCCACTGACCTGGCGCCTGATGCGCCTGCTCCCGGAGCTTATCGATCAGCCGCACTTCGAACCGCTGCAGCGTTTCCTCACCCACGACACTGATTTGCGAAAACGCTATCAACTCGCCGAGCGCCTGGCTGATTTGTTCGACCAATACCAAGTTTACCGTGCCGATTGGCTGGAAGACTGGGCTGCTGGCCGTCACCAACTGCGCAATGGCCGAGGCGAGTCCAAACCCCTCAACCTCGCTAACTGCTGGCAAGCCGAGCTGTGGCGTGCGCTGCTGTTGGATGTAGGTGAAGAAGGCATGGCCGAAAGTCGTGCAGGCGTTCACCAGCGCTTTATTGAGCGCATAAACACGCTCGAGCACGCGCCCCCAGGCCTTCCATCCCGAGTCATCGTTTTTGGCATCTCCTCGTTACCTGCGCAGGCACTCGAAGCCCTCGCCGGTCTCGCACGATTCAGCCAAGTTTTACTCTGCGTGCACAACCCCTGTCGCCACCATTGGTCAGACATCGTCGCCGACAAAGACCTGCTGCGTAACGAATACAAACGCCAAGCGCGTAAGAGTGGCATGCCGGTCACCATCGACCCACAAACCCTGCACCAGCATGCCCACCCGCTGCTGGCTGCCTGGGGTAAACAGGGCCGCGACTACATCAGCCTGCTGGACAGCTACGACGACCCCAACAGCTACCGCGCTGCCTTCCGCGATGGTCGTATCGACCTGTTCAGCGACAGCGAGCCCACCACACTGCTCAACCAGCTCCAGGACGACATCCTCGAACTGCGCCCACTCAACGAAACCCGCGAGCTTTGGCCTGCCGTCGACCCGGACCGCGACACCTCAATCCGCTTCCACATCGCCCACAGCGCCCAACGCGAAGTGGAAATCCTCCACGATCAACTGCTCCAACGCTTCAGTGCGGACCCCGCGCTGCGCCCCCGGGACATCATCGTCATGGTTCCCGACGTCGATAGTTACGCGCCGCACATCCGCGCCGTGTTCGGCCAGCTCGAGCGCAATGACCCGCGCTTCATCCCGTTCACCCTGACCGACCAGGGCCAACGTGGCCGCGACCCTCTGCTCATCGCCGTCGAACACCTGCTGAAACTCCCCGACAGCCGCTTCCCCGTCAGCGAGATTCTCGACCTGCTTGATGTTCCGGCCCTACGCGAACGCTTTGCCATCAAGGAACGCGACCTGCCCACATTGCACCGCTGGATAGAAGGTGCCGGCATCCGCTGGGGGCTTAACGCCGAACAACGTGCCGGCCTAGGTTTGCCAACGGAGCTGGAGCAAAACAGCTGGCGTTTCGGCCTGCGCCGTATGCTGCTCGGTTACGCCGTAGGCACCGGCGCCGCGTGTGACGGCATCGAGCCCTACGACGAAATAGGTGGTCTGGACGCCGCCCTCATCGGCCCATTGGTCGCCTTGCTCGACGCACTCAACGACGCCCACCAAGCCCTGTCCCAACCCGCACCTCCGAGGGTGTGGGGTGAGCGTCTGCGACGCCTGATGCAACTGTTCTTCCTGCCCAGCAGTGAACACGACGATTACCTGCTGGGCCAACTCGAACAACTCAGAGAAACCTGGCTGGAAACCTGCGAGTCCGTAGGTCTGCAGGACGAGTTACCCCTCACTGTAGTCCGTGAAGCCTGGCTGGCCGGCCTCGACCAAGGCCGCCTGTCCCAGCGCTTCCTCGCCGGAGCTGTCAATTTCTGTACCCTGATGCCCATGCGTGCGATCCCCTTCAAGCTCGTCTGCCTGCTCGGCATGAACGACGGTGATTACCCACGTGCGCAACCACCGCTGGACTTCGACCTGATGGGCAGTGACTACCGCCCCGGCGACCGCTCACGCCGTGAAGACGACCGCTACCTGCTGCTCGAAGCCCTGCTTTCAGCCCGGGACCAGCTGTACATCAGTTGGGTCGGCCGTAGCATCCGTGACAACAGTGATCGCCCTGCCTCGGTACTGATCGGTCAACTGCGTGACCATCTCGCCAGTGGCTGGCACCACGCAAACAGCGACGAGCCACTGATCGATGCCATGACACAAGAGCATCCGCTGCAACCGTTCAGCGCCCGCTATTTCCATGAGGGCGATGCGCTGTTCAGCTACGCGCGCGAATGGCAGTTGCTCCACGAAGCGTCCGATGCCCTCCCAACCGAACACGACCTGGCTCCCCACCAACAGGAAGAGCCCCTGAGCCTCGGCCAGCTCCAAGACTTCCTGCGTAACCCGGTCAAACACTTCTTCAGCCAACGCCTGAAAGTATTCTTCGAGGCCGCCGAAGTCCCGCTGGCCGACGAAGAGCCCTTCGTTCTCGACGCACTGCAACGCTACAGCCTGAGCGACAGCCTGCTCAGTGCTGCACTCACCCAACCCGATCACCTCGACCAGGCGCTGAATGCCCAAGCCCTGCGTCTGCAAGGCAGTGGCCTATTGCCGATGGTCGGTTTCGGCGAATGCCTGCGTAACGAACTGATCGAGCCCTTGCCCGACCTGCTGCGACGCTACCAGCAATTACTGGCCCTTTGGCCCACCCCGCACCCCGGCGCCGAACCCGTCAGTTTTGAGCATCATGGCGTTCAGTTGGAAGGCTGGATCGGCGGATTGCATCGGCGCAGTGATGGCGGGCTGCTCAGCGTCACCACCATTCCCAACAGTATCGGCTCGATCAAGACCCGCAAGTGGCATCGCCTGATTCGCCCCTGGGTCAATCACGTGGTTGCCTGCGCCTGCGGCTTGCCGTTAAGCACTGGCTTGGTGGCCAGCGACGACACCTTGCTCCTGCCACCACTGGATACATCCAATGCCCGGGAAATCCTCTGCAACCTGCTGCTGGCCTGGCATACCGGAATGAGCAAACCGCTACCCGTTGCCGTGAAAACCGCCTTCGCGTGGCTCAGCCAAACCGACCCAGTCAAGGCCGAAGCCGCCGCCAGTAAAACCTACGAAGGCGATGGCCTGACCAACGATGGCGAGCGTCGCGAAACCCCGGCGCTCACCCGGCAATTCCCCGACTACGCCACACTGATCGCCAGCGAAGAGTTCGAAGGTTGGTGCGAAACCCTGTATCGCCCCTTGCTCAACGCACCATGGCGATCACTCACCGGCGAGGACGGCGCATGACCCGTAAACCCTTGGCCCTGGCCTTCCCGCTCAAAGGCAGCCAGCTGATCGAAGCCAGCGCGGGTACCGGCAAGACGTTCACTATCTCCGCCCTCTACCTGCGCCTGGTCCTCGGCCACGGTGGCGACGAAGCAGGCTTCGGCCGTGAATTGCTGCCGCCGCAAATCCTGGTGGTGACCTTCACCGACGCCGCCACCAAGGAGCTGCGCGAACGCATCCGCATTCGCCTGGCCGAAGCCGCACGCTTTTTTCGCGAAGAAATCGAACAGCCCGATGCCCTGATCGCCGATCTGCGCGCCGAGTACCCACCCGAACAATGGCCTGCCTGCGCCAACCGACTGGACATTGCCGCCCAGTGGATGGATGAAGCCGCCGTCTCGACGATCCACAGTTGGTGCCAGCGCATGCTGCGCGAACATGCCTTCGACAGCGGCAGCCTGTTCACCCAGACCCTGGAAACCGACCACAGCGACCTGCTCGGCGAAGTGTTGCGCGATTACTGGCGGCTGTTCTGCTACCCGATGCACGACGACGCCCTCAACTGGGTGCGCAGCAACTGGGGCGGCCCCGCCGCGTTAATGCCGCGAGTACGTGCGCTATTTGGCAGCGAACGGCCGACGGGTGAAACCCGCGAGCCCGCCGAGCTGATCAACGCGTGCCTGCAGGAACGCCGCGAAGCACTGCAAACGCTCAAGGCCCCCTGGCAACAATGGGCCGCCGAACTGCGCGATATCTGCCTGCAAGCCGTGGCCGCAAAAACCGTCGACGGCCGCAAGATGCAAGCCCGTTACTTCGAGCCCTGGTTCGAAAAGATCAGCGCCTGGGCCGCTGACGAAACCCTTGAGCAACTGGACATCGGCACCGGTTTCACCCGTCTCACGCCCGACGGTATGGCCGAAGCCTGGAAGGGCGAGCCGCCGCAGCATCCCGGTATCGACGCCATGGCCAGCCTCAAGGCCGCCCTTGATGCGCTGCCGACCCCCGACGCCGCCGTGTTGCAACACGCCGCCGGCTGGGTGGGCAAACGCTTCGAGGACGAAAAACGTCGCCGCGCCGAGATGGGGTTCGACGACATGCTCATCCGCCTCAACGCCGCCCTGCAAGCCGACGGCGGTGAACGCTTGGCCAGTGTGATCCGCGAGCAGTTTCCGGTGGCCTTGATCGATGAATTCCAGGACACCGACCCGGTGCAATACAGCATCTTCGACAGCATCTACCGCATCGAAGAAAACCACCTCGACAGCGGGCTGTTCCTGATCGGCGATCCCAAGCAAGCGATCTACGCCTTCCGTGGCGCCGACATCTACACCTACCTGCGCGCCCGACAATCCACTACCGGTCGCCACCACACATTGGGCACCAACTTCCGCTCCAGCCATGCGATGGTCGAGGCGGTAAATCACGTATTCCAGCGTGCAGAAACAGGTCGCGGTGCGTTCCTGTTCCGCGAGCCCAACGGTGAAAACCCGGTGCCTTTCCACTCTGTGCTGTCCCAGGGCCGCAAGGAACAATTGCAGGTTAATGGGCAAACGCTGCCGGCCATGAACCTCTGGCACTTACCTACCGACCAGCCAGTGTCCAATGCGGTTTATCGTCAGCAATTGGCGGCCGCCTGTGCCACGCACATTGTTGAATTGCTCAACGGCGGGCAGCAAGGTACCGCCGGTTTCCTACGGCCGGACGTGAGCTTCACCGGTGTGCTTCCGTCAGACATCGCCATTCTCGTTCGCGACGGCAAGGAAGCCCAAGCCGTGCGCACCGAACTGGCAGCCCGTGGCGTACGCAGCGTCTACCTCTCCGATAAGGACTCGGTCTTCGCCGCCCAGGAAGCCCACGACCTGCTCGCCTGGCTCAAGGCCTGCGCCGAGCCGGATGTCGAGCGCCCGCTGCGCGCGGCCTTGGCCTGCGTCACGCTGAACCTGTCGTTGCCGGAACTGGAGCGTCTGAACCAGGATGAGCTTGCGTGGGAAAGCCGTGTCATGCAGTTCCGTGGCTACCGCGCGATCTGGCGGACCCAAGGCGTGCTGCCGATGCTGCGCCGCCTGCTGCACGACTTCAAACTGCCGCAAACCCTCATCGCACGCAGTGATGGCGAACGGGTGCTGACCAACCTGCTGCACCTCAGCGAATTGCTGCAACAGGCAGCCACGGAACTGGACGGCGAACAGGCACTGATCCGACACCTGGCGGAACACTTGGCACTCTCCGGCCAGGCGGGTGAAGAACAAATCCTGCGCCTGGAAAGTGATGAGCAACTGGTCAAGGTGGTGACGATCCACAAGTCGAAAGGCCTGGAGTACGACCTGGTTTTCCTGCCTTTCATCTGCTCGGCCAAACCGGTCGACGGCAGCCGCTTGCCGCTGCACTACCACGATGAACACGGCAAATCCCACGTCAGCCTGCGCCCTACGCCCGAGTTGATCGCCCAGGCCGACAACGAGCGCCTGGCCGAAGACCTGCGCCTGTTGTATGTCGCCCTGACCCGCGCCAAGCATGCATGCTGGCTGGGCATCGCTGACCTCAAGCGTGGCAACAGCAATAGCTCCGTGTTGCACCTGTCGGCGTTGGGCTATCTGCTCGGCGCTGGTGCTTCGCTGGGGGAGTCTGCCGGTCTGGCGCGCTGGCTGTTGGACCTGCAAGCAGGTTGCCCTGCCATCGACTATGCCCAGGTGCCCGAAGCGCAACCCATCGTCTTCCACCCACCCCGCAACGAAGCCACACTGCGGGCGCCCTTGTTGCCCAAGCGCAAAGCCTCGGAAAACTGGTGGATTGCCTCCTACAGCGCCTTGCGTATCGGCGACAGCATGAGTGCCGCTACGCTCGAAGCGCCGGAAAGCCCCCAGGCCCAGAAGCTGTTCGATGACGAGCGCCTCGACCCCGATGCCCCCCGCGAAGTGGCGGCGTCCGGCGGCGACATCCACCGTTTCCCTCGCGGTCCTAACCCAGGGACTTTCCTTCACGGTCTGCTCGAGTGGGCAGGGGAGGAGGGCTTCAACGTCACACCCGAGGCCATCGAAAAGGCCGTGGGCGCCCGCTGCAATCGTCGTAACTGGGAAGGCTGGATCATCACCCTCAGCGGTTGGCTCGGCCACCTGTTGCAAACGCCATTGCCGGTGGATAACGGTCACGTTTCCCTCAACGGTTTGCAGCAGTACCAGATCGAAATGGAGTTCTGGTTCGCCAGCCACAAAGTCGACGTACTCGCCCTCGACAAACTGGTGTGCCAGTACACCCACAACGGCGTATCCCGCGTTGCCGCCGAACCCGTGCTGCTCAACGGTATGTTCAAGGGCTTTATCGACTTGACCTTTGAACATGACGGCCGCTATTACGTAGCGGATTACAAATCCAACTGGCTCGGCCCCGACGATTCGGCCTACACCCAGGACGCCATGGAACAGTCGATCCTCGAACATCGGTACGACCTGCAATACGTGCTTTACCTGCTGGCCCTGCACCGCCAACTCAAGGCGCGCCTGCCGGACTACGACTACGACCGCCATGCCGGCGGTGCGCTGTATCTGTTCCTGCGCGGGACCCGGTCCGCGAGCCAGGGTGCGTATTTCACCCGACCGCCACGGGACCTGATCGAAGGCCTGGACCTGCTGTTCCAGGGCAAGACCCTCCCGCCCAAGGTTGAGCCCGCCTGGGAACAAGGAGTGCTGTTATGAGCCTGTCGCCGTTACCGCTGGAGGCGTTGATGCCGCTCAGTCGCGCCGCCGACCTGGTGCAACTGCTGGAGCGTTGGGTCGATCGCGGTTGGTTGCGCGCCCTGGACAAAGCCTTCGTCGGCTTCCTGCACGAGCTTGACCCGCACGCTGACCCGCTGGTACTGCTGGCCGCCGCGCTGACCAGCCATCAATTGGGCCATGGGCACGTCTGCCTCGACCTGTTCGAAACCCTCAAGGCACCGGACTTTGCCCTGTCGTTGCCGCCTGAAGGCGACCTGCAAACCGGTGCCATGCTGCTGCCGTCGCAGTTGCTGGAAGGCCTGGACGGCGCCCACTGGTGCCATGCGCTGGCTGCCAGCCACTTGGTCGCGTTGGCAGTCGATGGCGGCGAATCCGCCCAAAGTCGCCCCTTGGTGCTGTCCGGCAAACGCCTGTACCTGCGCCGTTACTGGACCTACGAGCGGCGCATCGACACCGCCTTGCGCCTGCGGCTCGCCACCCAGGAACGTGTCGCCGCCGATTTGCCGCAGCGCCTGGACAGCCTGTTCGACCAACCGCCGCCCGACGGCGTGATCGACTGGCAAAAGCTCGCCTGCGCCCTGGCCACTCGCGGTGCATTCAGCATCGTCACCGGTGGCCCCGGCACCGGCAAGACCACCACCGTGGTGCGCCTGCTCGCGCTGTTACAGGCGCCGGCTGTCGAAACCGGCAGCCCGTTGCGCATTCGCCTGGCCGCGCCCACCGGCAAGGCTGCCGCACGCCTCACCGAGTCCATCAGCCAGCAAGTGCTGTCGCTGAAAGTGCCGGACAACGTGAAGGAAAAAATCCCGACCCAGGTCACCACCGTCCACCGGCTACTGGGCAGTCGCCCAGGCACGCGGCATTTCCGTCACCACATCGGTAACCCGTTGCCCCTGGATGTGTTGGTCGTGGATGAAGCCTCGATGATCGACCTGGAAATGATGGCCAACCTGCTCGACGCCTTGCCACCCCATGCTCGCCTGGTATTACTGGGCGACAAGGATCAACTCGCGTCGGTAGAAGCGGGCGCCGTACTCGGTGATTTGTGCCGTGATGCCGAAGCCGGCTTCTACAGCGCCGAGACCCGCCGGTGGCTGCAAGCCGTCAGTGGCGAAGACCTCAGTGCCAGTGGCTTGCAGGAAGACCTCGACGGTACCCATCCCCTGGCCCAGCAAGTGGTGATGCTGCGTTACTCACGCCGTTTCGGCGAAGGCAGTGGCATCGGCCAACTGGCGCGCTGGGTCAACCAGCAAAACGCTGAAAAAGCCCGCAAGCTGCTGGCGGCGCGTAGTCACGATGATCTGTTTTGCGTCAGCCTCAAAGGCGAACACGATTACGCCCTGGAGCGTCTGGTACTGGACGGGCAGGGTGACGGTGCCGAGGGCTATCGCTATTACCTCAATCTGTTGCAAAGCGCCCGGCCATCCGCCGACACCCCGCGCGAAGACACCGCCTGGACCCACTGGGCGCAACAACTGCTGCAAGCCTTCGATGCTTTCCAACTGCTCTGCGCGGTACGCAAGGGCCCTTGGGGCGTTGAAGGCCTCAACCTGCGCATCACCGCCGCCCTGCGCAAGGTGCGCCTGATCGAAGGCGACGAGCAATGGTACGAAGGGCGCCCGGTGCTGATGACCCGCAACGATTACGGCCTGGGCTTGATGAACGGTGACATCGGCATCGCGCTGAAACTGCCCGAAAGCGACGGCGGCCCCCCAGTGCTGCGCGTAGCGTTCCCACGTAACGATGGCCAGGGCGGCGTGCGTTTTGTGCTGCCCAGCCGTCTGAATGATGTGGAAACCGTGTACGCCATGACCGTGCACAAATCCCAGGGCTCGGAGTTCACCCACACGGCGCTGATCCTGCCGGATGCGCTGAACCCGGTGCTCACCAAAGAGTTGATCTACACCGGCATCACCCGTGCCAAACGCTGGTTCAGCCTGATCGAACCCCGGGGCGGCGTGTTTGAAGAGGCCGTGCGGCGCAAGGTCAAGCGCTTGAGTGGGTTGATGCTGGAGTTGGGTCAGGAGTCAGAAATATCCGACGCTGTGCTATCGTTGCGGCATCACCCCGAAAACACCTGAGAGTATCGCTGCATGAACGTGGCCGTCTCGCCCACAGAGCGAAGTTTGAGCTGGAGACGCCTGCTGCTGGCAATCCTGTGTGTGCTCGCGCCGCACGCCTTCGCCCAGGCGCCCGATCCCGCAGACCTTGCAGACCAGCGCGCCCAGGCGGTCACCCAAGTGGTGCTTGGCATCCTCAGTTATGCCCGCTGGCCAGTCGAGCCGGCGCAATTGCGCCTGTGTATCGTCGGCCCGACCCAGTACACCGACGACCTGATCAAAGGCACTACCCAGGCCACCGGCCGTCCGGTCGTGGTGCAGCGCCTGCTGGCCAACCATCCCGATATCGTCACCGCGTGCGATGCGGTGTACATCGGCAAACTCACCGCGGATGAGCGCAGCCAACTGTTCGCCGCATTAATCGGCCACCCAGTGCTCAGCATCAGCGAAGGCGGCGACCAGTGCACCGTGGGCAGCCTGTTCTGCTTGCGGGTGGGGGATCAACAGGTGTCCTTCGAAGTCAACCTGGACTCCGTGGCCCGCAGTGGCGTGCGCATTCACCCCAGCGTCTTGCAACTGTCCCGTCGCCGGGCGCCCGCGCAATGAGCGGCGCCAAGGTGCGACCGACGCTGCGCTCGGTCATCGGCCGAGGGCATCTGATCCTCGCGCTGTTGGCCGTGACCCTGGCCAGCGTGTCCCTGACCCTGCTGGGTGTGTTGGCGCTGCGGGTGTATGCCGAACACAACCTGCACCTGATCGCGCGCTCCATCAACTACACCGTGGAAGCGGCGGTGGTGTTCAACGACAGCGCCGCAGCCACCGAAGCCCTCAGCCTGATTGCCTCCACCGAAGAGGTGGCCCAGGCCGAAGTCCTCGATGCTAATGGCAAGTTGCTGGCGCAGTGGATACGCCCGGATACCGGCCTGCTCTCGCGTGTGGAACTGGAGCTGGCGCATACGCTGCTCGAACAACCCATCAGCCAGCCGATCCTTCACCAAGGGCGAACCATCGGCAGCATCCATCTCATCGGCCACGGCGGTAGCCTGTTGCGCTTCCTGCTCAGCGGCCTGGCCGGGATCTTCATCTGCACCGCCCTCAGCGCGTGGATCGCCCTGCACCTGGCGCGACGCTTGTTGCGCGGCATCACCGGCCCGCTGCAAAGCCTCGCCGCCGTGGCCCACGCCGCCCGCAGCGAACGCGACTTCGACCGCCGCGTACCGCCGGCAAAAATCGCCGAACTCGACAGCCTGGGCAGTGACTTCAACGCCTTGCTCGGCGAGATGGAAGCCTGGCAAAGCCACCTGCAAAGCGAAAACGAATCCCTCGCCCACCAGGCCAACCACGACAGCCTCACCGGCCTGCCCAACCGCGCCTTCTTCGAAGGCCGTTTGATCCGCGCCCTGCGCAGCGCAGCCAAGGCCAAGGAACAAGTGGCAGTGCTGTACCTCGACAGCGACCGCTTCAAAGAGATCAATGACAGCTTTGGCCACGCCGCCGGTGATGCCGTCCTCGTGGCCGTCGCCGAGCGTGTGCGCGCGCAATTGCGCGAAGACGACCTGGTGGCGCGCCTGGGCGGCGACGAGTTCGCCATACTGCTGGCGCCGTTGCACAAGGTCGAAGACGCCGAGCGCATCGCCGACAAGATCATCGCCAGCATGGACCTGCCGATCTCCGTGCCCGGCAACACCCAGGTATTGACCTCTCTCAGTATCGGCATCGCCATCTACCCCGATCATGGCGCCACCCCTGGCACCTTACTCAATGCTGCCGACGCAGCGATGTACCAGGCCAAGCGTTTGTCCTCGGGCGGCCAGCAAACGGCGGAGTCGGAGAACCCCGTCGTCAACGTTAAACACAGGAGTTGATCCCTTGTTCTCGACCGCGCGTTTCATGTTTATCACCCTGCTCGTGTCATTGCTCGCCCTCGGCGGTTGCCAGACGGCCCCACCCAAAGGCCTGACCCCGGCGCAAGTCGCCGTGCTCAAGCAGCAAGGCTTTGAACTGACCGACGACGGCTGGGCATTCGGCTTGTCCGGCAAAGTGCTGTTTGGCAGCGATGTCGAGGCGCTCAACCAACCCAGCACCGACATCGTCCAGCGCATCGGCAAGGCCCTGTTGGGCGTGGGGATTGAACGCGTACGCGTCGACGGTCACACCGACGCATCGGGCAAGGAAACCTACAACCAACAACTGTCCCTGCGCCGCGCTAAAAGTGTGGCGACGGTGTTGATGAGTGTGGGCATGAAGGAAGAAAACATCCAACTGCGCGGCTTGGGCAGCAGCGAGCCGGTGGCGTCCAATGACACCGCGGCGGGGCGCACGGAGAATCGACGGGTGTCGATAGTGGTGATGTCGGACTGAGCCTGTCCCGCTAATCTCATTGTGAAACCCAATCAACTGTGGGAGCTGGCTTGCCTGCGATAGAGGTGTCTCAGTACTGGATGTACTAACTGACACACTGCCATCGCAGGCAAGCCAGCTCCCACAGTGAGTTTGTGGTGCCTTGCTACAGCGTTCGCTTAGCGGCCCGGTGTCATCGCCTGCGTCAGGTCATCCACCACAGCCTTGCCCATTTCACACAGGTAATGCGCAGCCCATGCGTATTGCTCGCCGCGTACATCCATGGCGGCTTCCATGGCGAGTTTCTTCGAGTAAAAAAGTAGGGTGGAGGCGTGTTCCAACGCATCCTCAATCGGCATGCCGGAGTTGACGCGGAACAGGGGGGTTTCGTTTTCGCCGTAGTCGCCGAAGGTGACTACGCCGAGGGTGGTGATGGAGGAAAGCGGTGGGTCGGGGACGATTTTAGTCATGATTCATACCTGGGAGTTTTAGGAGCCACCCATTCATGTCGCTAAACATGAAAGGGTGGCAGCTGTACGCAGGTTAGCGAACCGGACCCAGGACCCGGCAGACCCGAGGGTCTCCCACGCACAGCCGCCATAACACGACAACGACGAGCGCGAAGCTCTTGCCGTTGGAGGCTGTGTCCGGGTTCGGGTCGCTAAACCCGTTCGCTGATGTCAGCGAATTACGGAGGCTAGTGACTCGAACCCTAAGGCGCAATAGGCTGGAGATTCTCTAGGAAACGTCCTGCAATTTAAAGCGAATCATCGTTGATGGCCCTTTAATGCCGTAAATGCCGTAAAAATTTGGCCTACGCCCCGCATAGTGAATTTTCGCTCTGCCTCGCGCAGCTTGCAGATGGAGTTCATATCACCTTGGTACTTTAAAGTTGACCTTCATGTGAACTCTTGAAATGCTAAAATTTTGCAATCAAAGGAAGGAGCTACGCATGCGAAATTTAGACCTGTACGGAAACCAAAAAGTAAACACAGAACTCCACCTACGGGTGGCTGTAATCGATTTATTACCATCGGAGGGAGAGAAAGCAGCGCGAATGATGGCGTGGGGAGCCTTCGTGGATGATAGATTGAAGCTTGCTGACAATAATGAATTAATTGCTAATTTGGCTAGGCTCAAGTACTCAGAGGCAAAAGAGTTGTTTCCTTCTCTTGGAATGAGTATGGATGTTGAGCAGCATGAGTTTGTGAGTTTGTTTCTTGATGAGCTGGGTGTGATTAATCAAAAGGTAACCAAGAAAAGTGTTCAGGTTGTTTTCTATATTTTTTTTGCTCTTGGTCTGTTTGGGATTTATAAGGTTTTCTTTTGATCTTATAGATGAGATTTGTATTCCTTTCTGGAGGGGAAGGTTAGCTAGATCCGCTAGGTAGGCGGTGATTGGCTCTGTTTTGTGTTTGATTCTTTAAAGTCCGTTTTATGATAATCCGGGTAATGGCCAAATTGAAGGCATCCAATGTAAGTCCTCATTGTTTATAGAGTCTTTCGTACTGCGGTTGGTGATGTCGAATGAGTCTGTTGTTTTGAATTTTTCGTAGATTTGATCTGAGTTTTTCTCTCCTTCTACATAGCCAACTACAATGTGATAGGTCGGGGTTGAGCTGTTGGGGAGTATTCTGATTTCTACTATAATCAATAGCTTGTCTGGGGCTTTGAGATAAATTGTTTTCATCTCATAACCTAACTCAGGTTTTATATCTGAATAGCTTCTTCTGCCGCCAACTATGTAAGATAAATTTTTCTTTTGACCAAGAATGTATGGCAAGCAGATTGGGTGAAAATCCTCTGGAGCCAAAGTGCATAGCGCTTGCCCATAAGCTATTTTTACTAGTAGTCGTGCGAAACTGTCCGGTACATGCCTAAAGCTCATAACGGGGCGTTGCCCATACTTAGCTGTAAAGTTATTTATTTTGTCCTCGTCGACGGGTGACACTAGCTCCCAGCTTTGCGAAAGATCAACGGACTCGGGGAGTCCCTGTAATATTCCGGCCTTTGGCATCTTGTAAAAAACCATAGCGGCAGGACAATCTTTTACTGGGATTTTCATTTTGTGGCCTGGATTGTGCTCGTCGCGCATAAGTATATGCTTAGGTCTTTTTTTCTTGCGGCGTGAGGGCGCGTTGTAGACTATTCTTGCGTCTCCCCAAAGCTCTCTAGAAACATCCAGTTCAAATCGTGATGTTATTTTTGCGCAACTGTCACAGCTTGCTTCTTTAAGTACGTGGGCGCCTCCTATGAAATAAGGCATGATATGTTCGTCAGTCAACCTCACACCTGATTTTTTGCAGTAAATACAGTAGCCTCGTGAAGGAATGTGCGTTGGTCCATGGCTCATACAAATATAGGTCCCATGCTTAATGACTCTGAATGTCTAGAAATTTTATTAGGTTAGGTAAGAGTTTTTAATTTTGCCTTGGTGAAATAGAGATTGCGTTACGTGGCGGAGGGACCCTTCCAAATATTTTTATAACGGTCCACTCACCGAGTTGCAAAAGCGGGCGTGGGATCTTAACGACGCTTCTTGTCTTTTACCGGGGCAAACTACATTTCCGAAAACACCATCTCCCGCGTCTCACCCATCAACAACCCCTGATTCTGCTCCGTCACCTCCCTGATGTAATCCCACAACAACGTAATCCGCTTCAACTTCCGCAAATCCTCCCTGCAATACATCCAGAACTGCCGTGTAATAGCAATCTGCTCCCCCAGCACTGGCAACAACCGTGGGTCCTGCGCCGCCAAAAAACACGGCAATATCGCCATCGACCGCCCCTGCTGCGCCGCCACGTACTGCGCGATCACGCTGGTACTGCGCAGGCTGGCGCTGGCGCCGGGCACCACGTTCGCCAGGTACAGCAGCTCTGAACTGAACGCCAAATCATCCACGTAGCTGATAAACGGATGTTCGGCCAAATCCGTGGGTTTGCGGATCGGCGGGTGTTGGTCCAGGTATTCCTGGGTCGCGTACAGCTGCAGTTTGTAGTCGCACAATTTGCAGCACACATAGGGCCCGTGTTCCGGCCGTTCCAGGGCGATGACGATGTCGGCTTCGCGCTTGGACAGGCTGATGAAGTGGGGCAGGGGCAGGATATCCACCGAGATGGCCGGGTAGGTGTCGACGAAGTGGCTCAATTGCGGGGTGACGAAGAAGCTGCCGAACCCTTCGGTGCAGCCCATGCGCACGTGGCCGGACAGCGCCACGCCGGAGCCGGAGACTTGTTCGCAGGCCATGTGCAGGGTGCTTTCGATGGACTCGGCGTAGCCCAGCAAACGCTGGCCCTCAGGGGTGAGGACGAAACCGTTGGTCCGGGATTTTTCGAACAGCAGGGTGCCGAGGGACACTTCCAGTGAACTGATGCGCCGCGACACGGTGGTGTAGTCCACCGCCAGGCGCTTGGCGGCCACGCTGGCCTTGCGGGTGCGGGCCACTTCGAGGAAAAACTTCAGGTCATCCCAGTTCAGGGAGCCCAGCGACGTGATGTTTTTTTGCATATTGGTCCGGCTTTTATGTGCGTTCTTATTAGAGATTTGCACATCTATACTCCAAAAACAGTCCGAACGCCTCATTTCCCAAGGCGGTTACGCGCCTTGTCTCTGTATAAATATAAGATTGGAGACCACATGAACGCATCTGCCGATATTTCCGTGCAACAGGTCAAGTTGCTGATCAACGGCGAGTGGGTCGAGTCCAAGACCACCGAGTGGCAAGACATCGTCAACCCGGCTACCCAAGAGGTGCTGGCCAAAGTCCCGTTCGCTACCGCCGATGAAGTCAACGCCGCCATCGACGCCGCTCACCGCGCCTTCCAAACCTGGAAGCTGACGCCAATCGGCGCGCGCATGCGCATCATGCTTAAGCTGCAAGCCTTGATCCGTGAACATTCCAAGCGCATCGCCGTGGTGCTCAGCAACGAGCAGGGCAAGACCATTGCCGATGCCGAGGGCGATATTTTCCGTGGCCTGGAAGTGGTGGAGCACGCTTGTTCCATCGGCACCCTGCAAATGGGCGAATTCGCTGAAAACGTTGCCGGTGGCGTCGATACCTACACGCTGCGCCAACCCATCGGCGTGTGCGCCGGTATCACCCCGTTCAACTTCCCGGCGATGATTCCGCTGTGGATGTTCCCGATGGCGATTGCCTGCGGTAACACCTTTGTACTCAAACCGTCCGAACAGGACCCGCTGTCGACCATGCTGTTGGTGGAGCTGGCGCTGGAAGCCGGTGTACCGGCCGGTGTGCTCAACGTGGTACACGGCGGCAAGGATGTGGTGGATGCGCTGTGCACCCACAAAGACATCAAGGCCGTGTCCTTCGTCGGCTCGACCGCCGTGGGCACCCACGTCTATGACCTGGCCGGCAAACACGGCAAGCGCGTGCAATCGATGATGGGCGCCAAGAACCACGCGGTGGTGCTGCCGGATGCCAACCGCGAACACACCCTCAATGCCCTGGTCGGCGCCGGTTTCGGCGCGGCGGGCCAACGTTGCATGGCCACCTCGGTGGTGGTGCTGGTGGGCGCGTCCAAGCAATGGCTGCCAGACCTCAAGGCCCTGGCGCAAAAGCTCAAGGTCAACGCGGGCAGCGAAGCGGGCACGGATGTGGGCCCTGTGATTTCCAAGCGCGCCAAGGCACGTATCCTGGAACTGATCGAAAGCGGCGTGAAAGAAGGCGCCAAGTTGGAGCTGGACGGCCGCGACATCAAGGTGCCGGGCTTCGAGCAAGGCAACTTTGTCGGCCCGACCCTGTTTTCGGGCGTGACCCCCTCCATGCAGATCTACACCCAGGAAATCTTCGGTCCAGTGCTGGTGGTGCTGGAAGTGGCGACCCTCGATGAGGCCATCGCGCTGGTCAACGCCAACCCGTTCGGCAACGGCACTGGCCTGTTCACCCAGAGCGGTGCGGCGGCGCGTAAGTTCCAGAGCGAAATCGATGTCGGCCAAGTCGGCATCAATATCCCGATCCCGGTGCCGGTGCCGTTCTTCAGTTTCACCGGTTCCCGTGGTTCCAAGCTCGGCGACCTCGGCCCGTACGGCAAGCAAGTGGTGCAGTTCTACACCCAGACCAAAACCGTCACCAGCCGCTGGTTCGATGACGACACGGTCAATGATGGCGTCAACACCACCATCAACCTGCGCTGATTCGGGAGACGACCATGAAGATTGCATTTATCGGCTTGGGCAACATGGGCGCGCCCATGGCCCGCAACCTGATCAAGGCCGGCCACGCGCTGAACCTGTTCGACTTGAACCAGACGGTGCTCAAGGAACTGGCCGAGCTGGGCGGCACCATCAGCGCTTCGCCACGCGATGCGGCGAAAGACGCTGAGCTGGTGATTACCATGCTGCCGGCGGCGGCGCATGTGCGCAGCGTATGGCTGAATGACGACGGGGTTTTGGCTGGCATCGGCAAAGGTGTACCGGCGGTGGATTGCAGCACCATCGACCCGCAAACCATCCGCGACGTAGCGGCTGCGGCGGCCAAGCAAGGTGTCGTCGTAGCCGACGCCCCGGTCTCCGGTGGCACCGGCGGCGCCGCCGCAGGGACGCTGACCTTCATGGTCGGCGCCACTCCGGAACTGTTCGCCACCCTGCAACCGGTGCTGGCGCAGATGGGCCGTAACATCGTGCATTGCGGTGAGGTGGGCACCGGGCAAATCGCCAAGATCTGCAACAACCTGTTGTTGGGGATCAGCATGGTCGGCGTCAGCGAGGCCATGGCCCTGGGCGATGCGCTGGGTATCGACACGCAAGTGCTGGCGGGAATTATCAACAGCTCCACCGGGCGTTGCTGGAGTTCCGACACCTACAACCCATGGCCTGGCGTGATTGAAACCGCGCCGTCGTCCCGTGGCTATACCGGCGGGTTTGGTGCCGACCTGATGCTCAAGGACCTGGGCCTGGCCACCGAAGCCGCGCGCCAGGTGCACCAGCCGGTAATCCTCGGCGCCGTGGCCCAGCAGCTGTATCAGGCGATGAGCCAGCGCGGGGAGGGGGGCAAGGACTTTTCAGCGATTATCAACAGCTACCTTAAAACCAATTAAGGGGAGGGGGGCCGGCGTAAGGCTGGCTCCCGGCTTTTACACCCGTGTTTAAGGGGGCCAATTTGGCAACGATTGAAATCCCGGAAGGGTAATAGCCGAGTGCCCTGCCCGCGGCTTTTTTAAGCCTATTGTTCAACGCGGAAAAGTTTTTTTGGTTCTCGCCGGTTGCGGGATCCATATAGCTGCCGTCTGCCCGCTGTACCACCCAGTGCAATCCGATTGGCAAGCCGACACACGACACCGCCATGGCCTCTAGTTTTACCTCGTTGCTGTCAAGTGCTGGACCCGGCAGGTCAATAGGGCAGCCAATGCCTCTGAGCTTGTTTTCGATCGTCGGATAAAGCCAGTTCAACCCGGCGACAAGCATGCCCGGGTTCTTTTCCACCTTCATGTCCAAGCCCAAAAGCCTTCCCGCGATGACAAGACTGTCCGGCATCGAATAACCGGCTTGTTCCAGGTCGGTCTGCCCGTGCCTGACGGTTGTGCAGCCGCTGGTGATCCTGTACAGGTCGCTTTCACAACGATTGTCCAACTCCAGTGTGTCGACGCCTAAATGCTCAGACATTGATCCGGTAAGAACCGGGATTTTATCGACCCCCAGTTCTTTGGCCGCGCACAGCAGGGCAGCCGCGCCGCAGGAGTTGGGAAACACCTGCTTTTTGGCAATTTGGCTGACCGAGTCTGGCGGTTGGTGGATGACTGAGGGCCAGGCAGTTGGGGGCGCGGTACGGATCATGATTACCCTCTGGCGACTGTTCAATTCGCTTGATGAAGTCAGTCCAGATCTTGTCGATCAGCCCACGGAAGGCCTGTAGGAAAGCACTTAATACGCCATGAGTTTGGGCCTTAAAGAGCGCACTGGGCCGAATCCGTGTTCAGTGCGCCAAGGCATAGCGGGTCAAGCAAACACAAAATACTTACGCACCGTCTCGACCACTTCCCACGTCCCCTTCATCCCCGGTTCCACCACGAAGATATCCCCAGCCCGCAGGTGAATCGGCTCCATGCCTTCTGGCGTGATGATGCAGTAGCCTTCCTGGAAGTGGCAGTATTCCCACTTCACGTAGTCCACGTACCACTTGCCCGGTGTGCAGATCCAAGTGCCCATGATCTTGCTGCCGTCTTCGCTGGTGTAGGCGTTGAGGTTGACGGTGTGCGGGTCGCCTTCGAGTTTTTCCCATTTGCACGCGTCCAGGACCGGCAGTGGGTGGGTGTCGCGCAGTACGGTGATGGGCTTGGACATGATGACTCCGAGGCAGGGAATGGAAAGATCCACCCTAAGGCCTTGGGCGTTGCACCAGTGGTCTGAACTCGACATCGGGATGCCCAGAAGCGCAGCGGTATTTATTTGATATAACCCATCACCAATCCGCTATTTCCTCGCAGTAAGTGCGAAAGATTTCCCGCTTCACGCCAGAATTCGCAAGAAAATTCGCAGCTGGCCCTCGTATCATTCACCCCAGTAACCGCCGAGAGCCTGCAAATGAACCCAATAAAAACGTGGTGGGATATCAGCCCGCCCTTGAGTACGGCGACCCCGACCTGGCCGGGAGACACGCCGTTCCAGGAAGAGCGCGTGTGGCAGTTCGGCCCGGAGTGTCCGGTGAATGTCGGGCGCATCACCTTGTCGCCGCACACCGGCGCCCATGTGGATGCGCCGCTGCATTACAGCGCCGACGGTGCACCGATCGGTGAAGTGTCGCTGGACGTGTACATGGGGCCGTGCCGGGTGCTGCATTGCCTGGACAGCGGCGCGTTGGTGCAGCCGCATCAGTTGGAAGGGCGTGTGGATAACGTGCCCGAGCGTGTGTTGCTGCGCACTTATCCACAAGCGCCGCTGACCGAATGGGATGCGGACTTCACTGCCATTGCCCCGCAAACCATCGAGCTGCTGGCCAGCCTGGGGGTGCGCCTGATCGGTATCGATACACCCTCGCTGGACCCGCAGCAGTCCAAGACCATGGATTCCCACAACGCCGTGGCCCGCCATGGCATGGCGATTCTTGAAGGCATCGTGCTCGATGACGTACCGGAAGGCGACTATGAACTGATCGCGCTGCCGCTGCGTTTTGCCCACCTGGACGCGAGCCCGGTCCGCGCCATTCTCCGTCCGCTCAAGGAGCCCACGCGATGAGCCAATGTCCTTTCTCTGCTGATTACCAGCCGCCCGAAGAATGGCATAACGCTGAACTGAATTTTTCCGAGTCCATGAGCTACGGCGATTATCTGGACCTTGGCAAAGTCCTCAGCGCCCAGCACCCGCTGTCGCCGGACCACAACGAAATGCTCTTCATCATCCAGCACCAGACTTCCGAGTTGTGGATGAAACTGATGCTCCACGAACTCAAAGCTGCCCGCGAGCACGTACGACTGGGCGAGTTGCCGCCGGCGTTCAAGATGCTGGCGCGGGTGTCGCGGATCTTCGATCAACTGGTGCACGCCTGGGCAGTGCTGGCGACGATGACGCCGTCGGAATACAAGGCCATCCGCCCGTTCCTGGGGCAGTCGTCGGGGTTCCAGTCGTTCCAGTACCGCGAGATCGAATTTATCCTCGGCAATAAAAGTGCGGCGCTGTTGCGGCCTCACGCCCACCGGCCGGAGCTGTTGAACGAGCTGAAAGTGGCGATTGCCACGCCGTCGCTGTATGACGAGGCGATCAACCTGATGATCAAGGCGGGCCTGGCGATTGATCCCAAGCGTGCCGAGCGTGACCCGACGGCGGCGACGGTTCACGATGAATCCGTGGAGGCGGCGTGGCGGGAGGTGTATCGCGACCCGAACCGTTACTGGGATTTGTATCAGTTGGCCGAGAAGTTTATCGACTTGGAGGATTCGTTCCGCCAGTGGCGCTTTCGCCATGTGACCACGGTGGAGCGGATCATTGGCTTCCAGCCTGGTACCGGTGGTACCGAAGGCGTGGGGTATTTGCGCAAGATGCTCGATACCGTGCTCTTCCCCGAGCTATGGCGAGTACGCTCCACGCTCTAAACAAAAAGCCCCGGATTACCGGGGCTTTTCATTATGAAATGCAATCAACTGTGGGAGCTGGCTTGCCTGCGATCGCATCACCTCGGTCTCACTGGAAACCGAGTCGCCTGCATCGCGGGCAAGCCCGGCTCCCACAGGGATCACTGTGTGTTGACTACCGCGTTACTCCTGCGAACCCGCAACCGATAGGCCACATAGATAATCCCCACCCACACCGGCATCGCATACACCGACTCACGAATCCCCGGGATCGCCAGCATCACGCTGATGATCATCAGCATGAACGCCAGGCACAGGTAGTTGCTGAACGGGAACCAGAAGGTCTTGAACGACGGCGTCACGCCTTGCTCGCCCATGGCTTTGCGGAACTTGATGTGGGTGATGCTGATCAGCGCCCAGTTGATCATCAGCGAGGCAACCACCAGCGCAAACAGCAACTCCAGGGCACTTTGTGGCGCGACGTAGTTGACCACCACGCACAGCATCGTCACCAGTGCCGAAATCGCCAGCGCCCGCAGCGGCACGCCTTGCTTGTTGAGTTTCATCAATGCCTTTGGCGCATCGCCTTGCTCGGCCAGGCCGAACAGCATGCGACTGTTGCAGTACACGCCGCTGTTGTACACCGACAGCGCCGCGGTCAGCACCACGAAGTTGAGGATGTGCGCGGCGGTGTCGTTACCGATCAGCGAGAAGATCTGCACGAACGGGCTACCACTGTAGGCATCGCCCGACGCGCCGAGGGTTTGCAGCAGTTGGTCCCACGGGTACAGCGACAGCAACACGGTGAGCGCGCCGACGTAGAAGATCAGGATCCGGTACACCACCTGGTTGATCGCTTTCGGGATCACTTTGCGCGGCTCGCTGGCCTCGGCAGCGGTGATGCCTACCAGCTCCAGGCCACCGAACGAGAACATGATGAACGCCATGGACATCAACAGCCCCATGCCGCCATTCGGGAAGAACCCGCCGTGGCTCCACAGGTTGCTGACCGAGGCTTGTGGGCCGCCGGTGCCGCTGAACAGCAAGTAGCAGCCGAGCGCGATCATGCCGACAATCGCCACCACCTTGATGATCGCAAACCAGAACTCGGCCTCACCGAAGAACTTCACGTTCAGGGTGTTGATCAGGTTCACCGCCACGAAGAACACCAGTGCGCTGACCCAGGTCGGGATTTCCGGCCACCAGAACTGGATGTACTTGCCCACCGCCGTCAGTTCGGCCATGCCCACCAGCACGTAAAGTACCCAGTAGTTCCAGCCCGCCAGGAAGCCTGCGTAGCCGCCCCAGTATTTGTGGGCGAAGTGGCTGAAGGAACCGGCTACCGGCTCTTCGACGATCATCTCGCCAAGCTGGCGCATGATCAGGAACGCGATAAAACCAGCAATCGCGTAGCCCAGGATCATCGACGGCCCCGCCGACTTGAGTACCCCAGCCGAGCCGAGGAACAACCCCGTACCAATCGCCCCTCCCAAGGCGATCAGTTGAATGTGCCGGTTCTTCAGGCCACGCTTGAGGCCTACCGGGTTAACCATGTCATCCGCCATTAACATTCCCTTCTACTTGTTTTTCTCAGGGTTGAGTGCACGCCGCATCAGCCCCTCAGAAGTGCTGAGGGTCAGATATTACTCTGCGTGAACTTTTCGTAATACAACTGAACGCCATCAAGTGCCTGATCCGCCAGCCATTGTTGGACGGATTCGACCATTGGCGGGGGGCCGCACAGGTACATATCCGCCGATCTGTCCCGCAATTCGGCCAGGTCAAAATGCTCGGTCAGGTAGCCGCGCTTGCCGGGCCAATCCTCTGAGGGGGCGCTGAGGACTTCGGTGTAGCGGAAGTCCGCGATGCTTGAGGCGTAGGCCTGGATGCGCGCCGCTTCGCACAAGTCCTCGGCACCGCGCACGCCATAGTAGAGGTGCACGGGTTGGTCGCAGCCATTGGCGGCCAGTTCGTCGAGCATGCCCAGCAAGGCCGATAACCCGGTTCCGCCTGCCACCAGCACCAAGGGTTTGGTGACGTGACGCAGGTAGAAGGCGCCGAGGGGCGCTTCCATCAACAGCTCATCGCCCACCTGGCAGCGCTCGCGCAAGTAGTTGCTCATCACCCCGTCGGGCAACAGTCGCACCAAAAACTGCAATTGGTTGCCCGCAAGGTTGGCGAAGGAATACGAGCGCCAACTGTCGGTGCCAGGTACCGACAGCCGTGCGTATTGGCCCGGTAGAAAATCCAGCGCCTGATCCAACTGTACCTGCAGGATCGCCGTACTGGTCGACACCTGCTGTACCGCGCTCACCGTGCCACGTACCTGCACTGGTCCCGGCGCATTGCACAGGCTCGAATCAAAGTCGAAATAGAACGTCGCATCGGACTTCACACGCGTCTGGCAACTGAGCATTTTGCGTTGTTGCAGGTCGAGGCTGGAGAGGGCTTCCTCATCCACATAGTCCTGGCTGTAGTCGCCGGATTCGCAGCGACCCTGGCAGGTGCCGCACACCCCTTCGCGGCAATCCAAGGGGATCTTGATGCCGTTGCGCAGCGCTGCATCCAGCAGGATTTCATTCGCACCCACCGGGAAAAACAGGGTCTTGCCGTCGGCAAAACTGAAGGCCACTTTGTGATTCATGTGTTGTTCTCTGCCTATTTATGACGTACGCACGGCCTGTTGTGGTGAGCGTGCTTTTTGTGGTGAGCGGGCTTGCCCCGCGCTGGGGCGCGTAGCGGCCCCAATAAAGTCACCGCATTTCTCCAGTCAAACCGTAGTGCCTGCACCAGGGGCCGCTGCGCGCCCCAGCGCGGGGCAAGCCCGCTCACCACAACAAGCCCGCTCACCACAACAAGCCCGATCACCACCACAACAAGGGTGCTCGCCACAAAGGCGCGTCTAGAGGTGATAGAAATCCAGCACCGAGTTGATGGTGTCGTTGAGCAGCAGCGCGTGCTTTCGGGTGATCAACCAACTGTCGCCATCAGGCTTGAGGGTGTAAGTGGCGTGGCCGTAAAACTGCTCCGACGTGGCCAAGCGATAGAACAGCGTGTGCCAGTTCAGTTTCACCTCCAACGTGCCCTCCGCCCGCTCGGCGATGCGCACGTTGTTGATCAGGTGCAACGTGCGCGGCATCGGCGTGGCCGACGCCGCCTTGCCGGTGCGCAGGCGGAATACGCGGTCTTCCAGGCCCGAACGGTTGGCGTAATAGATCAGCGACATCTCGCGCTTGGGGTCGCGGGTGTAGACGTGTTCCGAATCCCACTGCGGCAGGTGGAATTCACTCTGCGGGTCGAACAGCTGCACATAGGCGTCCCAGTCCTGCGCATCGCACAGCTCGGACTTGCGGTAGAAGAACTGCTCGATCTGGTACTGCAATTGCGCATTCATCATTCCACCTCCCGCAATTTCAGCGCTTGGTTATCGAGGCCCTTGAGCAGGAACTGCTGCCAGTTGCGATGCTGGTTCACGTAGAGGCCTTCGTGGGTGAATTCGGTGCCGGTCATCGCCGGTTGGATACCGATGGCTTCGCTGTTCGGCGTGGGGCCGGTTTCCCAGCGGTGGCTGCCGCGTGAGATATCGCTCCAGCGTTCAAGCCGGCCCTGGAAACCGCGCTGGGCTTCGCGGAACTCCACCAGGTCATCCGGCGTGCCCATGCCGGACACGTTGAAGAAATCCTCGAACTGGCGAATGCGGTTTTCGCGGTCGGCGTCAGACTCGTTTTTCACCCCCAGGCACTGGCTGATGATCTCGGTCTTGTTCCACGCCACGGGGCGGATGATGCGCAGTTGCGAGCTGATCTGGTCGAGAAAGAACAGGCTCGGGTAGATATTCAAATTGCGCAGGCGGTGCATCATCCATTCGGCTTTTTGCTGGCCGTGTTCTTCAATCAGGCGCGGCATGATGGTGGCGTAGCCGGAGCGCACGCTGGGGTTGGGCATGTCGCTGAACAACAGGCTATGGCCGTTGTTGAAGGCGAACCAACCGTCATCGGTGTTGGCGTCGCCGGCGCCAAGCTTGCTGTAGTCCAGGGTGCTGCCTGCGCTAGCGCCATGCTCGGTGTTCACCTGTTGGCGATGCTGCACCGTGGCCACGTAGTTGTAGTGCACGGTGCTGACGTGATAACCGTCCAGGCCGTTTTCGTTCTGCAGTTTCCAGTTGCCGTCGTAGGTGTAGGAGGATTTGCCGGGCAGCACTTCCAGCTCACCGGTGGCGGACTGCGCGACCATCATGTCGAAGAACACGGTGGCATCGCCCAGGAAGTCTTCCAGGCTGTCGGTGCCCTTCACGTCCAGGCTGATGAACACAAAGCCTTTGTAGCTCTCGATACGCGCCTTTTTCAGGCCGCGTGTGGCTTTGTCGAAGCCCGCCGGGTATTCCCCCGGCGCCTTGACCTTCACCAGCCGGCCATCGCTCTTGTAGCACCAGGCGTGGAACGGGCAAGTGAAGGTGGACTGGTTGCCTTTGCCGACCCGCGTCAGGGTGGTGCCACGGTGCTGGCAGGCGTTGATCAGCGCATTGAGCCGGCCTTCGCCATCGCGGGTGATGATCATCGGCTGGCGCCCGGCGCGCATCGTTACGAAGTCGTGGTTATGGGCCAGTTCGCTTTCGTGGCAGGCATAGATCCAGTTCTTTTCGAAGATCAGTTCCATTTCCAGATCGAACAGTTCCGGCTCGGTGAACATGTCGCGGGCGATACGGAATACTTCGTCTGCCGGCCGAAAGTCCAGGCAGCCTTCGATAAACGTTTTCCACTGCTCGACGCTTCTTGCACCACTCATGGGAGGCACCTTTTTGATAGGGGCTAATCGGTGGTTTATTAGAGGCAGCGGGGCACGGCGCGGGCTATCCGCTTAATGGGGGAACCTGGGCCGAAAAATGGGCAGCAAATACCCAACCCGGTGCAGCACGGTGACGGGATGCGCTACTGTCTGGCAGGGCAATTGTCGGAAAAGACCGCTTCTTATCCACTTAATCGACCGTTGCTATCCACCCAGTGGCCATTGCGCTGGCGTGGCGCATTACTTGCTGTCCTACACCAACGACGCGCCGCCAGAGCGCGCAACAGCCTAACCGCCGTGGGTGCACCCTGATGAGCAGCCAAACGATTCAACGCTTCGACCTGGAAGGCGCCCGCAGCTGGATGTCCGGCATTTGCGGGCCCCATCGCCTGGCCACCGCCACGCCTGAGCGCCTGCGTTTTCACCACAGTGCCAACGTGTTCAAGTCCCGCGCCACCACCTTGGGCGTGATCGAGTACGGCACGGACGTGACCATCGACATCGAAGACGCCGAGCACTTCAGCAGCTACAGCCTGAGCCTGCCCCTGGTGGGTGAGCAGGAGCTGAGCAAGAACGGTGAACGCCTGAGTTCCAACCGCGACCAGGGCGTGATCATCTCGCCCAACGAGCATCAGGTGCTCGCGATCTCCGGCGACTGCCGCAAGTTGCAGGTGGTGATCACGCGCGCGGCCATGAGTGAGTCGCTGGAAGGTTTGCTGCAACGGCCGATTGACGCGCCGTTGCGCTTTGAGTCGGTGATGGACGCGGTAGAGGGGGCGTCGGCGTCGTGGTGGCGCATGGCGCGTTACTTCATCGCCGAGCTGGAGCACGGCAGCGAGCTGTATGAGCAGGCTGCCTTTACCCGTGACCTGGAAAGCTCGCTGATCAAGGGCCTGATCCTGGCCCAGCCGAACAACTACTCCGAAGAACTGCGCGATGTCCTCGGCGTGAAGCTGCCGCATTACCTGATCCGCGCCCGCCAGTACATCCACGACAACGCCCGCGAAGCCGTGCACCTGGAAGACCTGGAAGCCGCTGCGGGGGTGTCGCGTTTCAAGCTGTTCGATGCCTTTCGCAAATACTTCGCCCTGTCGCCCATGGCCTATTTGAAGAAGTACCGGCTGAGTGCGGTTCGCCAGGAAATCCTTGAGCACGGCTCCACCCGCACCATCTCCGAGATCGCCCTGGGCTGGGGCTTTACCCACCTGGGACGGTTTTCGGCGGAGTACCGCAAGCTGTTTGATGAGTCGCCGAGCCAGACGTTGCAGCGCAATGATGCGCGCCGCCTGCGTGGCTAGATCAACTCTTCCACCAGTTGCAGGCAATGACTCAACCCCGGCGACTGATCATGCACCCGCCGGCTGAGAATGATCGGCGACGTCGCCGTGGCTTCCACAATCGGCGTATAGCCAATATCCGCGCGGTGCAGCACCTGCACCGAGGCGGGTACCAGCGTCACGCCCATGCCGGCGCCGACCAGGCCGATGGCGGTCTGCAACTCGTTGGTCCACTGCGCCACCTTGAGGCCCAAGCCATGGGCATCAAACAGCGCGATCACATGGTCGGCATAGCTGGGGCGCGGGTTGCCGGGGTAGAGCACAAACGGTTCGGCGGCCAGTTGAGCAAGCGTGGCCGGCGCGCCCAGCAGCGGGTGGCCAGCGGGCAGCACGGCGACCAGCCGGTCCTCGACCAGCACGCGCTGGACAATGGCCGGGTCGTCGATACGAATCCGCCCGAACCCCACATCGATCCGCCCAGCCTTGAGCGCTTCAACCTGTTGCAAGGTGGTCATTTCCGACAGCCCCAACTCCAGCTCCAGCGCCTCATGGCTGCGCAGTCGCCGAATCAATTCCGGCAGCACGCCGTACAGGGTCGAAGGCGCAAAGCCGATGCCCAGCCAGGTCTTTTCACCCAGGCCGATACGTCGCGTGTTGTCGCAGACCTTGTTCAGTTGTTCCAGCAGCGCATTGGCGTGTTCATAGAAAAACCGTCCGGCTTCGGTCAGCCGCAGCGGTCGGCTACGTTCGAGCAAAATGACGCCCAGCTCATCCTCCAATTGCTGGATCTGTCGGCTCAACGGCGGCTGGGCGATGTGCAGGCGTTCGGCGGCGCGGGTGAAATTCAGGGTTTCCCCCAGCACCTGGAAGTAGCGCAGGTGACGCAGTTCCATAATGGCTCCTTTCATACCTTGCGGGTATTGCTCGAGACCCATTCTATATTGGAAGCCTTTAAAGTTACGGGACAGAATCGGCTCAAACCTAAAAAGAACCCAGCGGGTATAGCCATGCCGATTTGCCCCATCGAGTCGATCGACACGATCATTGTCGACCTCCCGACCATTCGCCCGCACAAGCTGGCGATGCACACCCTGCAAAACCAGACCCTGGTGGTTATCCGCCTGCGCTGCGCCGACGGCATCGAGGGCATCGGCGAAGCCACCACCATTGGCGGCCTGAGCTACGGCAATGAAAGCCCCGACAGCATCAAGGTCAACATCGACCGCCACTTCGCGCCGCTGCTGATCGGCCAGGACGCCAGCAATATCAACGCCGCCATGTTGCGCCTGGAGCGCAGCATTCGCGGCAACACGTTTGCCAAGTCCGGTATCGAAAGCGCCTTGCTCGATGCCCTTGGCAAGCGCCTGAACCTGCCGGTCAGCGAACTGCTCGGTGGCCGCGTGCGCGAGGCACTGCCGGTGGCCTGGACCCTGGCCAGCGGCAACACCGAAAAGGACATTGCCGAGGCGGAAAAGATGCTCGACCTGCGCCGCCATCGCATCTTCAAATTGAAAATCGGTGCTGGCGAAGTCAGCCATGACCTGGCCCATGTGCTCGCGATCAAAAAGGCCTTGGGTGACCGCGCCAGTGTGCGCGTTGACGTCAACCAAGCCTGGGACGAAGCGGTGGCACTGCGGGCGTGCAAGGTGCTCGGCGACAACGGCATCGACCTGATCGAACAGCCCATCTCACGCAACAACCGTGGCGGCATGGCGCGGCTTAATCTGTCGAGCCCGGCGCCGATCATGGCGGATGAATCCATTGAGTGTGTCGAGGATGCGTTCAACCTGGCCCGCGAAGGCGCGGCGTCGGTGTTCGCCCTCAAGATCGCCAAGAACGGCGGCCCCCGCGCGGTGTTGCGCACCGCGGCGATTGCTGAGGCAGCAGGGATCGGCCTGTATGGCGGCACCATGCTCGAAGGTGGCATCGGCACCCTGGCGTCGGCGCATGCTTTCCTCACGCTGAACAAACTGGCGTGGGACACCGAACTGTTCGGCCCGCTGCTGCTCACCGAAGACATCCTCACCGAGCCACCGGTGTACCGCGATTTCCAACTGCATGTCTCCAACGCACCGGGCCTGGGCCTGGCCATTGATGAAGAGCGTTTGGCGTTCTTCCGTCGTGACAAACACTAAGAGGCGCCCGCCATGTTGTTCCACGTAAAAATGACCGTGAACCTGCCCATCGACATGAACCCCGAGCGCGCTGCCAGCCTCAAGGCTGACGAAAAAGCGCTGGCGCAGCGGCTGCAGGAGCAAGGTAAGTGGCGCCACCTGTGGCGCATCGCCGGGCACTACGCCAACTACAGCGTGTTCGACGTCGACAGCGTGCAAGAGCTGCACGACCTGCTGATGCAACTGCCGCTTTACCCCTACATGGCCATCGAAGTGAACGCCCTGTGCCGGCACCCGTCGTCGATCCATGAGGACGACCGCTAGGCCGGTGATGCACCCAATAATGACAAGATGAGGAATGCACCATGTCCACCCGACTGTCCCAGACTGCCCATGCCCAACAGTTTCTCGAAGAAGCCAGCGGCAACCTTAACGACGCCGGCAACCCGCGCACCAAGGCGCTGATCTATAGGATCCTGCGCGACACCGTGAACATCATCGAAGACCTCGACGTGACCCCGGAAGAGTTCTGGAAGGCGGTCAATTACCTCAATGAGCTGGGCAAGCACCAGGAAGCCGGTCTGCTCGCCGCCGGGCTGGGCCTGGAGCATTATCTGGACTTGCTGATGGACGCCGCTGATGAAGAAGCTGGTAAATCCGGCGGCACCCCACGCACCATCGAAGGCCCGCTGTATGTGGCCGGTGCGCCGTTATCGAAGGTCGAGGCGCGGCTGGACGATGGCCAGGACGACGCGGTCCCGCTGTTCATGCGTGGGCAGGTGCGCGACACCGACGGCAAGCCGCTGGCGGGGGCGATTGTGGACGTGTGGCAGGCCAACACCGGCGGTACGTATTCGTGGTTTGATCCGACGCAATCTGAATTCAACCTGCGCCGACGCATCGAGACCGATGCCCAGGGCAACTACCGATTCCGCAGTATCGTGCCATCCGGCTACGGCTGCCCGCCGACCGGGCCGACTCAGCAGTTGCTCGATCAACTGGGGCGCCACGGGCAACGGCCGGCGCATATCCACTTCTTCATTTCGGCGCCGGGGCATCGGCACCTGACCACGCAGATCAACCTCTCGGACGACCCGTACCTGCATGATGATTTTGCCTACGCGACGCGGGATGAGTTGATCGCCGAGATTCGCTTCAGTGAGGATCCGCAGCTGGCGCGCGAATTTGGCGTGGAGGGGCGGTTTGCGCAGATTGATTTTGACTTTGAGTTGCAGGTGGCGGATGCCCCGGTGGAGCAGAAGCGCATGCAACGCGTCCGTGCCCTGGAAGATTGATCAACGCGGTCAAAAAGTGTGGGAGGGGGCTTGCTCCCTCCCACATTTGACCCGTGGTGTTGCTGCTACTTACGCACGACCAAGTCGAGCACCTCATCCCGATCCTTGATCTTCTGCAACACAATCTCCGAGCGAATATCCATCACCCCCGCCGTGCGGTTCAGGTGGTTCACGATAAAGTCCGAAAAGTGCTTGAGATTGCGCGCCTGCACCCGCAGCACATAGTTGCTGGCACCGGTGATTACATACGCACTGGCGACTTCCGGCCAGCCCTGCACCTTCTTGATAAACGTCTCGTGCCAATCCTCCACATCCTGGCGCAGGGACAGGTGCACGATGGCCTCCAGCTCGATCCCCAACTGCTCGGCATTCAGCACCGCGCGGTAGCCGCAGATGATGCCTTCGCTCTCCAGCAGACGCAGACGGCGCAGGCACGCGGAGGGCGACAGCGCGACTTTTTCCGCCAGTTCCTGGTTGCTGATGCGGCCATCCTGTTGCAGGAAATGCAGGAGGCGCAGGTCGGTGGCGTCAAGAATCATGGTTAGAATAAATCCGCGTATTTGGGGGTTAAATTCGAATTTCCTACAGCTTAATTAGCCTGTTGCCCGTCACTTTGCACGAAAATTCTCTAAAACTTCGTTCAAAATTTGGTCCATTCTTAATTATAAAAACCAGGACAGCCCATGACCACTCGAAGCCATTGCCAAGCCCTCGACGCACAGGACTCGCTGGCGCCATTGCGCAGTCAGTTCGCCTTGCCCGAGGGGGTGATCTACCTCGATGGCAACTCCCTCGGTGCCCGTCCGGTGGCGGCGTTGGCGCGGGCGCAGGCGGTGATTGTCGAAGAGTGGGGCAATGGCCTGATTCGCAGCTGGAACAGCGCCGGTTGGGCGGACTTGTCCCAGCGCCTGGGCAACCGCCTGGCACCGCTGATCGGTGCGCGTGACGGCGAAGTGGTGATCACCGATACCACCTCCATCAACCTGTTCAAGGTGCTCAGCGCCGCGTTGAGCGTGCAGCGTCAACGCCAGCCGAATCGCAAGGTGATCGTCAGCGAGGCGAGCAACTTTCCCACCGACCTGTACATCGCCGAGGGCCTGGCCGAACTGCTGCAACACGGCTATTCCTTGCGCCTGGTGAACAGCCCGGACGAATTGCCCCAGGCCATTGACCAGGACGTGGCGGTGGTGATGCTCACCCACGTCAACTACAAGACCGGCTACATGTACGACATGCAGGCGCTGACCGCCCTGAGCCATGAGTGTGGCGCGTTGAGCCTCTGGGACCTGGCGCACTCGGCGGGCGCAGTGCCCATCGACCTGCATCAGGCCGGTGCCGATTACGCGATCGGCTGCACCTACAAGTACCTCAACGGTGGCCCTGGCTCCCAGGCATTTGTGTGGGTCAACCCGGCGTTGGTGGACCTGGTGCGTCAGCCGCTGTCGGGCTGGTTCGGGCACACCCGGCAGTTCGCCATGGAATCGACTTACGCAGCGAGTGCCGGTATCGCACGCTACCTGTGCGGCACGCAGCCGATCACCTCGCTGGCGATGGTGGAGTGCGGCCTGGAGATTTTTGCCCAGACCGACATGGCCAGCTTGCGCAGCAAATCCCTGGCGTTGACCGACCTGTTTATTGCGCTGGTGGAAACGCGTTGCGCGGCCCATGAACTGGTGTTGATCACCCCGCGTGAGCACGCCCGGCGTGGTAGCCATGTGAGCTTCGAGCACCCTGAAGGCTACGCCGTGATCCAGGCCTTGATCGCCCGTGGCGTGATCGGTGACTACCGCGAGCCGCGCATCATGCGTTTCGGATTTACGCCGCTGTACACAAGCTTCACTGAGGTCTGGGACGCCGTGGAAATCCTCGGCGACATCCTCGACAACCACACCTGGAATCAGCCGCAATACAAAGTCCGTAACAGCGTCACCTGACACAACGCCGATCAAACTGTGGGAGGGGGCTTGCCCCCGATGGCGTCGGGCCAGTCAACCTATAGCTACCTGACACACTGCTATCGGGGGCTTGCCCCCTCCCACAGGGGTTCTGCGTGAATATCCAAACGGTGCAATCACAATAATAAAGGGGCACACCACGTGACCACGCCAGACAAGGGCTTTGCCGAGATCACCCACCGCGAACTGGGCCTGCGGCGCCAGCTCACTTCCGGCCAGATGAGCATGATCGCCATCGGTGGCGCCATCGGCACCGGGCTGTTCATGGGCAGCGCCTACGCCATCGGTTATGCCGGGCCCAGTGTGCTGGTGAGCTACGCCATCGGCGCGTTGATTACGTTGCTGCTGATGGGGTGCCTGGCGGAGATGACGGTGGCCCATTCCACCTCGGGCTCCTTCGGCGCCTACGCCGAGTTCTACATCAGCCCGCTGGCCGGTTTCCTGGTGCGCTACGCCTACTGGGCGGCGATTGTGCTGGCGGTGGGCGCCGAGGTCACGGCGGTGGCGATGTACATGAAGTACTGGTTCGCCAACGTGCCGGAATGGGTGTGGATCGTGTCGTTTTCCAGCGTGCTGATCCTGCTCAACGCCATCAGCGTGAAGACCTTCGGTAACTTCGAATACTGGTTCTCGACGATCAAGATCAGCGCCATCGTCGGCTTCATCCTCCTCGCCGTGTACGTGGTATTCGGTTCCGGCAACCCGGACTACGGCGTGCAGAACTACACGGCCCACGATGGTTTTTTCCCCCATGGCCTGAGCGGCATGTGGATCGCGGTGATCGTGTCGATCTTCAGCTACCTGAGTGTGGAGATGATCGCGGTGGCCGCCGGTGAAGCGGCGGACCCGGAACAGGCAGTGAAGAAAGCCTTCCGCGCCACCCTCGTGCGGCTGGTGGTGTTTTATCTGCTGACCCTGGCGCTGATGCTGGCCATCGTGCCGTGGAACCAGGCCGGGCAGACCCAAAGCCCGTTCGTCACAGTGATGCAGACCATCGGTATTCCCGGCGCCACCGGGGTGATGAATTTCGTGATCCTGATCGCGGCGCTGTCGGCGATGAACAGCCAGCTTTATATCACCACGCGCATGATGTTCAGCCTTTCCCGCGCCGGCTTTGCGCCCAAGTCCATGGGCGCCTTGAGCAAGAGCGGCATTCCGCTGAACGCGTTGCTGCTGTCCAGCTCGGGCATTGCCCTGGCGACCTTGCTGAACGTGGTGTACCCGGAAAGCTCGTTCACCCTGATGATGGCGATCTCGATGTTTGGCGCGATCTTTACCTGGTTCATGATCTTCCTCACGCACCTGTGCTTCCGCCGTTACCGCAGGCGCCATGGCGGGCCGAAGCTGTCGTTCGAACTGCGGCTGTTTCCCTACAGCACGCTGCTGGGCCTGGTGCTGATGGGCGCGGTGATGGTGACCACCTATTTCACCGAGGCGTTCAAGATGACGTTGGTGTTTGGCGTGCCGTTCCTGCTGATTCTGTCGGCGGTGTACTACGGGTTTTTCCGCAAGGGCAGGGCCAAGGCGTCGAACAAGGCTTTGGCGTAACCGGGCAGATGCTCAAATGCGCGCGCGCAGAGCAGTAGCCGGCGACAGGCCCAGTCCTCCGTGAGCGGCTGGGCCTTGAAGCAGCGCTCTGAGCGCCAACGCTCCAGTGCCGCCTGGGGCACGACACCCAAGCCGGCGCCACGGGCGACCATGCGAATCACCCCATCAAACCCCTCGGCACGGATGCGTGTCTGCAAGCGGAAACCGGCGTGCAGCGCCTGTTCTTCCAGGTACACCGCCAGGGCGCTGTCAGCGGCCAGGCCGACGTAGTCGTGTTGAAGGCTGTCGATGAAGCTCACGTGTTGGGTGGTGAGCGGATGGTCCAGCGGCATGATCAATACCAGCGGGTCATCGCGAAACGGCAGGGTTTGCAGGCCGTGGGTGTCGACGGCGTCGGAAATGATCCCGAGGTCTGCCGTGCCCTGGCGCAAGGCCTGGGTGATGCGCAAGCTCGGCAGTTCCTGCAGGTCGATATCGAGGTTGGGATGCTCGCGCAAAAAGTCCGCCAGCAGTTCGGGCAGGTATTCGCTGAGGGCGGTGGTGTTGCACAGCAGGCGCACCTGGCCTTTGACGCCGTTGGCGTATTCCGCCAGGTCCTGTTGCAGGTGCTCGGCCTGTTGCAGCAACAGCCGGGCGTGACGGGCGAGGGCTTTACCGGCGGGCGTGGGTGTGACGCCACGGCGGCCGCGTTGAAGAAACTCGATACCCAGCGACGCCTCCATTGCACGGATACGCGCACTGGCGGCGGCCAGGGACAAATGACTGCGGGCCGCCCCGGCGGTGATGTTGCCGGTGTCGACGATGTGCAGGTAAAGGCGCAGGTCTATCAGGTCAAAGTGCATGGGCACCAGCCTCAGGCAAAACAAGAGTCTGCCTCAGTATATGGCGCATTTTCCAACGTGCCTCAATGCTCGACAATCCGCCCATGAATACCTTCCTCGCGTTCTACCAACATATCGGCCCCGCCTTGACGCTGCTGGTGATCGGCACCTTCCTGCTGGCCGGTACTGTCAAAGGCGTGATCGGCCTCGGTCTGCCCACCGTCGCCATGGGCCTGCTCGGCCTGGCTATGCTCCCGGCGCAGGCAGCCGCATTGCTGATCATTCCCTCGACCGTCACCAACCTGTGGCAACTGGCATTCGGCGGTCACCTGAGCGCCTTGATCAAGCGCCTCTGGCCGATGCTGCTGCTGATCTTCCTCGGCACCGGGCTTGGCACGTTATGGCTGGGCATGGACGGGGGTGGCTGGGTCGTTCATGCGCTGGGCGGGGCGTTGCTGGTGTATGCACTGAGCGGCTTGTTCCTGCCCTCGTTCAAGGTAGCGCCGCACACCGAACGCTGGCTGGGCCCGCTGTGCGGGGGGATCACCGGCATCATCACCTCGGCGACCGGTGTGTTTGTGATTCCTGCCGTGCCGTATCTGCAAGCCCTCGGCTTGAGCCGTGATCAGTTGGTGCAAACGCTGGGGCTGTCATTCACCGTGTCGACGCTGGCACTCGCTGCCGGGCTGGCCTGGCGCGGCACTTTGGGCGGTGGAGAGCTGAACGCGTCATTGCTGGCGCTGGTGCCGGCACTGTTGGGCATGTGGCTGGGCCAAGTGGTGCGCCAGCGCATCAGTGCGCTGTTGTTCAAGCGCGTGTTCTTCATCGGCATGGCGTTGCTCGGCGGCCATCTGCTGATCAGTGGGACGTAATGAAGCGCCCGGCGATCGAGGCTCATGTGGTGCGCTACGAGCAGCATCTGGCGCAGGTGTTCAATTTCTCGGTGTAAGCTGCTGTGAACCGATAACGAGGCGCGCCCGTGAAAGCCCGATCCGATGAGCTACAGATCTTCGTCAGCGTGATTGAATGCGGTTCGATTTCCGCTGCCGCAGAGCAGGTCGGGCAGACGCCATCGGCGGTCAGCCGCACCTTGTCGCGCCTGGAGGCCAAGCTCGACACCACGCTGATCAACCGCACGACGCGGCGCATGGACCTGACCGAGGAGGGCAAGTACTTCTTCGAACAGGCCAAGGTGATCCTGGCGCAGATGGAGGCGTTGGAAGAGCGCCTGTCGTCGCGCCAGAAGAAACCGGCGGGGCGCCTGCGCATCAATGCTGCCGTGCCGTTCATGCTGCATGGGATCGTGCCGTACATCGCCGAGTTTCGCAGCCTCTACCCGGAGATCCTGCTGGAGCTGAACAGCGATGACTTGATCATCGACCTGCTGGAACAGAGCACGGACATCGCCATTCGCATTGGCGCCCTGGCTGACTCCACCCTGCATGCGCGCGCGCTCGGTTCTACGCCGTTGCATATCCTCGCCAGCCCCGAGTACCTCAAGCAACACGGCACGCCAACCACGGTCGCCGAGTTGGCGGGCCACACGCTGCTGGGGTTCACCCAGACCGAAACCCTCAACCACTGGCCGCTGCGCCATGTGGAGGGCGACCGCTGGTTGATCCAGCCCCGCGTGGCGGCGTCCAGCGGCGAAACCGTGCGGCAATTGGCGCTGGAAGGGCAGGGCATCTGCTGCCTGTCGAACTTCATGACCGTCGACGATATTGACGCCGGTCGCCTGGTGCCGGTGCTGGAGGCGTTCAACAGTGGTTATCGCCAGCCGATCCACGCGGTGTTCTATCGCAACTCGCAGTTGGCGTTGCGCATCCAGTGTTTCCTCGACTTTATCCAGGCCAAACTGGCGCGGTATGCCTGCTGATTCGTGATCTGCACGCAAGAGTGAATTGGGCAGCAGGGGCTTATTCGTCAGGGATGAGCCCTTGATACTGAGCTCATCACTTACCCAGTCAGGAGCACTCTCCATGAACGTATTCGTTACCGGCGCCGCCGGTTTTATCGGTGGTTCCATCGCCACCGGCCTGGTCAAGGCTGGCCACACGGTAACCGGCCTGGTGCGCAGCGCTGAGCAAGCGGCTGAGATGACCGCCTTGGGCATCACCCCGGTGATCGGCACCCTTGACGACGACGCCGTGTTGACCGAACAAGCGCAGAAGGCCGACGCGGTGATCAATGCCGCGAGCAGCGACCATCGCGTCGCCGTGGAAACCCTGTTGGCGGCATTGCAGGGCTCGAACAAGCCGTTCCTGCACACCAGCGGTTCGAGCATTGTCGGTGATGCGTCGGGTGGCAAGTCCAGCGATGTCATCTACGTTGAAGACAATCTGCCGGAGCCGACCGTCGACAAGGCTGCCCGCGTGGCCATCGACAACCTGATCCTGGCGGCGGCCCAGGACGGCGTGAATTCAGCGGTGATTTGCAACACCCTGATCTACGGCCACAGCCTGGGCGTGAAGCGCGACAGCGTGCAATTGCCGCGTCTGCTCAAGCAGGCACGCAAAAGCGGCGTGGTGCGCCATGTGGGCAGCGGGCAGAACATCTGGTCCAACGTGCACATTGATGACGTGGTGGCGCTGTACCTGCTGGCACTGACCAAGAACGTGCCGGGCACTTTCTACTTCGTGGAAAGCGGCGAGGCGTCGTTTATCGAGATGACCACCGCGATTGCCGAAGCCCTGAACCTGGGCAAACCGCAGGATTGGCCTTTGGCCGACGCTGAAGCCGAGTGGGGCTATGAAATGGCCAACTATGGCTTGGGCTCCAACAGCCGGGTGCGTGGCAAGCATGCCCGTGAGTTGCTGGGCTGGGTGCCCAAGCGTACGTCGGTCGTGGAGTGGATTCGCAACGAAATGGTGTGATGTTCACCTGAGTCCGAGGTGTCGCCATCGGGGGCACGCCCCTCCCACATGTGTTGGCATTCCAAGCGTGGAACTCGGTCAACTGTGGGAGGAGGCTTGCCCCCGATGGGTTCGACGTGGTCTCCCTGACTAGCTCCCCTCGCCGCAATTCCGTACCATTCCCCGCCTTATCCCCCGCATGACCCTGGTACCTCATGAACCTCACCCGTCTGCGCGCCGATGCCCTGGCCGGCCTCACTACGTCTTTTGCGCTGCTGCCTGAATGCATCGCCTTTGCCCTGGTGGCTCACCTCAACCCGCTGATGGGGCTCTATGGCGCCTTTATCATCTGCACACTGACCGCGTTATTCGGCGGTCGCCCTGGCATGGTGTCCGGTGCGGCAGGCTCGATGGCGGTGGTGATCGTCGCGTTGGTGGTTCAGCACGGCGTGGAGTACCTGCTGGCCACGGTATTGCTGGGCGGGCTGATCATGGTCGCCTTCGGCCTGTTGCGCCTGGGCAAGCTGGTGCGCATGGTGCCGCATCCGGTGATGCTGGGTTTCGTCAACGGCCTGGCGATCATCATTGCCCTGGCGCAGTTGGAGCATTTCAAGAGCGGTGAACACTGGCTCACGGGCACGTCGCTGTACGTGATGACCGGCCTGGTGCTGGTGACCATGGCCATCGTCTACCTGCTGCCACGCATCACCCGCGCCGTGCCGCCCGCGCTGGTGGCGATCCTGGGCGTCGGCCTGGCGGTGTACCTGCTCGGCCTGCCGACCCGCACGTTGGGTGACATGGCCCACATCGCCGGCGGCCTGCCGACCTTCGCGCTACCGCAGATTCCGTGGAACCTGGAAACCTTGGGCATCATTGCCCCCTACGCGTTCCTGATGGCCATGGTCGGCCTGCTGGAAACCCTGCTGACCCTCAACCTCACCGATGAAATCACCGAGACCCGTGGCTACCCGGACCGTGAAAGCGTGGCGCTGGGCGCGGCCAACATGGTTTCGGGCGTATTCGGCGGCATGGGCGGTTGCGCGATGATCGGGCAAACCGTGATCAACCTCAGCTCCGGCGGGCGCGGGCGTTTCTCCGGGGTGTTTGCCGGGGTGATGATCCTGTTGTTCATTCTGTTCCTGTCGCCGTTGATCGAGCGGATCCCGCTGGCGGCGTTGGTGGGCGTGATGTTCGTGGTGTCCCAGCAGACCTTTGCCTGGGCGTCGCTGCGGGTGATCAACAAGGTGCCGCTCAATGACGTGCTGGTGATCATCGCGGTGACGGTGATCACCGTGTTCACCGACCTGGCCACGGCGGTGCTGTGCGGGATCGTGATTGCGGCGCTGAATTTCGCCTGGCAACAAGCGCGGGAGCTGTATGCGGATGAGCACCTGGAAGCCGATGGCAGCAAGCTCTATCGCCTGCATGGCACGTTGTTCTTTGCCTCGACCACGCCGTTTTTGAATCAATTCGACCCGGCCAACGACCCGGACCAGGTGACGCTGGATTGCCGTCACCTGAGTTTTGTCGACTATTCAGCGATTGCCGCCTTGATGACCCTGCGTGAGCGTTACACCAAGGCGGGCAAGCACTTACGGGTGCTGCATTTGTCCGAGCGCTGCAAGAAGTTGCTCAAGCGTGCCAAGGTTCACCACGACTGATTGAGCCGCTCCCGCCTTACCGGGCTGGTCTGCAGAGCGCAGCGCCGCGAAGGTTTTTGGGGCCGCTGCGCAGCCCAGCGGGAGCAAGCTCCCTCGCCACGGGAGGACGGCTTGTGCAGTTATGGCCCGACCAGGTCTTCCAGCTCTTGGGCGCGGGTTTGGGTCATGTCGAGCACGCAGCCGGAGCCGTTGACCTGGTCGAGCGTGCCGCCGGTAGCGGAGCCTGCGAAACCGCAATTGGCGTCACGGTATTTTATCCACAGGCGCTGCACGTCTTGCAGTTGCTGTTTGCGCGCGCCTTCCTGGGCGGCGAGGGCGGTCTTGTAGGCCCTGTTCAGGCGCGCATCCTGCACCTTGGTTTCCTTGGCGTTGCAACTGACCATGTCTGCGGTCGTGTTGGCGCTGTCCATGCATTTTTTCAAGGCGGCGTTGTCGGCGGCCGAGGCGTTGCCGCAGAGGGCGAGAAGCAGGGCGCTGGCGGCAAGGGCGGTGCGAATCATGGTCGGTGTTCCTGGGCATGAGTGGAGGCGCATTCTATGACTCGATGGCGCACGTTGAGTTTCCGGCATCGTCTGATCTTCATGTAAGAACACCCCTCGAATTTTCATACACGGTTGTCGGGCATATCCCAGCGCGACACCGCTTGTCCGTGGGCGAAAATTACTTTCATAAAAATTGAAAACACTCCTCGGTAATGATTTATGAGTTTCACAATCAATTCGACGTGACCCTTTCCGAGGAGTACCGCATGGCCGCATCACCGGGCTTCGGGCTATTGGCATACGCTGCCATCGCCATCATTGCTTTGATCGTGCTGATTGCACGTTACCGGCTCAATCCGTTTATCGTCATCACCCTGGTGTCCATCGGCCTGGCGCTGATGGCCGGGATGCCGGCGGACACCATTATGGGCTCTTACGAAGCGGGCGTCGGCAAGACCCTGGGGCATATCGCCCTGGTCGTGGCGCTGGGCACCATGCTTGGCAAGATGATGGCCGAGTCCGGCGGTGCCGAGCAGGTGGCGTGTACGTTGATCAACCGGTTTGGCGAGCGCAATGCGCACTGGGCCATGGTGTGCATCGCCTTCCTGGTGGGATTGCCGCTGTTTTTCGAGGTGGGTTTTGTGCTGCTGGTGCCGATCGCCTTTACCGTGGCGCGGCGTGTGGGCGTGTCGATCCTGATGGTCGGTTTGCCGATGGTCGCCGGCCTGTCGGTGGTGCATGCGCTGGTGCCGCCGCACCCGGCCGCGATGATGGCGGTGCTGGCGTATAACGCATCGGTGGGGCAGACCGTGCTGTATGCGATCCTCATTGGTATCCCCACGGCAATCATCGCCGGCCCGCTCTACGCCAAATTCATTGTGCCGCGCATTCACCTGCCGGCGGAAAATCCGCTGGAACGCCAGTTCATCGACCGCGAACCGCGTACACGCTTGCCAAGCTTTACGCTGACCATGGGCACCATTCTGTTGCCGGTGGTGCTGATGATGATCGGCGGCTGGGCCAACGTGATTTCCACGCCGGGCACCGGTTTCAACCAGTTCCTGCTGTTTATCGGCAACTCGGTGATTGCGCTGCTGGTGGCGACCTTGGTGAGCTTCTGGACCTTGGGTATTGCGCAGGGTTTCAACCGCGAGTCGATCCTCACGTTCACCAATGAATGCCTCGCGCCGACCGCGAGCATCACCTTGCTGGTGGGGGCGGGGGGCGGCTTGAACCGGATCCTGGTGGACGCCGGAGTGACTAACGAAATTCTTGGTCTGGCCCACGCGTTCCACTTGTCGCCGCTGGTGATGGGGTGGCTGTTTGCCGCGTTGATGCGGATCGCCACGGGCTCGGCCACCGTTGCCATGACCACCGCGTCCGGTGTTGTAGCACCGGTCGCCATGGGCCTGGGTTATCCACACCCCGAATTGCTGGTGTTGGCCACCGGTGCGGGCTCGGTGATCTTTTCCCACGTGAACGACGGCGGCTTCTGGCTGATCAAGGAATACTTCAATATGACGGTGATCCAGACCTTCAAGACCTGGACCGTGCTGGAGACGTTGATTTCTGTGGTGGCATTCGGTCTCACCTACGGCCTGTCTCTTGTTTTATGAGCCTCATTTTGTAACCCGGAGACCCCATGGATATCCTCTACCAGATCCGCGCCCGTCAGGATTCCTTCAGCGCCGGCGAAGGGCGTATCGCCAAGCTGATGCTCGATGATGTGGGCTTTGCCGCGTCGGCCAGCCTGGAGGCATTGTCCCAACGGGCCGAGGTCAGCACGGCCACCTTGTCGCGGTTCGCGCGCAGTGTGGGGTGTAGGGACTTGCGTGACTTGCGCCTGCAATTGGCGCAGGCCAGTGGGGTCGGCAGTCGCTTCCTCGACCCTGCGGGGTTACCGGAGCAATCGGCGTTTCATCGGCAGATCCTGGGGGATATCGAGGCGACGTTGCGGCAGCACTTGTCGGGGTTCAACCAGGCGAGCTTTGTTGATGCGGTCAACCTGCTGGGCAAGGCGCGGATGATCCATGCGTTCGGTATGGGCGGCCCGTCGAGCCTGTGCAGCGATGAGTTGCAGGTACGGCTGGTGCGTCTGGGCTATCCGATTGCCGCCTGTCATGACCCCGTGATGATGCGTGTCACGGCCGCGACCCTGGGGCCGGAGCATGCGCTGATCGTGTGCTCCTTGACCGGCCTCACCCCCGAACTGCTGGACGTGGTGGAACTGGCGCGCAACTACGACGCGCGCATCGTCGCTATCACCCTTGCGGATTCACCCTTGGCGCAACTGGCAGATGTGCTGCTGCCGCTGCAACCGGCCGAAACCAGCTTTATCTACAAACCCACGGCGGCGCGCTACGGCATGCTGCTGGCCATCGACCTGCTCGCTACCGAGCTGGCCTTGGCCCTGCCGGACGACAACCAGGAGCGCCTGCGCCGGATCAAGCTGGCCCTGGACGATTATCGCGGCGGCCCTGACAGCCTGCCGCTTGGAGACTGAAATGAAGTACGACACGTTGATACGCCAGGCGCTGATCATTGATGGCAGCAACACGCCCGGCTATGTCGCTGATGTGGGGCTGCGCGACGGGCGCATCGAGACGATTGGCGATTTGTCGACGGCCATGGCCGAGCATGAAATTGATGCCGCCGGCCGCGTGTTGGCGCCGGGTTTCATTGACGTGCACACCCACGACGACACGGTGGTGATCCGCCACCCGCAGATGCTACCCAAGCTCAGCCAGGGCGTGACCACGGTGATTGTCGGCAACTGCGGCATCAGCGCATCGCCTGTGAGTTTGCGCAGCGATCCGCCGGACCCGATGAACCTGTTGGGCACGCGTGAGGCGTTTGCTTACCCGCGTTTTGCCGATTACCGGGCTGCAGTAGAAAGTGCACATCCTGCGGTGAACGTCGCGGCGTTGATCGGCCATACCGCGTTGCGCAGCAACCACATGGACGACCTGCACCGCACCGCCTCGGCGGATGAAATCGCCGCCATGCGCGTGCAGTTGCAAGAGAGCCTCGAAGCCGGCGCCCTCGGTTTATCCACAGGCCTGGCCTACGCCAGTGCATTCAATGCCGAGACCGACGAAGTGCTGCAACTGAGTGAGGCACTCACCGCGTTCGGTGCGGTGTACACCACCCATTTGCGCAGTGAATTCGAACCGGTGCTGGAGGCGATGGACGAGGCGTTTCTGATCGGCCGACATGCCAAGGTGCCGGTGATCATTTCCCACCTCAAATGTGCCGGTGCCGGAAATTGGGGGCGTAGTCCGCAGCTGTTGGCGTCGCTGGAGCGGGCGGCGAAAACCCATCCGGTGGGCTGTGACTGCTACCCCTATGCCGCGAGTTCTTCGACCCTGGACCTCAAGCAGGTGACGGACGCGTTTCGTATCACCATTACCTGGTCGACGCCGTGCCCGGCAATGGGCGGGCGCGATTTGCAGGAGATTGCCGCTGAGTGGGACGTTTCGTTGATGGACGCCGCACGCCGGCTACAACCGGCAGGGGCGGTGTATTACGGGATGGACGAGGCGGATGTGCGGCGGATCCTGGCGCATCCGTTATCGATGGTGGGGTCGGATGGTTTGCCTGAGGATCCGTTCCCGCATCCGCGTTTGTGGGGCGCGTTTCCACGGGTGCTGGGGCATTTCAGCCGCGATGTGGGGTTGTTCCCGTTGCACACCGCTGTGCACAAGATGACCGGCTTGTCCGCGGCGCGTTTTGGCCTGGCTGATCGGGGTGAAATCCGCGAGGGGCACTGGGCTGACCTGGTGTTGTTCGACCCGTTGCGCGTGCGTGATGTGGCGGACTTCAAGGAACCGCAGCGCGCGGCCGAGGGCATCGATGGGGTATGGGTCAACGGCGTGTTGAGCTACAGCGACGGGCAGGCGAATGGCCAGCGGCCGGGTCGTTTCCTGGCACGCAGTGGGGATTTGCGCCGTGGGTTTTCGTCTCTATAGTGGGCGTTCTCATACACGGAGCGGTCACCATGCACTTAGGAAAAGTCACCCCCATTCTGCGAATTTTCGACGAGGCCAAGGCATTGGAGTTCTACGTCGACTTCCTGGGGTTCAAAGTGGATTGGCAGCATCGTTTCGAGGCAAATTTCCCGCTGTATTTGCAGGTGTCGCTGGGCGAATGTGTGCTGCATTTGACTGAGCACCATGGCGATGCCTCGCCGGGTGCGGCGGTGCGGATTCAGGCGCAAGGCGTGGATGCCTATCAGCAGCAGTTGGCGGGCAAGGACTATCGGTATGCCAAGCCCGGGGTTGAGGAAACGCCTTGGGGATCGCGGGAGATGAGCATCAAGGATCCATTTGGAAATCGGGTGGTGTTTGTCGAGGAAGGCGAGGGCTGAAGGGCAAATCGCAGGCAATAAAAAACCGCCTGTGTAGGGCGGTTTTTTTGCAATCCCAGTGAGTGGCTGGGATTGTTTGCCTGTGGCGAGGGAGCTTGCTCCCTCGCCACAGGGATTGCGGTTTTATACCCGGAAGTGACTGACCATCTGCTGCAGTTGGCTACCCAACCGCGCCAGTTCCACACTCGACTTGGCCGTCTCATCGCTCGCCGTAGCAGTCTGCTCCGACACATCACGCACATTCACAATGCTGCGGCTGATCTCTTCCGCCACGGCGCTTTGCTGTTCTGCGGCGGCGGCGATCTGCTGGTTCATCGACTGGATGTTCGACACCGTACGGGTGATGTTCTCCAGCGATACACCAGCCTTGCGCGTCAGCTCAACGCTGCTGTCGGTGAGGCTGCGGCTGTTGTTCATCACGTTGGCCACTTGCTGGGTGCCGTTCTGCAAGCCGGCGACCAGGCCTTCGATTTCCTCGGTGGATTTTTGCGTGCGCTGGGCCAGGCCGCGCACTTCGTCAGCCACCACAGCAAACCCACGACCGGCTTCACCGGCACGCGCCGCTTCAATCGCCGCGTTGAGGGCCAGCAGGTTGGTCTGTTCGGCCACAGCCTTGATCACGTCCATCACGCTGCCGATCTTGTTGCTCTCTTGTTGCAGGTGGGTCATGGCGTCGGTGGAACGGGCCACTTCCGCGGCCAGGCGCTCGATCTGAGCGATGGCTTCAGCGACCACTTTGTCGCCTGCGCGGGCTTGACCATCGGCATCTGCGGCGGCCAGGGACGCCTGTTCGGCGTTACGCGCGACTTCCTGCACAGTGGCCGTCATTTCGTGCATCGCGGTGGCGACCTGATCGGTCTCGATCTTCTGGCTGTTCACGCCGGCGCTGGTTTGCTCGGTCACCGCCGACAACTCTTCAGCGGCGCTGGCAATCTGCGTCACGCCGTCGCGAATACCGCTGATCAATTCGCGCAGGGTAGTGCCCATGCGCTGGATGCCTTGTTGCAGCACGCCCAGTTCATCACGGCGCGTGACCTGGATGTTGTGGCTCAAGTCGCCGGAGGCAATGCGTTCCACCACGGCCAGGGTTTCCTGGATCGGGCGTGTGATCTGGCGGGTGATGACCCATGCGGCGATGACGCCAACCAGCAGGGCCAGCAAGGTGCTGATCAATTGCAGGCTACGGGCCTGGGCGCTTTCGGCATCGCGGCGGTTCAGTTGAATTTCGTACAGCTTGTCGCTGATGGTGACGATGTCGGCACCCTGTGTGGTCATCTCGGCACGGGCGGTGACGATGTTGGCGTTGGCTGCCTTGTAGTTCTGCACGGCCGTGCGGTAGGCGCCTAGGGCGGTTTCAAGCGCAGTCAAAGCGCTTTGCTCGCTCGCACCGAATACGGCGCTGAGACCTTTCAAGCCACTGATGGCTTTTTCAATTTGTGCGGCGGCACGGGCTTCGGTGTCCGGGCTGACGTTGGCGATGTAGCCACGCACTTCATAGCGGGCCAACATGAACTCTTCTTTGGCTCGCGTCACGGCCTGGAATTGGCTGAAACGCTCCGGGCTTTCGGGCATCTGCTGCACTTTGGTGTCCAACGCTTCGATCTGTGCGTTGGCGATATCGGCCTTGTCGCCCATCACCTGGCGAGAGGCATTGCCGTTACGGTAGGCCTCACGCATTTTGTTCAGGGACTGTTGATAGGCGGTAATGACGCCTTTCTGCTCGTTGAGCAGCTTGAGGTTATCCGGGCTCTTGAAGCTGTCCAGGAGTTTCTGTTGCTGGGCCGCGAAAGCATCCAGGCTGGTCTGTACATTCTGGGCCACGGCTTCGTCGCCGTTGGCGAGCATGTATTGCAGGCGCACGATTCGCAGTTTGGTCAACGATGCGTTGAGCTGGGTGATATCGCTCATCCAGTTACTGCGGTCGATCAGGCCGCCGAGGCTGGTCCAGCCGGTGAGGGCCAGGATCGAGGTGAGGACCAGCACCAGGCCGAAGCCCAGGCCGAGTTTGAGGTTGACGCTGATGTTGCCGAACCAGCTGTTCATTGAATGCTCCGCAAGAAAAATGGGGGTGTGCTGGACGGTTATTGATTTTGGAGCCAGCTGCTGTGTAGGGCTGTATCGGCGACAAGAGATGAATCTGAAATGCTATTTCGTCGCAGAGCGACGAAGGGGTGCCAGCGCGGTGGCTGAAGGGGGAGGGGGCTGATCATGGGCGGGTCTTGTGTGCTAGTCTGCGGGCCCTTTTAGTTCTGGATGGCGCGGGAAACCGTGCTGTCCTACAGCGGAGCCTCTTCATGTCCGAAGTTAATCTGTCCACCGACGAAACCCGCGTCAGCTACGGTATCGGCCGTCAGTTGGGCGACCAACTGCGCGACAACCCACCACCGGGCGTCAGCCTGGACGCGATCCTGGCTGGCCTGACCGACGCATTCGCCGGCAAGCCAAGCCGTGTCGACCAGGAACAAATGGCCGCCAGCTTCAAGGTGATCCGCGAAATCATGCAAGCCGAAGCGGCCGCCAAGGCTGAAGCCGCGGCTGGCGCTGGCCTGGCATTCCTGGCTGAAAACGCCAAGCGTGATGGCATCACCACCCTGGCTTCCGGCCTGCAATTTGAAGTGCTGACGGCCGGTGACGGCGCCAAGCCGACCCGTGAAGACCAAGTGCGTACTCACTACCACGGCACGCTGATCGATGGCACTGTGTTCGACAGCTCCTACGATCGCGGCCAGCCTGCAGAATTCCCGGTGGGCGGCGTGATCGCCGGCTGGACCGAAGCCCTGCAACTGATGAATGCCGGCAGCAAATGGCGCCTGTACGTGCCGAGCGAACTGGCTTACGGCGCTCAAGGCGTTGGCAGCATCCCGCCGCACAGCGTTCTGGTGTTTGACGTCGAGCTGCTCGACGTTCTGTAAGACCTGCTGATTTCTGTGGGTGTTGGGCTTGTGTGGGAGCGGGTTTGTTGTGGCGAGGGCGCATGCTCCCGCTCGGCTGCGCAGCAGTCGTCGGCAGTTAGGGGCGCTTCGCACCCCAGCGCAAGCAAGCGTGCTCGCCACAACAAGCCCGCTCCCACATAAGCCCCGTACTCACAGAATGTGCGTGGTGGTTCATGGATGGAACTTGCCATTCAGCTCCGTCGCCGGGCGCAACGCTCGGGCATAGCAGAACAGAAACAGATTACGTACCACCTCCTTCAGCACCCCAGGTTCACTCGAGCTCAGCCCGTTGACGTCCAGGTCGCCCTGGTCCTGCAGTTCATTCAGCGCTTCTTCTTCCAGTACCGCACAGACTTCACCGGTTTCCCGATGCAGGATCCGCAGGTAAGGGTGTGGGCGGTCCAGCCAGGCATCTATCAAATAAGTCATGGTCGTTCTCCTTGATGAGTTCAATGAGAATAATTCTTATTCGTAGAATAGCAAGTGCCTATTGGCGATTTGTGTTTTTTTCTGTGTGGATATTGCGTTCGATCAACGGGGAGGGCAAAACGCCATCCCGCGGCGGGCGCGGGATGGAAGCAACAGGTTCAGACTTTACGCACGAACTCGGACTTGAGCTTCATCGGGCCGATACCGTCGATCTTGCAATCGATATCGTGGTCGCCGTCGCACAGGCGGATGTTCTTGACCTTGGTGCCGACCTTGACCACCAGGGAGGTGCCCTTGACCTTGAGGTCCTTGATCACGGTGATGGTGTCGCCGTCCTGCAGGACATTGCCCACAGAGTCTTTCTTCACGGTTTCGTCGCTGGCCGTGTCGGCCTCGCCGCTGGCGGACCACTCATGGGCGCATTCCGGGCAGATCAGCTGGGCGCCGTCTTCGTAGGTGTATTCGGAATTGCATTTCGGGCAGGGTGGCAACGTGCTCACTACAGCTCCTTGAAAGTCAGGATGGCTAAAAGTCGCACATTATATAGGGAATTGAGCCAAGGCAGGGCGTGGTCTTGGATAGGTAATGCAAACTAAATGCGGGAGGGGCTTGCCCCTCCCACATTATTTTAGTGCGTACGCGCGACCGCAAACTCGCTCAGCTCAACCAGGGCGTCCCGGTATTCGCTGGCTGGAAGGGCTTCCAGGCACTTGATCGCACGGGCCACGTAATCGCGTGCGAGTTGCGCGGTGTACTCCAGGGAACCCGACGCTTCGACAGCGGCACGGATGGCCTCCAGGTCTTCGATCCCGCCTTTCTGGATCGCCTTGCGCACCAGGGCAGCCTGTTCCGGCGTACCTTCGCGCATGGTGTAGATCAGCGGCAAGGTCGGCTTGCCTTCGGCCAGGTCGTCACCGACGTTCTTGCCCAGGGTCTCGGCATCGCCACGGTAGTCGAGCAGGTCGTCCACGAGTTGGAAGGCCACGCCCAAGTGATCACCAAAGGTGCGCAGGGCTTCGGCCTGTTCGACCGTTGCGCCGCACAGCGCGGCGGCGCTGTGGGTGGAGGCTTCGAAGAGCATCGCGGTTTTGCCGCGAATCACTTCCATGTAGGTTTCTTCAGTGGTGCTGGCGTCGCGGACCTTTGACAGTTGCAGCACTTCGCCTTCAGCGATGATGCGCGTGGCCTGTGAAAGAATCTTCATCACCGGCATCGAGCCGAGTTCAACCATCATTTCGAATGAGCGCGAGTACAGGAAGTCGCCCACCAGCACGCTAGGGGCGTTGCCCCACATGGCATTGGCGGTCTCGCGGCCACGGCGCATGCCGGACATGTCGACCACGTCGTCATGCAGCAGGGTCGCGGTGTGCAGGAATTCGATAGTGGCCGCCAGCAGGCGCAGGTCATCACCTTCGCGGCCCAGGGCCTTGCCACACAGCAACACTAATAAAGGACGCAGGCGCTTACCGCCCGCCGACGTAATATAGTCGCCAATTTTTGAGACCAGCGGCACTTTAGAAGTCAGCTGCTTCTTGATGATGCCGTCGACGGCGCTAAAATCGTCCGCGACCGCGCGGTAGAAAGCTTGGGGTTGCATCAGCGACAGTCGCTCCAGAAGGGTTGCGCGGCATGCTAGGACCCAGGCCCCCGGGTGTCAAGGCGCGATAGACGGCCACTTGCAAGCCTCCCATAGCTTGCGTACAATCGCGCACCCTGAACTTCCTGGGCAGCACCTGCCTTACGCAATTGCATTCGG
>Ga0207650_10000304_pt1 | contig 48674 bp, 36 predicted proteins | sample KBSS63metaG_FD_184325 | JGI IMG/M metagenome (GOLD analysis project Ga0207650, IMG submission 184325) | Switchgrass rhizosphere microbial communities from Kellogg Biological Station, Michigan, USA - KBS S6-3 metaG (SPAdes) (version 2) | ecosystem: Host-associated > Plants > Roots > Rhizosphere...
CATGTTGTGCTTCTTTGACTTGGTCGTTGGAAAAGCACGCTTACGCTACCGCAGCTTGCCTTTCAACCACTAGTTTTCAAAGTTGCACTTCAAACTTGAATCCACCATTTCTCATTTCTCATTTTTCATCGTCAGAAGAACACCCCTCGTTTAGAAAGCGGACTTGTCCTTCGCAACCCCTTCGTTTAGAAAGCGGACTTGTCCGCCCCGGCAGGACGGGGCACAAGTGCCCTATCTAAACATCATCAAAGCACTCCGTCGATGACCAGATGACAAATGAGAAATGACAAATGGAAAATCTCTTCTTCGCAAGTCACCAGCACAGACGTTGTCGTAATCGGCGCCGGGGCGGCGGGTCTCTTCTGCGCCATTGAAGCCGGCAAGCGCGGACGTCGAGTAATCGTCCTCGAGCACGCCGGTCGCATCGGCAAGAAGATTGCCATTTCCGGAGGCGGCCGTTGCAACTTTACTAACCTTCACACCACCGCCGACAACTTTATCTCCACCAACCCACACTTCTGTAAGTCTGCCCTCGCACGTTACACGCCCGCTGATTTTGTTTCACTGGTCGAGAAACACGGCATTTCGTATCACGAGAAGAAGCTTGGCCAACTCTTCTGCGACGGGAGTTCGACACAGATAATTGAAATGTTGTTAGCCGAAGCCGCAGACGCAGGAGTGAAGGTAATCTGCGCATCGCAGGTCCGTGGGGTGCGCTTGTCGGATACACGTTCGTTTGAGATTGAGATCGCGGGCGAAGTAATCAGAGCGCAGTCGCTCGTCGTGGCGACCGGTGGTCTATCGATTCCGCCCCTGGGCGCCACGGACTTTGGCTATCGCCTGGCTCGCCAGTTTGAGATGGCAATTGTCGAACCGCGTCCCGCACTTGTTCCCTTCTCTCTTTCACACGAGACGCTGCGCGAGCTGGCGCCGTTGAGTGGCATCTCGCTGGATGTGTTGGTGAGTTGCGAGCGAAAACAGTTTCGCGAAAACATCCTGATCACGCATCGCGGCCTCAGCGGTCCGGCGGCGCTGCAAATCTCTTCCTACTGGCGACCGGGGCTCAGCATCACAATTAATCTGCTGCCGGACCACGACGCGCTAACGCTCCTTAACGACTCCGCAAACAAAGAGATCACCCTGGCAAACTTTCTCAGCGAGTTTCTGCCGCGACGTTTTGCAGCGGCGTGGTGCGCTTTGAACTTTCCCTCACAGCCCTTGAAGCGTTACGCGCGCAGCGAGCTGGTGGCGATTGCCGAGCGACTTAATCGCTGGGAGATCACTCCGTCAGGAACTGAAGGGTACAAGAAAGCGGAGGTCACTGCGGGAGGAATCTCCACGGCGGAACTCTCTTCACAAACAATGGAGGTCAAAAGAGTGCCGGGTTTGTATTTCATTGGTGAGGTCGTGGACGTTACTGGACAGCTCGGTGGGTTCAACTTCCAATGGGCCTGGGCATCTGGCTACGCGGCGGGGCAAGCGGCCTAAGTTATGCGAAGGCATAATCAAAAACATTTGCCATTTCTCATTTGAGATTTCTCATTTGTCATCGCCGGAACCGCAACCGTCGTTTAGAACATTTGTCATCCGACGCTGTTTAGAAAGGGCACTTGTGCCCGCCACACGGGGCGGACAAGTCCGCTCTCTAAACGAAGTATTTAACGGTTTCTAAACGAGGTGGTTTCTAAACGAGGCTTTGTCAGGCGATGACAAATGAGAAATTTCAAATGAGAAATGGTAAATGTTTTGGTTTTCGGCTCATGCGCCATGCAGCCGTAATCGGAATTCATCATTGATCGCGTTCAGTTCCGTCCGTCGATTTGAGAACAGCCGACTCTCACGTAAGAGCATCGGCAGTCCGCCTTGCGGTAATTTCAAGCCATACGCGGGGCTCGCGAATATCGCCGCCAACTGCGGATTCAAGCGCTGCGGCACGCCATAACGAATGGCCTTCTGGGCCACCGGAGAAAAACCTGACGTGCGCCGCGCGTTAATCAATTCCAGCGAATGGTCGAAAATATTTAGCCGCGTTGGTTGTTCGCGCAGGGCGAGGTCGCGATGGGCCAGCAGGTTGGCAAGTGCTTCACTAACCGCGCCGCGATGGTAGTTGGCGCGCGCTGCGACCGGGCTGTCAGTTATTTCCGCTGCGGGAAAACTCCTGGGCCGGGCTTCCCAAAGATCCGAGTAACGATTGATGAACCGCAAAGCTGCTTCGTAAAGCGTGTGCAGATTTCCGCTGAGACTCACGCGTTCGACTACCGGCGACTGCAAGGAATCTCCCGCGAAGCGCGTCGCGGTTATGGCCGCGCGCGGCAGTAGTTCACTGATCCTTTCATCACGTCCAAACAACAGCAGACCAGCCACCGAAGGAACTAGCTCGCCTTCATATTCCGTGGCCAGGAGCAGATCGCGTTCCAGCACTTCCCCCGTCGGATAGCCGCTCGCGCGCGCGTTATCAAACGCGTCGCCTTCAAACTCGCGCAGGAAACTCCAAAGGTGGGCCTCATCGATATCGTTCGTCGACGCCCCGGGAACCGGCATGTTTTCAAAAGCGAATGGCCGCGCTTCGTTCATCAGCGCCGAAAGTTCTTCGCGAGTTGCTTCACGTTTCTCCGCGCCGATCCGCAGGTAGAAGCGACCGTCGCGCGTGCGATAAGGTCTTCGTTTGCCGTCAACGTCAAGAGCCACGATGCGGCGGCCGTTGTCGAAGGCAATCCGATCAATGAACGGCATGAGCGACGGCTCGATGTCTTCACGACAAATGCGCACCAGTTCGTCCTGAACACCTTCGGGATTCTCTACTCCTTCGATCCGCAGCTGATCGTTGACGCCAAAAACGATCACGCCGCCGCCGGTATTTGCGAGGGCGACAATCTCCTGGGCAATTTTTTCGGAGTTGGAAAGTTTGACTTTCAGCTCCAGAAACGTGTCTTCGCCGCCGCGTATCAAGCGCAGCAGTTCAGTGCGAGACGTTTGCGGAGCTGGAGTTGAAAGGAAGTATTCCTGAAAGGAACGCTCGGTGGAGGGTTCGTGACGTTGATTACTGCGAAATCTTCTGCGAGCCATTTGTGTATTGACGGGGCTCTCTCGCCCGCCCGGACGTCGCACCCACGCGACATCGCTGGAATTAGATAATCAAACCGCCAAGACGCCAAGAGCGCCAAGTTGTCAACCAATAGGAATCACCACCGACTTTATCATCTTGGCGTCCTTGGCGTCTTGGCGGTTCCTAATCTTCGACGTTCACCGTTTCAAGAATTTCCAGTTCGCGCTTTTCGAGCAATTCTCCCTGCGCGCCGATCATCAGCAAATAAAAACCAACCGAAAGAAGAGCCAGCACCGCGAGTGTAACATACTCGAGAGACACACTCCGCGCGACATACCCGGCGGCCGTCGCCGCTAAAGGCCCGAGCGCCAGCAGCAAAACCATCGGTATCAGCAGCAGGCCGACTACACCCGAAACATTGAGCCGTTTGCCAAAGTTCATGCGTTTGGGAAAGCGCATCGAAAGCGAGTTTCCCATCACCGACATAAGCGAAGCGAAGATAATCCAACTCAGCGCGACAAAAAGAATTGTCTTCAACGTCAGGTCGCGAAACACGAGCTCGTTAATTGTCAACAACCCGGTCGAAAAGACGAGCGCCACGATCGAGGTCGCGAGGTTCTTGCCAATCAGCACGGTCTTCCGGTCGACCGGAGAGAGTATTAACGTGCGCATGCCGCCGCTTTCATAAGCAAACTGATTGCAGAAAAGCCCACCAAGAATTAGAAAAACATAAAGCACGCCCACCGTCGCCATCAGTCCTTCGCCGTATTTGTAAAAGTCGCTGCTGAAGTTTGTAGCGGCCGAACTAGCCTGATTGAAACGCCGCCCGTTCATCATTCTTATGACGATCAGAATCAGCGGCATGACGGTCATCATGCGTACCTGCGCATTGCGCATCAGATAACGAAGCTCCTTTTCCAGCACAGCCGAGATAGCCGGAGACAGGAACGGAATTCGCCAACCACTGTAATCCGACGTTGCGGTCGTTTCTGATCTAACGCGCGCGCGCCGCGGCCGGCCCCCGCCGAGAATCGCGCGACGCGATAGCCGGTAAGAGATTGCAATCAAGGCAGCGGAGTAGGCAGCGATTGCGGCTATGGCGAGCGCGTAGCCGGGCGCGTTGCCTTTGCGCAACCCGTGGGTCAGTGCGTAGGCGAGGGCGCCGGGAGGAGTCCAGCGAAGCAGAGCAATCGAGTCGGCATGTCGGAAAAGTATGGGCGCAATTTGACCAAACAACGCGCCGCCTAAACCTGCAACGACGCCAATCAGTGCCAGCAAGGTTTCGCCGCGGGTGCGTTTCCGGCGAATGAGCGCACCCACCGAAGTCGAAATCCATTTTGATAAAGCGACTCCAAACACTACCGCCAGCAGAGAGATGAGAATCCCCGCCGCCAACCGGCCGCGCGCGATACCAGCGCCCACGCCGAGGGCAATGATTGCCGGGATTGCAAAGATCGATTGCAAACTCGCAATCTCGCTTACCAGATCCACGAAGAAGAGTTTGCGAAGACTGATCGGGTAGAGCAGCAGATTGCCGGGATCAAATTGACGGCTGCTGCCAATTCCCAACGGGAGCGTGGACCACACCAGATAAGCCAACGCGAGTATGGAGAAAAAGATAAACTCCGCCGATGGCAGTCCCTGATCGCCGAGCCCACGCTGGGCGCGCATCGCGCCTTCCAAGCCGATGTGTGGCGAGGTAAGCGCGTAGGCTGCAAAGCCGAGCCCGAGCGCAATCAGAAGAGCAAGCGCGAGCGCCGCGAGCATCGCGAGTAAGGTGGCGATGCGGTTAACGACCGCTTTTGACTTGCGGAGCGAGTTCCGGAAGAGCGACCACTTGAGCCAGATTAGTGTTAGCAGCTGAGACATTGGGAAGAGTAGACAGTAGACAGTAGACAGTAGTCAGTAGTCAGTAGTCAGTAGTCAGTAGTCAGTAGTCACTAGTCAGTAGTCGGTGGTCACAAGGTTAGGTCGGATCCAGCGGAACACATTGTTAGCGCTGCGCAGGTCAAGTATAAAATGAAAATGTGGACCTAACGAACAATAACTGGACGGAGATTTGCTGACCACTGACCACTGACCACCGACCACTATCCCATATGCCTGCAAGCGATCCGCCAACCGCGTTCATCAGTCTCGGTTCCAACCTCGGTGATCGCGCCGGAAATCTCCTGCTGGCCGCCCGCGGAATGACCGAGGCGGGGTTTGAAGTCGAACGACTGTCGCGCATCTACGAAACCGAACCCGTCGAGACTTTCGCTCAGCCGGCATTTCTCAATCTAGTCGCGGCTGTACGCTGCAGTAAATTCTCCAACGCTGAAAATGTCATGCGAACGTTGCTCGACGTAGAGGCTTCGCTCGGAAGAACGCGTGATACATCGCCCGACGCGCTAAAGGCCCCGCGCGTCATCGACCTCGATCTGCTGACGATCGGAAATCAGATCAGCAACACCGACTTGCTCCAATTGCCGCACCCGCGTTTTCACCAGCGTCGATTTGTACTCGTGCCTTTTGCCGAGTTGGCGCCGCAACTCGTCCACCCAACTCTAAGCAAGACCATCGCTGAGTTGTTGGCAGAGCTCGATGACAATTCTGAAGTGAACCTTTGGAATCCATCGGCTTTTTAATCCACAGATTACGCAGATTCCACAGATCAAAAGGCCCAGTCAAACACCGGCTTGAGCGTTTTGCTTACGTTTCGGTGTAATCTGCGTAATCCGTGGATATGATCTTCCTGCTTCGCGATTTTCCCCTTTTTCGGGATTTGCCGTTATAATGCCTCCACTTGCGAACCAGCCTTGCACATTTCCAATCGATAACATTAGGACGCAGAGCGGAGTCTGCGTCAGGGCCGATGAACAACGCGACGGCGTTCGGGCTGATGCGGCCGATCTAATATTGGCCCGCCGGCCCTCGAGCCCCGCCACAGAGGTGAAATATGCCCTATCTCAAACCTGAGCGTCCTGAAAAAGTGAATGCGCCCTCGCTGAAAGCGAGCAAAGCGCGCGGCGAGCGTTTGGTTTGCCTCACCGCCTACGACTTTCCCACCGCTCGCATTGTTGACGAAGCGGGCATCGACATCATCCTCGTCGGCGACAGTTTGGGAAACGTGGTGCTGGGTTACGGCAACACTGTTCCGGTAACACTGGACGAGATCCTGATCCACTTGAAAGCCGTGCGACGCGCCGTGCAGCGGGCGTTGCTCGTTGCCGATATGCCGTATGGTTCGTTTCATACGGGCGCTGACGACGCGGTGAGAAATGCGTTGCGGCTGGTGAAGGAAGGCGGCGCCGAAGCCGTGAAACTCGAAGGCGGGCATAAACGCGTGCAACTGGTTAAGCGTTTAGTCGACGAAGAAATCGCAGTGATGGGCCACATCGGTTTGACACCACAGTCGATCAACAAGCTCGGCGCTTATCGCGTACAGGGCAAGACTGCGGCGACCGCGCGTCAATTGCTCGACGATGCGCGCGCGCTTGAAGACGCGGGCGCTTTCGCGATCGTGCTTGAAGTGGTGCCGCGGGAGATTGCCAGCCTGATCAGTGAAACCGTCAGCATTCCCACCATCGGTATCGGCGCCGGCGCTGGTTGCGATATCCAGGTGCTGGTGCTACACGATATGCTCGGATTGTCGTTTGGAAAACTTGCTCGTTTCGTGCGGCCCTATGCGAATCTTCACGAGGTGATCACCGACGCTGTCAGTCGTTATGCGGATGACGTGCGCAACGGCACTTATCCTTCGGAAGACGAGTCGTACGCGCTGCCTGCGGAGGCGGCGGAAGAACTCAGGATTGAGAAGAGTAGTAAATCGTGAATCGTAAATCGTAAATAGGAGTTGTTTTCAGGTTCACTTGAGTCGTTTCTCTTAGTCTTCCCATGGCGCTACCAACGATGCTTCACTCTTGACTTATTAGCTTCGCTCTTCTATTCACGATTTACGATTTACGATTCACCAATTATGGAAATCATCAGCCGCCGCCAGCGCATGAGTTCCGTCGCGCGCAAACTTCGTCGTGAACAGGACCGAACGATTGGACTCGTGCCCACGATGGGCGCGTTACACGAAGGCCATCTGAGCCTGGTTCGCGAAGCGCGCCGCATGTGCGACAAAGTTGTCGTCTCGGTTTTCGTGAACCCGACCCAGTTTGGCCCCAGCGAAGATTTTGAACACTACCCGCGCGACCTGACCAAAGACACGGCGCTGCTGACCGACTACAACGTCGATTACATTTTCGCGCCCAGCCCGGAAGAAATTTATCCGAAAGACTTTTCCACCTACGTAAACGTGGGCGGGTTATCAAAGCTGCTCGAAGGCGAGTCGCGCCCCGGTCATTTTCGCGGCGTCGTAACGATCGTAGCCATTCTGCTGAACACGATTCGGCCAGACTTCGCGTTCTTTGGTCAAAAGGACGCGCAGCAAGCGGTGATCATCAAGCGCATGGTGAGGGACCTCGCCTTCGACTCGGAGATTATTGTGTTACCAACCGTACGCGAGGATTCTGGCCTCGCAATTTCTTCGCGCAACCTCTATCTCGACGCGGAGGAACAACAGTCGGCGGCGGTAATCCATCGCGCCTTGAAGCAGGCGAAGGAAGTCTTCAAAAAGGGCGAACGCCATGCCGGGAAGCTGGTGGACGTGGTACGCAGCACTGTCGAAACTGAACCACGCGTGCGGCTTGATTACGTCAGCGTGGTGGATGCGGAAACGCTTGAGAAGCTCGACAAACTCGATGAGCGTCCGATTCTTATCGCGGTTGCCGCCTACGTGGGAAAGACTCGCTTGATCGACAACACGATCTTGAATAAAGCAAAGAAAGATGCGACTCCTTCAAAGGGCTAACGAATAGTGCCTCCATTTTAGAAAAGTCACCACCGCTAACCCACACGAAATCTACCTCTTATTTTTCGAACGTTTTTGTGTAATTTCGTGGTTCGTTTTTTGTTTGATAGAAAAGACACGAAATCAGTCGAAGGCTATGAACCTGCGGTTTCTTTCCTGCTTTGCTAAACTCATTCATTGAGTCATGTCGAATTCACCTAAGCAAAAGTTTCACATCAATTTCGTCCTGAACGGGGAAAACGCCGAAGTTGCGTTTGCCCCACACAAGACGCTGCTCGAAGTCTTGCGTGAAGACATGAACCTCATGGGGACGAAGCACGGGTGCGAGCTGGGCGAATGCGGCACTTGTGCGGTCCTGGTAAACGGCCGCGCGATCCTCTCGTGCTTGATGTTGGGCCTGGACGCCGAAGGGCAGGAAGTCAAAACGATCGAAGGAATGGCCGAGGGCGCGGTGCTGCATCCGCTGCAGCAGACGTTTGCGGATCTGGGCGCGGCGCAGTGTGGCTACTGTTCACCTGGTTTTCTGCTGGTGGCCGAAGAGTTGTTGAAAAAGAATGCGAATCCCTCGCGGGATACAATCAAGGAAGCGCTTTCCGGAAATCTCTGCCGCTGCACCGGCTACATAAAAATTTACGAAGCGGTGGAGCTGGCCGCCGCCCGCATGCGTGGGGAAGAGATGGAACTGCCGCGCGAGAGTGTTTATGGGTTGGACTGATTGGGCCGCGGATTTGCGCGGACTCACACGGATAAGAAAAGATCAATTTGACTAAGATGCTTGGCTTCCTGATTCGCGTGTATCCGCGTTAATCCGCGGCTGATTTGAAGTGATGGCTAACAACGGAAACAACGGCAAGGCTCTCAACGTCGTCGGTAAACCTTTTCGCAAGGTCGACGCGCGCGCGAAGTGTACCGGTCAAACAAAGTTTGCCGACGACATCGTCTTGCCGCGCATGCTCTTCTGCAAGATTCTGCGCAGCCATCTACCGCACGCATTAATCAAAAATATTGACATCTCGAAAGCCGCGGCGCTGCCCGGTGTGTTCGCAATAATCACCGGCAAAGATTTGCCAATCTCCTACGGCATCCTGCCGGTCAGCCAGGACGAACACGCGCTCTGCATCGACAAGGTTCGCTTCATCGGCGATCCGGTGGCGGCGGTGGCGGCAATTGACGAAGATATCGCTTTCGATGCGATGAATCTGATCGAGGTGGAGTATGAACCGCTCGACACCATCTCCTCGATCGATGAAGCAATCCTGATTGACGAACCGCGCATACATGACTACGGCGACGAAGGAAACATCCACAAAAAAGTTTCCCTGGAGTTTGGCAACGTTGAGGATGGCTTCGCGCTCGCCGACCTGGTTCGGGAGGATACTTTCTTCTACGAAGGCAACACGCACCTCCCTCTCGAGCAACACGCCGCGGTTGGCAACTACGATCCAGATAACAAAGTAACGTTGTGGAGTTCGACGCAAACACCTCACTACGTTCATCGAGCGCTCGCAAAAGTTTTAGAACTTCCGGCCACCCACATTCGCGTAATCGCCACCCCAAACGGCGGCGGCTTCGGCGGCAAAAGCGATCCGTTCAATCATGAAGTGGTTGTCTGCAAACTCTCGATGATCACTGGACGACCGGTGAAGGTGACGCTCACCCGTGAAGAAGTTTTTTACTGTCATCGCGGCCGGCATCCGGTGTTGATGCGAATCAAGACGGGGGTGAAGAAAGACGGCGCCATTACCGGAATGCATTTTCAGTCGTTCCTCGACGGCGGCGCTTACGGGAGCTACGGAGTCGCCAGCACGTTCTATACCGGCGCCCTGCAAACTGTTACCTACGATGTGCCGCGTTATAAATTTCAGGGGCTGCGCGCGTTTACAAACAAACCGCCGTGCGGTCCCAAGCGTGGACACGGCACGCCGCAGCCGCGTTTCGGCCTCGAAGTTCAGCTCGACAAGATCGCCGAGCAACTGAAGCTCGACCCGGCGGCGATGCGCCGTCAAAACCTGGTCGAACCCAATACCGTGACTGCGAATTATCTGCGCGTCGGCAGCATGGGCCTGGGCCAGTGCATCGACAAGATCGTCGACGGCTCAGATTGGCGAAACAAGTTCTCGGGTTGGGAGCGGGAGAATCGGAAACTTCCCTACGGCAAAGGCATTGGCATCGCGTGCAGCTCCTACATCTGCGGCGCGGGCCTGCCAATCTACTGGAACAACATGCCGCAGTCAGGCGTTCAGCTTCGACTCGACCGGCAGGGCGGCGTCTGCGTGATGTGCGGTTCGACGGATATCGGACAGGGTTCTGATTCGATTCTTGCTTACATCGTCGCCGAGGTGCTCGGCATCGATCCGTTCGATATTCGCGTGGTTACTGCCGACACTGATTTGACTCCGGTCGATTTGGGTAGTTATTCAAGCCGCGTAACTCTGATGACCGGCAACGCCGCGATCCAGGCAGCCGAACGCGCGCGCGAACTCCTCGTGCTGGCCGTGGCCGAAAAACTCGGCGTGCCGATTGAGAATCTGGCCCTGGCTGAGCGGCGCGTGTTTGACGTGGAGAATCCCGAAGTTGGCGTCTCATTTGCCGAGGCGGTGGTGCTCGCCGAATCGAAGTTTGGCACTATCGGGACGGTGGGTTCTTACTCGCCGCCGCGCTCGCCCGGTCGATACAAAGGCGCCGGGGTTGGGCCGTCGCCCGCCTACAGTTACTCGGCGGCGATAGCCGAGGTCGACGTAGAACCGTCGACAGGCATTGTGATTGTTGAGCGAGTCTGGATCTCACACGACATTGGTAAGTCTATTAATCCAATGCTGGTGATGGGCCAGGTTGAGGGCAGCGTCTACATGGGCCTCGGCGAAGCGCTGATGGAAGAGATGACCTATCGCGCGAATCGCAACGTCGTGCACAAGTTTCCCTCGATGCTCGAATACAAGAGTCCGACGACAATCGAGATGTGCGACGTTAAGACTTACTTGATCGAAGACCCCGATCCGAATGGACCGTACGGCGCGAAGGAAGTCGGACAGGGCCCGTTGCTGCCGGTGCCTCCAGCGGTGGCAAATGCTGTCTACGATGCAGTCGGAGTAAGAATTGACGAAGTGCCAATCACGCCGGAGAAGGTTTTAAAGGCGCTGCGCGACCAGTCGCGTGGGCGCGAAGGACGATTTGGCCCAGGCGCTGTGCCGTCTGTCGAGTGGCCCGAACCGTTGCGCGTGTTGACGCCGGCGGAAGGCGGCGACGGGAAAGAGATGCCGCGCGTGGCGGTGCATTCGTAGGGCTATCCATTAGATAAAGTTGTGCGACTACCGAACTCCCACAAAGCGGTCGTTGAAATACAGAAGCTGAGCAACTATAGCCTCAACCCCAACCATCCTGTTGGCAAGCACAAGGCACGAGTTTTTAAAGCGGCGCTCGGAATCACGTTGGAGGATGCAGGCTGGTTGCGAGAACAAGCGCTTGAGGTGGCATTGAGTGACGATGTTAGACGCGGTGCGGACTCTATATTCGGCGCTAAGTATGTAATAGACTCGATGCTTGAATATAAGGGAATGTCGGCTATGGTTAGATTCTCTTGGATAATAGAAACTGGCACCGACTTTCCGAGGCTAACCAGTTGTTACGTGAAGTGAGAGGTAAGCAAAATGGATGATATTCACGAAAATGATCTCGTGGTGCTCTTAGTTGATCAACCGGAGGCTGATCTACATCGTGGAGATGTTGGGACCGTAATTCAAGTTTTTCAGTCAACAGCAGATCATCCGGCTGGATTCATCATCGAATTCGTCGATGAAACCGGGAGGGTGCGAGCAGAGACTGACATCACCGATCGCACGCAGATTGTGAAACTGCGCTTTAAGCTAGACCTTCAAGCCGCCTAATCTCCCGAGAGATTCAATGCCATTCGATTTTTGAATGAAAAATTTATCGACGGCTACACCTTTTGTCTTTACTCTGATTGAAGACGACGGCGCAAACGTAACCATCGACTTTTCGGAAGAAGATTACCAAGCTGATCTCGCCGCGGGAATCGATGAAGAAGCCACAATGAAACTCGGCCGTTATAAATTCAACCGCGGTGGATTCCTCGCGCGCCACCCTGAGTTGAAGCTTGACGAGAAAAAGCGAGACTAATGCCAATCTGAATCCCTGAGGTTTTGGTTCAATCTTATGATGCGTCTTCCCAAATTCGACTATCGCGCGCCGCGAACCATCGCGGAGGCGGTGAAGATTGTCGGCGATGTTGGGCCGACGGCGCAGTTTGTTGCAGGGGGTACCGACCTTTACCCGAACATGAAGCGCCGTCAACAAACGCCGCGCACGGTTGTTTCCGTCATGCGCGTGCCGGAACTTAATCAAATCACCGGTGACGGCAGTTCAGGGATTCGCATCGGTGCTTCGGTAACCCTCACTGACATTTGCGAAAACGAAATCATCAATCGCGATTATCCGGTTATCGCTCAGGCGGCGCGCACGATCTCCACGCCCATCCTGCGCAACATGGGAACCATCGGCGGCAACCTGCTCCTCGACACGCGCTGCAATTATTACGACCAGAATTTCGAGTGGCGCAAAGGCATCAACTTTTGTTTGAAGAAGGATGGCGACGTTTGCTGGGTGGCGCCCGGAAGCTCGAAGTGCTGGGCCGTGCAGTCGTCGGATCTCGTGCCGGTGATGGTGGCTATTGGGGCGAAGTTTCGCCTCGCCTCGACCCTCGGCGAACGCATCATCGATGCCGGCGGTTTCTACAACGACGACGGTATCGACTATCTGAAAAAACGCCCCGATGAGTTGCTGGTTGATATTCAACTGCCGCCGCTCAATGGCTGGCGCGCTTCGTATCAAAAACTGCGACGCCGCGGCGCCTTTGATTTTCCGGTGCTTGGCGTTGCCGCCTGGATTCAAACCGAAGACAAAGCCGGAACCGGAAGCAGTAGCGACCGGGTTGTTTCGGTTAAGAATGCTCGCATCGTTCTTGGTGGTATTGCGCCGTCACCAATCGAAGTAACGGAAGCGGGCGATGCCTTGATTGGGCAAGCGTTCGACGACGACCACATCCAGGCGGCCGCTGAGGCTGCTTACACCAAAGCTCGCCCGCTCGACAATACTGACTTCGTAATGAACTGGCGCAAACAGATGACGCGGCAGTACACGCTCAGAGCGCTGGAAGCGTTGCGGGCGGCCTAGTTCTATTTTGGAGTGCGCTGACCTGTCAGCGCTTTGGTCAGTGCCGGGCCAGGCGCCGCGGTTGTTACTAAAGTTTAATCGAAACCGAAGCCGCGACAGGTCGCGGAAGACAAAAGCGCTGACTGCTCAGCGCACTCCAAATAACTGATGTGAACGACGTCGCTGCCATCATCCTCGCCGCCGGCCGTTCCAGCCGGATGGGCGCGTTTAAGCCACTCCTCCCGTTCGGTCCAAAGACTGTAATTCAAACCTGCGTTGACAACCTTCGCCGTGGCGGCATTGAAGTCATAGTTGTCGTCGTCGCCGACGGCCCAGCGGCTGCGGATCTCAAAGCTCACCTGAAAGATTCGAACGTCATCGTCGCAGTTAACCCGGCTGCCGAAAGCGAGATGGGCGCTTCCGTTGCGTGCGGCGTGCTCGCTGCTCCAAAGACAACGGAAGCTGTCGTGATCATTCCCGCAGATCAGCCGGGGGTCCCCGGCGAAGTTGTGAGCTCGTTGATCGACGAATGGAAAAAGGGAGCACGATTGGTAAAACCCACGACCGGTGGCCGCGGCGGACACCCGGTGTTAGTCGATCTTGTTTTTCGCGCTGAGCTCTTGAGACTCGATCCTGATCGTGGTCTAAAAGCACTGTTCACGGACCACGAGGCAGAGGTCGTACGCCTCGAAGTAAATTCGAATTACATTGCGCGCGACATGGACACATGGGATGATTATTGCGCTTTGCACCAGGAGGTTTTTGGCGCTGCGCCGCCCGAAGTACCGGAGAGCTAAACAAGGCCAAGCGCCCTAATTTGAAGCTCTGTCAGGTGTCCAACTAAAACCTCGCCCGGTTCATCTAACGCAGTGTTCGGCAACAGAAGCCGGACGAAGGAGAGCAAATGCTTCGCAAAAATCGAATCCCCCTGATGACCCTGGTTTTGACGGTGCTGCTGGGCAGTTCCCTGGTCCTGGCCCAAAACCGGACTCCGGTCGAATTCTCGCTGCGAACCGTTGACGGTCAAACAATCACGTCCGATAGTCTTCGCGGCGAAGTGGTCGTGCTTGCTTTTGGCGCCTCCTGGTTGCCGCTTTCCAAGGCCCAACTGCAAGGCGTTAGAAAACTCGCCGACGAATACAGCGACCGCGGCGTAGTCGTTTACTGGGTGAGCACGGAATCGGAAGATACGAAATCGAAGAACTTTGCGAGCAACGATCAACTGAGAGCGTTTGCGCAAAAGTATGGTCTCAAAGTGACGGTTTTGCGCGATCCCGATGGCGCCACCTCCAAGAAGTTTGGCATCGATCAGTTGCCGTCTCTAGTCATCATCGACAAGCAAGGTAACCCGAGCGAACCAATCGGCGGACTCGATCCGCAAGGCAACCTCGCCGGCCAGCTGGCTTCGCGACTCGATAAAGTTCTTGAATAAGTTTCTCTAAATCGATCACCTGAAAGCCGCCACTCTCAATGGCGGCTTTCGTTTTTCCCGGGCGAAGAACTTCAAGCAGTTCAGAGTTCAACCTTTAGGTTGCTGGTTTTCACGTAAACGAACCTAACGGTTGAACTGCCTGACGAGGGAACTATTGGCCAGTTTTGCCTTGCGCGTTTTGAGCTTGCCCCGCAGCAAGTAATCTAATAACTTGCTATCGCTTTGGCTGAACCGCAGATCACATTTGATTACATCAACCCGGAATCGCTCGGCGCCCCGCGAGGCTATTCGAACGGCGTGCTGACGTCGGCAGCGGGACGGCTGCTATTCGTCGCCGGGCAAATTGGCTGGGACGAGAAACAAGCGATCGTTAGCGACGATTTCGTCGCCCAATTCGATCGCGCGCTCGCGAATGTGGTTACTGTTGTTACGGAAGCCGGCGGCAGTCCGCAACAAATCGCGCGGCTGGTGATGTATGTCACGGACAAAAAGGAGTACCGCGCTCGGCGCGAAGAGATCGGGCGTTGCTATCGTGAGCGCCTCGGGAAACATTTTCCGGCGATGGCGCTGGTGGAAGTGAAGAGCCTGCTTGATGATTCGGCTAGAGTAGAGATCGAAGCGATCGCGGTCCTTAACCCCTGAGTTTTTGGTCCATCGATGTTCACTCCCAAAAGCTTTCTTTACGAAACCAGCCCGACCGGCGTTGCGACCATCACGCTTAATCGGCCCGAACGTCTCAACGCGTTGACCTTTGAAGTCTACCGCGAACTCACTGATATTTTTTCCGCGTTAAGGAGTGAAACCAGCGTCCGCACCGTTGTCATAACCGGCGCCGGCAAAGCGTTCTGCTCCGGCGGCGACGTGCACCACATCATCGGCGAACTCTTCAAGCGAGACATGGAAGGGCTGCTCAAGTTCACCCGCATGACTTGCGAACTGGTGCGAAACATTCGGGCCTTGCGCAAACCGGTAATCGCGAGTCTGAACGGCACTACTGCCGGGGCCGGCGCCTGCATTGCGCTCGCGTCAGACATTCGCATTGCTTCCGAAGAGGCGCGTATTGCTTTTCTGTTTGTGAAGGTCGGCCTTTCCGGCGCGGATATGGGCGCCGCCTGGCTGCTGCCTCGTGTAGTCGGCCTGGCGAAGGCGACCGAACTGCTTTACACCGGAGACTTCATCACCGCGAGAGAAGCAGAACGTTTAGGACTTTACAACCGCGTCGTGCCGGAAGAACAACTCGGAGCGACTACGCGCGACTTCGCGGAACGGCTGGCCCAGGGTCCGGCGTTCGCGATCGGCAAAACCAAGGAGTTGCTTGACCGCGAAGCTGACATGAATCTAGAGGCTGCACTGGAAACTGAGGCCCAGGCCCAGGCGATCTGCATGCAGCATCCTGATTACCGCGAAGCGTATGAGGCGTTTGTTAACAAGCGGAAGCCGAAGTTTCAATGAGGCTTTGTACTTTGAGCTTTGAACTTTGAACTTTGTACTTTGAATTCGAAATTTGAAATTTGAAATTGGTGTTGATTCCCAGTCCAGGTTTTTTCGAAGCGCGAAGTTCAAAGTACCAAGATCGTTTTTTATGTTTATGGACACACTCATCGAACAACTTCCCTTCTTCACACCCGAGCATCGCACGCTCGCCGGAGACATGGATTCGTTTGTCCAACGTGAGATTGAAACTCGCGCCAGTGAGGAGCGCGATCTCGATGCTCAACTACGCGAGCTTGTTGGTGTTCTAGCCCAGGCCAAAGTTTTGCACTACGCCGTGGCGGCACCAGGCACAAAGCTTGACGTGCGCGCGCTTTGTTTGATTCGCGAAGCGCTCGCCTATTCTTCCGCGCTCGCTGATCTGGCTTTTGTGATGCAGGGACTGGGGACCTTTGCCATCAGTCAGGCGGCACCGGAACACGTCCGAGATTTTTGGATTTCACGCGTCGTCGAAGGCAAAGCCATCGCTGCCTTTGCGCTGACTGAACCTGAAGCCGGCTCCGATGTCGCGTCAATACAAACCACCGCCACGCGAGAAGGTGATGCCTACGTTATCAACGGCCGCAAGCGTTTCATCTCAAACGCGGGCGTCGCCGATTTTTACACGGTGTTCGCGCGCACCGGAACGGACGCGAACGGCCGCGCAGCTTTGTCCGCGTTTGTCGTCAGCGCGAAGATGCCCGGACTGACAGTAGTGGAGCGGACTGCGATGATTGCGGCGCATCCGATCGGCGAGTTGGAATTTAACGGCTGCCGCGTGCCCGCGGAAGACATGGTTGGCGGTGAAGGCGACGGCTTCGTGCTCGCGATGAGCACGATGGACACTTTTCGGGCGAGCGTCGGCGCGGCAGCCTGCGGCATGGCCCGGCGCGCCCTCGATGAGGCTATTCGCTATGCAACCACGCGCAAGCAGTTTGGCCGACTGCTGGCCGAACACCAGTTGATTCAGGAAAAACTGGCGGACATGGTCACCGAGCTCGACGCTGCCCGCCTGCTGGTCTATCGGGCGGCGCATTTGAAAGACAGCGGCGCGGCGCGAGTTACGCGTGAGGCAAGCGAAGCAAAACTCTATGCCACCGAGGCTGCCTGCCGGATTATCGACCAGGCAGTGCAGATTCATGGCGGCTCAGGACTGGTTCGCGGCAGCGTGGTCGAAAGGCTGTATCGCGATGTGCGGGCGCTGCGAATTTATGAAGGAACTTCCGAGATTCAAAAACTAATCATCGCGGGGCAGTTGTTGAAGCAATAACGTAACCGCCAAGACGCCAAGGTCGCCAAGATCGGTGACCTATTCATAGCTAATCCTCTCTTCGCGACTTGGCGTCTTGGCGGTTACTCTGTTTCTTGTCATGAAAATCAACATCATCGGCGGTGGGCCGGCAGGAATGTACTTCGCGATCCTGATGAAGAAGGCTAACGCGTCGCATGACATTACCGTCTACGAACGCAATGGGCCCGACGACACCTTTGGCTGGGGCGTGGTGTTTTCCGGTAAGACTCTGGCAAACCTGCGCGCTGCCGATGAAGAATCACACGCCGCGATCACACGCGCCTTTGCCGCCTGGGACAATGTCGACGTCGTGCATGGTGAAGAAAAGATTTCAATTCACGGGAACAGCTTCTCCGGGATCGCGCGCCTCCAGCTACTGAAGATTTTGCAACAACGCTGTCAGGAGTTGGGAGTCGAGGTGAAATTTAGAACCGAGATTCCCGAGATGGAGACGCTGCGCAACAGTTGCGATCTTTTGGTAGCGGCGGACGGCGTCAACAGCACCGCGCGCAAACAATACTCGGATCAGTTTCGGCCGTCGCTGGATATTCGTCCCAATCGTTACATCTGGTACGGCACGCACAAACTATTTCATGGTCTGACGCTGACGTTTCGTGAAAACGAAGCTGGCGTCTTCGCGGCGCACTCGTACAAGTTTAATCAGACAACCAGCACCTTCATTATCGAATGCGATCCGGAAACCTGGAACGCAGCCGGATTTTCGGCAATGAGCGAAACGGCAACCAGGGCGTATCTCGAGCGGGTATTTGCTGCTGACCTGCAGGGCGAACCACTGCTCTCAAACAATTCGAAGTGGATCAATTTCCTGTTGGTGAAGAACGAGAAATGGTTCTTTGAAAACGCAGTGATGATTGGCGACGCGCTGCACACTGCGCATTTTTCGATCGGCTCGGGCACCAAGCTGGCGCTCGAAGACGCCATCGCGCTCTTCGAGTGTTTTCAAGACACAGGTACGATCGGGGAGGCGCTGGCCAGGTTCGAATCAACTCGCAAACCGGTCATCGAAGCCTACCAGGCCGCAGCCTCCGACAGCATGCGTTGGTTTGAAAACGCGCGCGAGTATATGCATTTGAGTGCGATTGAATTGGCGTTTGCACTGATGACCCGAAGCGGACGGGTCGACTACGAGGATCTCAAACGCCGCGACCCGGAGTTCATTGCAAGGTACGAAGCGCGAGCGGGAGTAAGCAGTGAGCGGTGAGCAGAAAGCAGAAAAGAATTTGACATTTTTCATTTGACATTTCTCATTTGTCATCGTCCCGAGAGACACGCGACGCTAACGATCTTCTTCAATGGAAAATGAAAAATGTGAAATGAAAAATGGAAAATTTCTTTCTCCGCCCGCTGCTGCTTTCTGCCTCCTGCCGACTGCCTTCACGCCTTCCACTCCGGCGCCAGCAATCGTCGCCGTCCATCATCAACCGTTGCGATTCCTGGTTTGTCCAGATCCGCTCGATCCCAAAGTTTGCAGGTCACCGCTCGATGCGCTTGATCGAGGGCCTCGCAATAATTCGTGTAGGTGCAGCGTCGCACTTCTTCCCCGCGTCCTAGTTTTACTTTCACGAACCAATCGGGATCGGCAAGCGCCTGGCGCGCGAGCCCCACGATATCTGCCTGGCCGTTTCGCAGTATTGCCTCGGCCTGTTCAAAAGTTGAAATACCTCCCGCGGCTACAATCGGCGTCTTGAATCCAGCCGCGTTCACGGCCTGTTTTATCGCGGCCACCAGCGGAACGCTGCGACCAAACGGCCCCGTCGCATCAGACAAAACGGTCGGCATGCATTCGTAGCCGCTCCGTCCGGTGTAGGGATAAACTGCCTGGCCCACCTTCGGCTCCTGCGCGTCTTCAAATTTTCCGCCCTTGGAAAGCGAAAGAAAATCAAAGCCGGCCCGCGCGAACTCAACGCCAAAATACCTCGCATCATCGATGCGATTGCCACCCGCGATTACTTCATCAGCAAGGAAGCGCGCGCCGACGACATAATCCGTCCCTACCTCTTGCCGCACTGACTGGAATACTTCCAGAGGCAAACGCACACGAGTCTCTCGCGAACCACCATAACCGTCGTTGCGGTCGTTAAGCGCGCTGAGGAAACCGGCCATCGTGTAAGCGTGCGCGTAGTGCAGTTCAACGCCATCAAAGCCGGCTTCACGCGCACGCCGGGCCGCGGCAGCGAAAATATCCGGAAGAACGTGAGGCAGTTCGCGCACTTGCGGCAGCTGCATGTCGGTCACGTGCTCACGATAACCGAAACGAAGCGATTCCAGCTCGCGCGCGTCGAGTATCTGCTCGAGCTCGGCGTCGGTCGCTGTGTTTAAGCGCTGGCGAATTTGTGCTTCGGTCGCCTCGAGCCAGGCAGTCTGTTTAGTATTCGCAGCGAGCGCTTCTCGATGTCGGTCAGTAATCTCCAGAAACCGCGCGAAGTATTTTTCTTTTTCGGGCCGGCGCTTGACCGAGAGAAAGTCAATGATCTGAATAAAAAGTTTTGTCTCGCCTTCGCTCGCCTCGCGCACCACTTCCACCAGTTGCTTCAATCCGGGAATAAAACGATCGTGGCCAATCCTTAGCAAAGGACCACTGGGAATGTCGCGCACGCCGGTAGCCTCGACTACCAAAACACCAGGTCGGCCCGCGGCAAAACGGCGATACCAATCGAGGTTATTTTTGGTGACGAAGCCGTCGTCGGTCGCGCGCCAGGGAACCATCGCGGGCACCCAGGTGCGACTGGCGGCTTCGATTGATCCAATCCTGATTGGTTGATAAACGAGCGAGCGGGCCGCTTCCTCGGCGGTGGGCCAGCGCGTGGCTGGAATCGCGTGTTTGATCGGGTTCTTAAATTTCCACATCCTTCTGAGTGTATCAAGTTTGTCTTGACGGGAGGAAAAGGCTCCTTAAAGAGCCAAAGCAGCAAGCAGCGACGCTTAGCAACTGAGCTCAATCAGGCAGCGGTTTGTGCAGCCTAACTAAAGCTTCTTTTCCTTTCTGGAATTAGTTATGATTCTCTACGCATTGCATTTCCTTTTCCTCGCCAGACCATTGCAGGAGGCAGTTTGCCCGGACCGGTAACGCTGCCGTTTCAGTTCACGTCACGTCCGAGAGGAAACAGCGGCTGTTCCCAGCACGAGAAAGATGCCCTCAAGTCCCCATATTTATGTTTCTTACGTAAATTCGGATGCGGATCGCGCCCGAGACTTGGTCGCGCGTTTGGAATCGGCTGGTTTCACCAGCTGGATGTTTGAGAAAGACCTCAGAGGCGGCGCTAAATGGGAACAGGAAACCCATCGCGCGATCTTGCGCGCTGCTGCAGTCATCATTTGTCTCTCGCGTGCCTCTGCAGACCGATTTCGCAAGTCTTCAGAGGGCGGCTACTATTTGAAAGAAATTGAATTTGCGCTTGGTTTGGACTCGCTGGTCATACCAGTTCGGTTCGAAGAAACTGAGGTGCCCCAAATACTCAACTCGCGATTCGCCGTTGATCTGTATAAAGAGAAGGGATTCGAACAACTATTGCAGGCCCTTCGCGACATTCGGCCGAACGACTCCGTCGCCCCGTCACCTGTGCCGACGCCGAAGGAGGAAATGCCTGACGAGTCTGCCGGCACGTCCTCCGACATCGATGTAGACCTGGAAAAAAGCGATCCCGACAGTGTTGGCGGCCAACAGGCTAAACAGCAGTCGCAACAAGAAGCACAGCAGGAAGCACAACAGCAAAAGCAGCAGCAAGTCTTTCCGGGGGCACCGTTGGGTCGAGGCAGCTCCGGCAGTGAGGTCCGAACCTTGCAACGACGACTCAAGGAGCTCGGGTTTGATGTCGTCGCCGATGGTAGATTCGGACCCAGTACAGAGAAGGCGGTTGTCACCATCCAGGAAGCAAACGGACTAAGGGCGAACAGCTTTGTCGATGCAAGAACCTGGGAACTACTGTTTTCGCGAGAGCTTGACGGGGTCGTAAGCGAAGTACAGAGAGTGCGCGAGACCGAGTCTAACCCTGAGGTGGACACTCGTGACGAGGCTTTGGACCAGCCAGACAAGCCGCAAGAGCAGCCTGACGCCCAGCCGCAAGCCGAGGCGCGCCGGAGATTGCGTCGTAACAGTAAAGGTGAAGAAGTCCGAGCCCTGCAACAACGACTCAAGGATCTCGGGTTTGACGTCGCGGTCGATGGCACCTTCGGACTCAGCACTCACAGGGCGATTGTTGCTTTCCAGTCTCAGAAAGGGCTGACTGCTGATGGTATCGTCGGCCCGAAGACCTGGCTCGCCCTCGATTCTGCGCACGGCGACGAGAGCAAGTTAGCCGACCAGCCGGCGATAGAAACAAAATCAGATGCGCCCGTGACGGTGCAGAGCATCAAGGAGGGCTTGGCGGAAGAAGCCAGAGAGCGAAACGCGCTTAACGACAAGCCGATCGATAACTTCGAGAACGACACGCTCAATTTCAAAGATTATGTCTTAGCGCTGCGCGACTTCGTGGCCTCGCAGTCCACCACCACACCACTCAGCATCAGCATCAACGGCGCCTGGGGCTCAGGCAAATCGTCACTGATGCGAATGCTGCAGCGGCAGCTCGAGCCTGACCTGACCGGCCTCTGGTTGGTTCAACTGAAATGGCTGACCGGCTGGTTCGCAGGCACTTTTTTTTGGCTCGTGGGCCAGCTCCTGATGAAGACGGGCGCGCCGAATAGCGAGTACATAAGGCTTGGCTTTGCCTTCGACCCGCCTGCCGATGTTACCAATCAAAATTTCGATGAGCTCTTCGTCAACTTTATCGATTACTCGCTGAAGGATTCGCCGCCAAATCCTAAAGAGCGCGAATTCCGACTGAAGAACGCGCGACGATGGGCACGTGAGTCGGCGCGGCGCCGGAAGATGACTCCCAAGCAGCATCCGACAGTTTGGTTCAACGCCTGGAAGTTCAACGAGCAGGAGCAAGTCTGGGCCGCTCTGGCCACCGCGGTGCTTAACCAACTAAAGAGGAAGTATGGTTTTTTTGCCAGACTTGCCTTCGTCAGTCAGCTCACCTTCAAACGCAGCGATAAACTGGGGACGCTCAAACATGCGCTGCGCAAGTTCGCAGTGCCGCTAATTCTTGCGGCCCTTGTTGCTATCTACCAAGTCAGCAGCCTGCCGGCCTATCTAAATTTTTCTTTTCTGGCCGGGCGCTGGCCCTGGTTTTCGGACAATCTATTTTGGCTGGCGCCCGCACTCGCCGCCGTGTGGCAGGCCTTGAAGGCTATCGATGACCCGTTCAAGCTGCCTACTGAGGAACTCATAGATCAACCGAACTATAAGGAAAAGATCGGATTCATCGGAACCTTCGAAGACGATTTTCAGCGAATCGTGAAAGTTGCAGTGCGCCGGTCAATCTTTTGGCAACCGCGCAAGCTGGTCATCTTCATCGATGATCTTGATCGCTGCAGCCCGGCGCAGACGGCGGGAATAATTGAGGCCATCAATCTCTTTCTCGATAGTGTTGGCTGCGTATTTGTGTTGGGAATGGATGTCAACGCTGTGGCGATCAGCATTGAGGTAAAGTATAAAGATCTGGCGGAGCGGATGCGAAAAGATGCGCCGGATAGTGTTTCTCCAGGCATTCTCTTTCTGGACAAGATAGTTCAGATCCCTTTCAACGTGCCTCGTCCCAATCGGGACAACATCAATGCGCTCGTGACGCAGATAACCAAGCCCGCAGTACGCAACGTACCATCGATCGCCGCGCGGTTCACCGTGCCGGCGGCGACGCAGAGCGAACCGTCACACCCTGCGATCGCGACTGGTTCTAGCGCCCCGCCGCTGCCAAAGAGCCAGACGCCAGCCAGTTATGCCCCCGCCCCGGTGATCGATCGCGCCGGCTTTGCGCAAGGTGACATACGAGACGCCATAGCCTTTGCTTCGAATCTGCTCAAGGAAAATCCACGACAGGTGAAACGCTTTATCAATCTGTTTCGCCTACAGGTTTATGTAGCCGACGAGCGGAAGATGCTCTCGGATGGAAACGACTTTGGACTGACTCCTAGAAAACTCGCGGTCTGGGTTGCCTGGTATATGCAGTGGCCCGACATTGTCAAACTCTTGTCAAGCGCTGCGAACGGTAAGGAGTTGAGTGAGTATCTGCTTGATATTAGCAAGAGATTCATAGCTCGCGAGAGTGACCAGAAACCAGAGGCAGGCTGGCGGTTTTCCGACATGAGCGTTTATCTGGGGGAGTTAAAACACAATCGACTAATTCACGAAGACGAAATTACTCACTGGTCTCGCCTTCCCTGGCCGCTATGGATTAGAGATTCTGATTTTTTGCAGTGCCTCAAGGAACTGGAATCGTATTGGCGCAGGCCCGATCTTTTGGGGTCAATACTTGATATGTCACAAGTCACGGTCAGTCCAAGTCCTGCTGCCACGCCCACGGCAGAGTCTCCCACCGTCGAACAGGTTCTCGCTGTGCCTCCAGCTATCGCCTCAGTTGAAGAAACCATTCCGGCGTAATCGCAGAGCAGCTCGCGGTGCATCCTGGCACTACTCATCCAAAACTTAATCACACGCTAATTGCTCTCTCTTTTTTGTCGGAGCGCTCAGGTAGACTCTCACCCCACAGACGGATATATTCTTAAAAACCAATCTTAGGGAGAAGGATTTGTGACTGACGAGCTTCTGAAATGGCGAAGTGAGTTTCCCATTCTGGACCAGACTGTCTATTTGATCTCGCACAGTCTGGGGGCCATGCCCAGGGAAACTTACGCACGCCTGAATGACTATGCCGACACCTGGGCAACGCGCGGTGTGCGCGCGTGGGCCGAAGGTTGGTGGGACATGCCGGTCACGGTCGGCAATGAAGTTGCACAAATCATCGGCGCGGATGCAGGCAGCGTGGTCATGCATCAGAACGTTTCGATTTGCCAGTCGTTGATCCTTTCCTGTTTTGAACCCACGCCGAAGCGAAACAAGATCGTTTACTCGGAACTCAACTTCCCTTCCGTGATGTACGTCTACGAAGCGCACGCGCGCGATGGCCGTTTAAGAATTGAAACCGTTGCTTCAGACGACGGCATCACGATACCGCTGGAGCGTTTTCTCGAGGCTATCGACGAGGAGACTCTGCTGGTTCCGTTTTCACACGTGCTTTTCAAGAGCGGCTTCTTACAGAACGCGAAGGCGATCACCGAGCGCGCGCATGAAGTCGGGGCGATGGTGGTGCTTGATACCTATCAATCCGCCGGCACCGTTCCCTTTAATGTGAAAGAGTTGGAGGTTGACTTCGCGACCGGCGGTTCGGTCAAGTGGTTATGCGGCGGTCCGGGCGCCGGATATCTTTACGTCCGTCCAGATCTGCAATTGCAACTGCAACCGAAAACTACCGGCTGGATGGCCCATGAAGCGCCTTTCGCCTTCGAGACCGAGCTGCGCTACGCGCCTGACATCCGGCGCTTTCTCCACGGCTCGCCTTCCATTCCCGCGCTTTACGCGGCGCAGTCGGGCTACCGAATCATCAATGAAATCGGGGTGCAGAACATCCGTAAGAAGAGTACGAGGCAAACTGAACGCTTGATTGAATTGGCGAAGGAGGCGGGGTTTGTAGTGACCAGCCCGCAGGACACGGCCTCGCGCGGCGGCACCATCACCATCGCCCATGACGACGCGGCTGCGATCACCAAGGAACTCATTCATCGGGAGTTTATCGTTGATTACCGGCCCGGCGCCGGCGTGCGCATCTCGCCGCATTTCTATACGAGCGACGAAGAGTTGGAGATCGTCGTTAACGAAATGAAAACTATCAGAGATACCAGAGCTTATGCGGTTCATGAAACTGCAGGGGCAGCATTTTGAGGTAGTGGTCAGTGGCCAGTGGCCAGTGGTCAGCAGGCAAAGACAACCGGCCACCAATCGCCGATACGGATCGCACTGCCCTACTAACAACTAACCACTGACCACCGACCACTGACCACTGACCACTTATGAGTAACGACTACGGCACTGGCGCTCCACTCTCCTACAACAAATACCTCCGTGTCGCGGATCTAATCGCGTTGCAGGACTGTCTTTCCGATCCGCAGCATCACGACGAGCTGCTCTTCATCACCATCCATCAGGCTTACGAGCTTTGGTTCAAACAAATTCTGCATGAATTGGACGCGGCGGTCGTGATGATGAATGACGATCGGCTCGCGGCTGCCGCGCGCACGCTGCGCCGCGTTGTCGAAATAGAAAAACTTCTGGTTAACCAGATTCACATTCTGGAAACGATGTCGCCCATTAGTTTTCTCGGGTTTCGCGACGAACTCAATCCGGCGAGCGGGTTTCAATCGATGCAGTTTCGCGAGATTGAATTTGCGTCCGGGCTTAAACATCAAAGTCTGTTGGACGAGTTTCGCGTCGATGAATTTGCGCACGAACGTTTGCAGAAGCGATTCGATTCGCCATCGTTGGCGGATGCGTTTTACTCGGCGCTGCGGCAGCGAGGGCTCGACGCTCCAGCCGCCGATGAAACGCTCGATGAACAGGAACGCGCGCGGCGTTACGGGAAACGTACTCAGGCAGTGCTGGAGATCCTGACGCACTTCGAGGAGCGCCCCGAGGAGTTTCAACTGGCGGAAGCGTTGTTGGAACACGATGAATACTTCTCGCTCTGGCGCTCGCATCACATCAAGATGGTTGAACGAATGGTGGGCACCAAGCGCGGCACCGGCGGCTCCGAAGGCGTCGGATACCTGCGCACGACGCTGGACAAGAAGTTCTTTCCAGAGTTGTGGGAGGCACGCACGTATCTTGATACTAAACACGGCGAAGCTGGCTGCCCGTTCGCGAAGGCATGAGGTCAGTACCACAACGCGGGTGGGTTCCGGATGGCTAGGCTAGACTTCGCTGTGACGACGAGAAGCAGACCACCCGCTACCTTGAGGGGTACTGACCTCATCTAATTGCGTTAAAATAAGAGAACTATCGAGTTAGGAGGTTTACCGCATGTCCCGAAACGTCCAGTACCTAACAAACGAAAACGGCGAACGCACAGCCGTAGTGATGCCGATTGAAGATTACGAAGAGCTGCTCGAAGATTTGCACGTGACCCGCATCGCTTACGAAACGAGGGATGAGCCAACTCGTCCGCTCAGTGAGGTCATGGAGGAGTTACGAAACGCGGGCGAGATCGATGTATGAAGTCGTAATCACCTCCCACGCCGAGCGAGACTTGAGGCGATTAGACCGGTCCACGAAGAACCGAATCTTACCTGTCATTCTTGCTTTGGCGGAAAATCCCCGCCCGCACGGCTGCCTGAAGGTAAAGGCCGAAGAAAGATTGTGGCGGATTCGCGTCGGCGATTGGCGCGTTGGCTACGAGATCCATGACAACTCTCAACTCGTCAGAATCGTAGCCATTGGCCATCGACGCGAGTTTTACGATTACACAGTTTAGAGGCTCTCCATTGTCCATCCAATTTCCCGAACGCTTCAACATGGCCGACTACTTCCTCTATCACAACCTCGAGGAAGGCCGGGAAAACAAAGTCTGTCTTTACTTTGAAGATCAAACCTACACCTATGGCGAGACGGCGCGGATGTCGAACCGCGTGGGCAATGCCCTGCGCGAGTTCGGCGCCGAGATGGAAGACCGCGTGCTGATCGTCTTGCCCGACTGTCCGGAATTTGTCTGGACCTGGTTTGGGGCCGCGCGCATCGGCGCCATCATCGCGATGGTGAACCCACTGCTCCCAGCTGCGGATTACAAGTACTATCTCGAGTACACGCGCGCGCGCGTAGCCGTCGTTCATGAATCACTGCTCAACAATTTCAATGAAGCGGCGGCCGAGGCGAGGTATCTGCGCGCGGTGCTGGTAGTCGGTTCGCATGAACACGATCACGACATGGATTTCACCAATGATGCCGTGGTGTGGTCGTCATTTAACGGCGCAGTCCTGGGAGCCGAAGACGAATGCAGCGCGGCGGACACGTATCGCGACGACATCGCGATCTGGTTGTTCAGTTCCGGCTCGACTGGAGATCCGAAAGGCGCGGTGCATTTGCAACACGATCTGCCTTTCAACACCGAGGTCTTCGCCAAGCGGACGATGGGCGTTAATGAAAACGACTTGACCGTTTCCGTGCCCAAACTTTTCTTCGGCTATGCTACCGGCACCAACTTGTTATTTCCCTTCGCGGTCGGCGGCGCGACCGCGCTCTTCGCCGAGCGCTCCACGCCGGAAAAAATTTTCGAAGTCATCGAGCGTTATCGCCCGACAATTCTGACCACCGTTCCCACCATGATCAATGCGATGCTCAATGCGCCCGACGCGGCGAGCCGCGATTTGTCGAGCCTGCGCTTTTGTTATTCGGCGGGGGAAGCTTTGCCGGTCGAACTCTACGAGCGCTGGAAGACAAACCTTGGCGTCGAGATTTGCGACGGCATCGGCTCGGCGGAGATGTTTCATATTTACATCTCGAACCGGCCCGGCGATGTGAAGCCGGGCAGCCTCGGGCGCATCGTCGAGGGTTACGAAGCGAAAATAGTCGGCGCCGAAGGCCATGAAGTTTCGACGAACGAGATGGGCACTTTGAAAATTAAGGGCGACTCGGCGGCGCTCTGTTACTGGAACGCTCATGAGAAATCGAAGGAAACCTTTGCCGGCGACTGGTGCACGACGGGGGATCAGTTTCACGTCGACGAGCAAGGCTATTACTGGTACCACGGGCGCACCGACGACATGTTGAAAGTGTCAGGCATATTTGTGGCGCCGGTCGAAATTGAAAATTGCCTGCTGCAACACGAGGCGGTGCTTGAATGCGCGGTCATCGGCGCGCAGGCGGAGGATGGTCTCGTCAAACCGAAAGCGTTTATTGTGCTGAGGGAAGAAGTCCAAGGTCCAAAGTCCAAGGTCCAAAGTCCGGAGGGCATGCAAGCTCTTAGCGATGAGCTGAAAGGCTTCGTGAAGACGCACCTGGCGCCTTACAAGTATCCGCGCTGGATCGAGTTTGTGGCGTCGCTTCCGAAAAACGATCGCGGGAAGATTGACCGCAAGCAACTCAAACAACGGTAAGCTCTAGCTCTTCACTGGGACCGCGGGCGTCCCGCCCGCATGTCGTGGAATGCCACTCGGTCACTAAGCAAGCTCGTTTCTTAGTTGAGTGAACTCGTTGCTTGAGGCGGGCGAGACGCCCGCGGTCCCAGTAATTACCATCTCACTTTTCACAGGTGACTTTTTCAATCTTCACTTCCCGCGCAACCATTCCCACCGCTCGCGCGTATACTCTTTCCACATCTAGTCGATCACATTTAGGAGTCACACATTCATGCATCCATTTTTTCGTAATCAACACCGCGCCTTCTTTTCCGTGCTGCTGTCTTTCGCGCTCGCGGTTAGCTTGCTCTCATCCTCAGCGCTAGCCTGGCAACAAAGCACCGGGGCGGCTGCCGCAGTCGCGGCCAAGCCGGCTCCGGCGTTAACGCCGGCCGAGCGCAAAGCAGCCCGCGTCAAACTCGAAACGATTCGCGATGTCACTTCTACTCTCAGCTCGCCGCAATTTGAAGGGCGCGGCACCGGGCAGCCGGGAGCCGATCGCGCCGCGCAGTACATCGCTGACCGCTTTGCGAAAATTGGCTTGAAGCCGGCAGGTGAGAACGGCACATATCTCCAGGCCATCAAATTCAAATCCGCGCAGGTGATGGCGACCACTTCGGTAAAGTTTGGCGACGCAGCACTCAAGCACGGCGAAGATTACGTTATCCTGCCGCCCTACAACTCCGAAGTCGTCGACGTCTCCGCTCCGATCGTGTTTGCCGGTTACGGCGTCGTTTCGCCGGAGCTGAAGCGCGACGATCTTGCCGGCCTCGATCTGAAGGGCAAGGTGGTGATGATCGTCAACGGCCAACCTGACGGCGTCGATGCGGCGGCGTGGAAGCGGGCGACGAACCCGCAGGCGCGCGGGCTGAACATTTTTGGGAAGGGCGCAGCGGCGATGATCGTCGCGGGCGCCGGTTCCGGCGCGCAACCCTATTCGTTAATCGCTAATTACTTGTCGCGCCGGCGCGTGAGTCTCGCAAGTCAACCCGCGATGCCGTTCACGATTCCGCCGATCCTGCTCGCGAGCGACGCAGCAATCGAGAAAGCATTCGCCGGTTCAGAGTTGACCTACGCGCAAACCTTAGCAAAGGCCAAAGCCGGGGAAGCAGTTTCACGCGAACTCGGCAAGACTGCGACACTGGCGTTGCGCATCAAGCGCGAAGAGACGACCAGCAGCAACGTGGTCGGAGTGCTCGAAGGTTCTGACCCGAAGTTGAAAGAAGAAGCGGTGGTCTATTCCGCGCACTACGACGCCTATGGAATCGAGTCGGACGGCCGCATTTTTCCCGGCGCCGCCGATAACGCGCTCGGCGTTGGCACCATCACCGCCGTGGCCGAAGCTTTCGTCAAAGCGTTTCCGAAACCGGCCGCGCGTCCGCGCCGGTCAATAATATTTTTGGCGGTGACCGGCGAAGAGTACGGATTGTTTGGCGCCGAATACTGGGTGGCGCATCCGACCTGGCCGCTCGACAAAGTTGCCGCTGACATTAATTTTGACGGCATCGGCACCGAGGTGTACGGGCCAGTGAAACGCGTGGTGGGCTTCGGCGCGGAGCATTCCGATTTGGGACCGGTCTTCGAAGAGGTAGCCGGAGCGACGGGAAACATTGTGTCGCCCGATCCGATGCCGGAAGAAAACGCGTTCGTGCGTTCCGACCATTACGCGTTTGTGAAGAAGGGTGTACCGGCGTTGATGCTGCTCGGCGCTCCGGCCGGCGACGAAAAGGTTTGGATAGCGCGCGCGAAGAAATGGATGGAGACTGACTACCATTCGCCCAGCGACACCGTTAAGCCTGACTGGGATTGGACCGGCCCACAAACGCTCGCGCAAATGGGTATGGTGATTGGGCTGCGCGTGGCAAACGCGGAAGCAATGCCGACCTGGAAAGCAACTTCGCCGTTCAATAAGCCGCGTGTCGTACCTAAGCCGAATTAGTAAGCCGCGGATTTACGCGGATTAGGACGAATCTGAAAAAGAAATGCAGAGCGTTTTCTGATCCGTGTTTATCCGCGTGAATCCGCGGCTAATTTTAGTTGTTCCGTCGTTCGAGGTTGTAATCGCGCAGGCGGCGGTAGAGCGTTGAAGGTGAGATGCCGAGTATCTCCGCGGTTTTTCCACGGTGCCAGCCGGTTTGTTCCAGCGCTGAGAGAATCTGTTGACGTTCAACGTCGCGCAATGAAGTCGGCGAAGCGCCGGCGTTGACAGCGAATGAATTCGCACTAGCGCCAAGATCACCCGTCGCACCCGGCTGGGTCACTGCGGCCGGAAACGCCGACACTGGAACCGGACGCCGCACCACTTCCGGCGGTAGTTCATTAACAGTAATGCGACCGTTGTTGGAAAGAATCACCGCGCGCTCGAGACAATTCTTCAGCTGACGCACATTGCCGGGCCAACTGTAAGCGCGCAACGCTTCCAAAGCCTCCGGCTCGAGTTCGGGTTTGACTGCGCCACCGACGTAATTCAGAAGATGACGCGCGAGCGGCTCGATATCCTCAGGACGTTCGCGCAGCGGCGCCAGGTCGATTTGAAATCCGTTGATGCGATAAAGCAGATCGGAACGAAACGATTCATTTGCGACCACCGATTCGAGATTGCGATTCGTTGCCGCCACGATGCGCACATTGACTTCAACCTTGCGCACGCCGCCGACCCGGAAAAACGTTCGCGTCTCAATCGCGCGCAGTAGTTTTGCCTGAAGCTGCGCCGGCAGTTCCGTCACCTCATCAAGAAACAACGTGCCGCCGTCGGCCAGTTCAATCAGTCCCAGCTTGCGTCCCTTCGCGCCCGAGAATGCGCCCGCCTCGTAACCAAAAAGTTCCGACTCCAACAGCGACTCCTGAAACGCGGCGCAGTTAATGTCTATGAATGATCCATCAGCACGCGACGACAAGCGATGAATCGCATGCGCGATGAGTTCCTTGCCCGTGCCTGACTCGCCCGTGATCAGCACCGATGCCTCGGAAGGCGCCACGCGCTCAACCAACCGCACGGCTTCGGTCATCGCCGGAGACACCGAAACAATCTCGGGCAAGCCTGACTGCCGCGCCAGTTGCTCGCGCAGGCGAAGATTGTCGACGCGCAAGCGGCGCTTCTCGGCAGCCTGCTTCACGCGCACGTCAAGTTCAGTAATGCTGTAGGGTTTGGTGAGGTAGTCGTAAGCGCCAAGCTTCATTGCTTCGACGGCTGTCTCCACGGTCGCCTGGCCCGTCAGCATGATCACTTCCGGCGGGTTGGGTCGCTCGTGCACGCGCCGCAAAACTTCCATGCCGTCGATGCGCGGCATGTTGATGTCACACAGCAACACGTCGACATTACTCTCTTCGAGTTTGCGCAGCGCCGCTTCGCCGTCGGGCGCGGCCTGCACGCGATACCCGAGCCGCTCCAGTTCCTTCTGCAGCACTAAACGAAGGTTGGCTTCATCCTCTGCGATCAGAATTCGTGCTGCTTTTTGTTCGCTCAATCCTGCGGTTCTCCGTCGCTGCTGATTGCGGGAAGCGAGATCGTGAAAGTGGTGCCGACCCCGGGCGTTGATTGCACGTCAAGACTGCCGCCGTGCTCCGTTAAGATACCATAACAAACAGCCAGTCCGAGACCGGTGCCTTTGCCGATTTCTTTCGTGGTAAAGAAGGGTTCAAATATTCGAGAAATATTTTCTTCGGGAATACCGACGCCGCTGTCGCTCACTTCCAAAAGCACCGTGTTGCCGTTCGCCTGACCGCTGATGCGCAGCACGCCGCCTTCGGGCATGGCGTCGATGGCGTTGGTGGCGAGCGCAATCACGGCCTGCTGCAGTTGTCCCGCGTCGCCGGAAACGTGCGGCAGATCGTCCGGCGTCTCGATTTGAAATTTTACCCCATCGCTGCGCTGCTGATGGGCCAGCAGTCGGGCCGCGGAAGCAATCACGTCGGCCAGGTTGACCAGCACGTGCTCGGTGGTGCGGGTGCGGCTGAAATCAAGCAGGCCGTTCGTGATCATCTTGCAACGGAAAGCTTCGCTGCGAATCAAACCGAGATACTCGCGCAGATCGTCGAGGGCCTTCGATTCTTTGAACTCGCCTTCGCTTACCCGCGATTCGAGCGCTTCCGCACAGGCTGAAATCGTTGCGAGCGGATTGTTTATTTCGTGAACCACGCCGGCCGCCAGGCGTCCAATCGCTGCGAGTTTTTCCGCGCGCGCCACCGCGCGATGCGCTTCGACGCGGGCGGTAGTCTCTTCACCAATCGCGATGACGTGCGACACTTCACCCGACCGATCGATCCACATCGGAATCTTGCTGATTAGCCAATGCTTCATTTCGCCGTTGGGAGTGACGGTCGCGTGCTCGAGTCGCTGAATTTCTCCAGTCTGAAACACGCGGGCGAATTCGGCTTCCAGCAATTCCCGTTTCTGGCGCGTCAAAACTCCGAAGATGTTTTTTCCCAGCACCGCGCCGCGTGGAATGCCCAGCTCGCCCAGTTCGCGATTGCGGTTCCAGGCGACAATTTCGTAGTTGCGATCGATGGCGTAAAGCGAGAGCGGCAGACTGTCGATGATGGCTTCGATGAAGCGGCGTTGCGCTTGCACTTCGGCAGTGCGGCGATCAACTTCGAGCGCCAGATTGGCTGACGCATCGCGGGCCGACTGATAAAGGCTGGAAACGTGCGCGGCGAGTGCCGCTTGCTGGGCCGCCGCATCGACGAGACGGCAAACAGTTTCGTCGCAATCCTCACGCTTATCAAAAGCAACGATCAGCGCACCTCGCGCGCGTCCGCCAAATCTTAAAGGCGCCGCGTATTCCACCGCGTGTCCTTCGTCAAGCAATAGAAACTCTTCCGTCTGGTCGATCAGCAGGGGGGCGATCGTTGCTGACGTAGAACCGTTGAGCCAGTTTCGCAAACGATGGAGCCGCAGCAACGGCGCACCCTCCGCGCTTCCCTCTCGATCAAAAACGCAGGCGGCTTCGCTGGCATCGGTGACGCTTAAGTAAGCTCCGCAAAGCGCGGCGCTGGTGCCTTCGTAAGTTGCGCCGGCCACGCGTCGCACCAGTTGATCGGGATCGAGCGTTCGGAGCAGGCCACGACCGAGGTCGGCGAGAAAGGTCAGTTCACGATTGCTTCCGATCAACTGCCACTCGCGTTGTGCCGCGCGCAGGTGCGCGGTGGAGCGCGAAAGAATTTCAGCATCGGGCGAGCTGGTGAGTATGTAATCGTCGGCGCCGGCAGCAAACGCTTCGAGCTTTCGCCCTTCCGCATCGACATCGGAAACAATAATTACCGGCAGCTGACTGGTGGCCGGTTGTGCGCGAAGCAACCGACAAAGCGCCGGGCCGTCGACGTCAGTGAGCGCGAAGTCGATCACGATTAGATCGCAAGGTGTTTTTTGCAGCAGGCGGAGGGCGTCGGTAGTGTTCTCAGCTGCTAGCGCACGATAGCCGGCAGTCTCGAAAATACTGCGAAGGCGTTCTCGTTGGGGCGCGTCCTCCCGAACTACGAGTACGGCAGCAATCTGTTGGGGGGAGTTGGCAGCAGGCATGACTGGATTGTAAGAAGCGGACAGCAAACAGTAAACAGCTGAGAGCAGACAGGAAACAGCAGACAGCGGACAGCAAACGGCAAACAGCCTTCTGCCTTCTGCTTTCTGCTTTCTGCGTTTCGCCTTCTGCCTGGCTGTCTGCTGTCTGCTGCCTGGCTGTCTGCTCTTGTTTGACACTCACCTCATTTGGGCGTAGCGTCAAAGGCGCAAAGAAGAAACTCTCCTGTTAACCCGAGTTCCTGCGTCAGCAGAGACTCCCTCCCGTTAATTCCAGAGCGTCTTGTCGTCAGCCCCAGATCTGACACTGTTACGAAGACAGTTGTCGTCTGCGGGGTGCGCAGTTCATGGACGCCAGAATCATAATTGTTAGCCTGGTGATAGCGGACGGCCTCCGCGTCAGCATGAGGCGCGCGGAATTATGCCGCTCGGTTAACCTCTCCTCATCACGATTGCAGCACCTCTTCAAGTCTGAGATGGGCCAAACTCTGGCGCAATACCGAAAAGATGCGCGCATGCACGAAGCACGAGTGCTCTTGAGAACTACGCTTCTCAGTGTAAAGGAAATCATGCATCGCGTTGGGGTCAGCAGCGCCAGCCATTTCGCCCACGACTTCCGAGAAGCTTCCGGTTTGTCTCCTACTGAATACAGATCGCGAGCTCAGCAATCCACCGTAGCTTGCGATCCTCCGCTCCCAGCTAATTCGGACAAGCAATAGCCAATTCGGGCTAGATTAACTCGTTGACCGCTCGGGCCAATGAAGACTACCGTCATCTCACATTCCAAGAATTAGTCGGACGCGATTTTCCTTCAAACCCGACCGTTAAGTTCTAACGATTGAAGCACCACATCGCTTTCCTTTTCTTCTGCTCTCACGCCTTTCTCACCGGAGACTTTTTGCTCGCTAGATGGACGCAAGTAATTGTAAGCAGACAAAAGCTTGGGCAGGTGATTACCACCGCCTGTTTCGGTAAACCAGATAGCAAGCACCTCGTGGGTTTCTCTCCAAGCCTCGCTTGCCGAGTAACTGGTTAATACAAGGAAACACGAAACCATTCGGCGGACGCGTTGCTGCGCGCGCAGAACAATCCGCCATTCCTGTTCCGAAGTCCAAGGAGAATATATGCGCAAAAGTTCAATGTACCAGTTCTTACTAGGGTTAGTATTGGTGTCTACATTCGTGCTCGGCTTAAAGCTACCGACGAGGGTGACCGCTCAAAAACAGCCCGCCCCGGTTGCGAAAGCCACCATCAAAAACGTCCGGGACTCCTCGACGAATCCGGCCCAACTTCCGAACCAGGCAGCCATACAGGAACTCTCCAGCGTGATCGCGGACGCGCAGAGCCTGACAAACAGAGGCGACGCATTCAGAGTGTTGTCGAAGAGCGCAAACTTGTTGTGGTTATCCGCACCCGAAAAGTCGCGCGCCATGTTTCAGCAACTGTGGCGATTATCCGCAACGGGAGAAAATCGCGACGAGCTGCGGACTGACATCCTGCGATATCTGGCGCCAAGAGACGCCGCTCTCGCCAGCAAGTGGTTGGATGAAGTGGCAAAAGATTCTCAAGATCCCCGAGACGCGCCATACAGTCAACAAGTCAAAGGCAGCGATCCTACTTCCCTGCGACTGACCAACCTGGCTTCAAAGTTAGTTCAACAGGATGATGGCGCCGGCGCCGCGAAGGTACTCGAACGTGCTCTCGCTGTCGGTGTTACTCCGGCAACTCTTTCAGCACTTATCAGACTCCGGCAAAAGAACCCGCGCCTGGCTGACGCTGCGGTAGCACGAACGCTGGAGACACTGAACGCACGTCCGACTGTGGTTTCGCTGCCCAGTCTTTACCTTCTGGTCGACTACCTTTTCCCGGCAAGTAATGTGGATGCCATTGCCAGCAATGTGAATCCGCCAAGTCAAACTCTGCGGAGTCAATATTTCTCGACCGCTTACAACGCCGTCAAGAAGTCGCTTACCGAATCCGAGGTCGTGTTAGTGAAGGAAAATGGCTACACAAAACCTGACCTTCGCTTCCGCGCGATATATCAGAGCCAGGTTGCCAGCGTGTTGGTGACGCTAGCTCCCAGGTTTGGCCGCGAAGTGGCGCCGGAAATCGCCGTCCTGGCGAGGGAAAGCTATGGAGCAGTAGCTCCCAATGCCGCCGTCATGTCTCGGCTTACGCGAATGCGCCTGAGCTACAGCGAAGAAACCTCCGGAGACAAGCTCACGGATATCGCCGTGGCCCTGGCCAAGGGCGATGTTGCGCGAGCCGAAGAAGTGCTCGGCTCCGTTGACGACGTAGCGGCGAAAAGAGCAGCAGGCCAAACGGTGGCCAAGGTTGCTTTTAGTTTGCGCCTGGCTAAAGCTGAACTAAACGAGGCGCTTCTCGAAGCTCGCAAGTTGGAGGATCCAAGCGTTAGGGCAATTGCCTATGCGCAACTCGCGCGAGTCGCTCGCAGCAAGGATCCGGATTTTGCGAGATTGATCCTGGCAGACGCTTTGAATTTGTTTAGCGTCACTAACCCGAGCGGTCTGGAAGCCAGGGCTATGCTGATGCTGGCGCCGGAAGCGTTAGTTTCCTCGACGTCTGACTCACTCAGCCTGCTGCTTCGCGCGGTCACCGTCATTAACAACTTGCCGGAAGTCGCCGGGCCTTCAGACGAATATAACCTGGACGATCCGCTGAGTTTCAGAGACTCGCCGGAACTACAGCGAGCCTTCGCCACGATCGCTGCCGAAGACTACGACGGCACGCTGACAGTAGCCAAACAAGTTGGACCACCAGTGGTCAGCCTGCTGGCCAGACTAGCTACCGTTGAGGCGGAACTCAAGAAAGTCAGCAACAAGTCGAAGCTGATGGCGAAAGTTAGCCACCACGCGGTAAAGCAGCTCGGACCAGCTCCGGAACTAACTGCGGCCTTTTTGAATCGCAGCGTGTGGTCAACATCTGTTGCGATAATCGCCACGGACAAGAAGGCTAGCAGCTCATTCGGATTTGGCAAAGTTGCTGCTTCCTTATCGCCCAAAGCTCTTCCTGGTCCATGGTGGGATTGCACGAGTGAATGCCTGAGATCCGCAGGCGTTAGCCCGATAGAAATCGCTGCGTGCGCCGCCACCTGCGTATACGGCCTCGTTCCGCTTTGCGCGATCTGCTTTGCCTTGAACGTCACCGCGTTCAATTTTTGCGCGTTATATTGCGCCGTTTATGCAAATCCCACGTACGGCACCTGTCTCGGCTGGTCAGACTTTGTTACCTATCCGTCGAGCGGTTGTGTTACCGGGTTGTTCTTCCAGGGCCCGTGCACTCGCAGCGATGCGTTCCGCAGCCGGTGTGAGGACTACGACGAAGAGAGCTGCGTTTGTTTAGGCGGCGGTTACATGTCGCCAATCGTGATCGATATCGACCACAGCGGCTTCTCAATGACTGACGCGGCCGGCGGCGTGGTTTTTGACATGCTCAAAGACGGCGTGCCTCTGGGACTTTCATGGACTGCGCCTGGTTCGACTAACGCGCTGCTCGTGCTCGACCGCAACGACAACGCTAAGGTTGATAACGGCGAAGAGCTGTTTGGCGACATTACGCCGCAGTCGCCTTCTTCGGCGCCGAACGGATTCCTGGCGCTTGCCGACTATGACAAGAGGGCAAACGGCGGCAACGGAAACGGCAAAATGGATAGCCAGGATGCCATCTTCTCGCAGTTAAGGTTGTGGCAGGATGCCAACCACAACGGTATCTCGGAAGCTGCTGAGTTAAAACCGTTGGCGGGATTGATTAGCGCAATTGACCTTAATTACAAAGAGTCTCGACGAACAGACCAGTACGGCAACCAATTCCGGTACCGCGCGAAGGTCTATGATGCCAAGGGCGAGCACGCAGGCCGCTGGGCCTGGGACGTTTATCTGACCGTGCAGTAAGAAACTGACGGCTTAACTGGAGAGTACCCGCGGGCTTGCACGAGCCGGCGGGTATTTTCTTACCCTAACGTTACAAGAAATTGTCGTTGCGGCGAATCGTCACCTCGTAGGGGTGACAGAGAGAGCCGGGGATAAGCGCGCAGCGCGCCACCCCCCCGGATCCCGACGCAATTAAATTACTGAAGCCCGCGAAACGGGCGACAGATTCATCCGGTGATTCGGGTGCCTCCTGTCGCCCGCTTCGCGGGCTTTGGGTCCTTTTTGGTACTTGATCCGGGGGTTGCGCGCTGCGCGCTTACCCCCGGCTACTTTCTATCACCGCTACGCGGTGAATCACCTTTCTACTGCTCACCGCTTACTGCTTACTGCTCACTGTCTACTGCTCACCGCTCACTGCTCACTTACAACGCCCTCCTGCGGTCGAAGCCCAGCTTCCTTTGCACCAGCCGTTCAACTTCCAGCGGCACGCCTTCAGCTTTTGCTTGCCGGATAAACTCGGCATCGATCTTGAAGATTTGTAACTTCACCAGCTCCTCGAGCGAGAGATCACTCAATCCTTCGTTGCGCACTTCCGCGATGAACTCCGGCGTGACTTTGAAAATCCGCATCTTCACCAGGCCTTCCATGCCCTGCTTCCCAAAGCCCAGCTGATTCGCCTGCTTAACCAGGTCGGCGTCTATCTTGAAGATGCGCGCTTTGACCAGGTCTTCCATGCTCAGATTCGGAAAGCCAGTCGCCGCCATCTCGCGCATGAAGTTTGAGTCGATCTTGAAGATGGCCGCTTTGAAGAGATCGTCGATATCGAGCTTGAAACCGGCGGTGGCGAGATCGTCGGCCAGCGCGGTGGTCACGTTCAACGCTGCGGCGGCAAAGATTCTATTTTCCTGTGGTGTCCGATCGTTTGTGCGCGTCGCTTTTTCGAAGTCGAACCCGCGGCTTTTCATTCCGGAAACAAAAGCAGCATTCGGCGTGAAACGAAACGTGCCCGAGCCCTTACTGTTTTGAAAGGAGCCCTCACAATCGATCGTGCCGGCTTCGCGTGCGAGCGTGAATCTCACCGGGCCGCCGCGCAAAACCTGTTCGCGAGTCAAACCCAGTTCGGCAAAGTCGTAAGTTTGACCAAACTGATGGCGGTTGGTTTTCTCGCCATTCTCGCTGCGCAGTCCAAAGTTCAGATTGATTTTCGATTCGTTGTCGACGAGCGAGGCTGACCAATCGCCGGTAGCGGGAGTTTGGGCGGAGAGCTTGAGACTGAAAACTGAAGCGACGAAAGCGACGCTGAGAACGAAGAGCAGCAACATTTTCTTCGACATGATGGATCTCCTTGTTTTTGGAACCAATAATCGACGCGATGTGCAGACGCACGGGTGTTGTTCGATTTGAGTGTTCCACGCGCGCCGGGAGCGGAGGTTCCGAAAAGATCGTTTCGGCGCGTAGCGGTGTCAGATGGCTTTCACCGCGTAGGGGTAACAGAGAGTAGCCGGGTTTTCACCGCGTAGCGGTGATAGAAAGTAGCCGGGGGTAAGCGCACAGCGCGCCACCCCCGGATCACGGCGCATTTTAATTTCTGAGCCCGCGAAGCGGGCGACAGAAAACGTGACCGCGCAAACATATTTCGCGTCACGATTCGCTTCCATCATGTATCGACGCTTTCTGTCGCCCGCTTCGCGGGCTCATGGAGTATTGGGTTACCCGGTCCGGGGGTGGCGCGCTACGCGCTTACCCCCGGCTACTCTCTATCACCGCTACGCGGTGAAATCCTTCAGAACCAATACCGTTTTCCGCCTCTGCCTTCTGCTTTGTGCTATCTGCTGTTTCCTGTCTCTGCTAGACTCCCGTCCGTCCACACTCTATCTCATGGAGGGTTACGTCGATGAACTTGAGAATCTTCGGTTTTTCCCTTTTCTCCTTCGTGCTGGGCGTCGCCCTGGTAGGTGCGGTCACGCCTGGTTTCAGCCTTGTGCCAACCGGCGCCTCCATGAATGTCCAGGACGACCGGGCCGCGGATCGCGAAGCCATTCGCGCGCACATCGACAGCATTTTCCAGGCCTTCATCAAAAAGGACGCCGCCGCGCTGCGCGCGACGCACGCTGAGAACTGGCTCGGCTATCTGGAGGGCTCGCGCACCATGATTAAAGGCATCGACGGCTACATGGACTGGAACCAGGTGGACCCGAAAAGTCCTTACGGTATGAAGAGCTACAAGATGCGCGAGTTCGATATGATCTTCAAAGGCGATGCTGCGTTTGTTTGTTTCGTCGCCGACGTCGAGTCGAACACACCGAACGGTCCGTTCCACCGCGCGCTGCGCATTTCAGATTTCTACACCAAACAAAATGGCCAGTGGATCCAAAACGGCAGTGACACGGCGCTTCACGCGGAGTCAGCAGAGCAGCAACTGCAAACGCTGCGACCTCTGCCTGAGCGGGGAAGGCAACGCCTGCTCGCCGCACGTGAAGCTGTTTGGCGCGCTTACTTCGCCGGCGATCGCGGAACACTCGAAAAGCTGATCCCTGAAGAGACCGTAGCGATTGAGGCAGGAAACAATAACTGGTTTACGCGACAGACTATACTTGAAGGATCGGCCGAGTTTGCCAAGGGGGGCGGGAAACTAATCAAGCTCGAGTTTCCAAAAACTGAAATTCAGGTTTACGGCCAAACGGCGGTGGTTTATTCCAACTATGCGTACGAGCTGGAGGCGGGAGGCCAACGCAGCAACCAGGCCGGCCGTGTCACGGAGGTGTTTGTGATGCGCAACGGTCAATGGGTGACCCCGGGCTGGCACATGGATAGTGGGAGGTAGTTTTGCTTCACCGCGTCGCAGTCGTCACCGCGTAACATAGATTCCACCGCGTAGCGGTTGACAGAGATTCACCGCGTAGCGGTGATAGAGAGTAGCCGGGGGTAGCGCACAGCGCGCGACCCCCGGATCACGACGCATTTTAATTTCTGAGTCCGCGAAGCGCGCGGCAGAAACGTGACTCGTGCAAACATATTTCACATCACGATTTCGATCAGGTTCCGGACGATTCTGTCGCCCGCTTCGCGGGCTCCTGGAATATTGTGTAACTTGGTCCGGGGTGGCGCGCTGCGCGCTTACCCCCGGCTACTCTCTATCACCGCTACGCGGTGAAGACGGGTACTATCTGTCACCGCTATGCGGTGAAGCTTTGTGAACGATGGAACAATCTACACATTCCTTACTCGTCGCCTGGGAAAATTTCTACGTCATCATTGGTTCCTCCGGCGCCGCGCTCACCGGTTTGCAATTCGTCGTGATTGCGCTGATCGCTGAGTCTCCACGCCGCGCGACCACTCGCGAGATTGGCGCGTTCGGCACGCCAACCACAATTCATTTCTGCGCCGTGCTGCTGCTCTCAGCAATTCTCAGTGCTCCCTGGCAGGGACTAACGCACATTGCCATCGCGCTTGGCGCTTGTGGGCTTACTGGGGTGATTTACGGACTCATCGTCGTTCAGCGCACGCGTCGCCAAACCTCCTATCGTCCGGTATTGGAAGATTGGCTCTGGCACACCGTGCTGCCGCTCATCTCGTACACCACGCTGCTCATTAGCGCGCTCGCTTTGCACCGCTATCCGCGTCGCATTCTTTTCCTGATCGCCGCGAGCGCTTTGTTACTGCTCTTCATCGGCATTCACAACGCCTGGGATACGGTAACTTACATCGCTATCGACCAGGCAGAATCAAAACGAAGTCGCAAACCAAAGCGCTAAAAGAGAAATCAGCCGCGGATTCACGCCGATGAAACGCGGATAGTAAAAAATAGCAGTGTGAACCAGTCGGCTGTGGTTTCACAATCAAAATCAAGTGTGCCGATCTATTCCTTCTTATCCGCGTTCATCCGCGCAAATCCGCGGCTAATTTTCCCGTCACCGCTGGGCGGTGAATTACCGCGGCTAATTGCGATATCATTCCCGAAACCGCATCACCAAGTAGGAGGGATTTTATGATGCCGAAACTCCAACCATCTTTCAGCTGGCGACAAACACCACTCTGGCTGTTCTTCGCGCTGGTGCTCGCGGGCGTGCTGGCGACGCCGGCAGCGACCTTCGCGAAGCACGACAAGGAGCCCACCGCCGAGTCGCGCTATACGACGCTCGACGGCGCGCGCATTCATTATGTGAACTACGGCAAAGGCAGCGAGGCACTCGTCTTGATTCACGGCTGGACCATGAACCTGGACAACTGGCGCGATCAGATTCCCGACCTCGCCAGGCGTAACCGCGTAATCGCCATCGATCTCCCCGGCCATGGCCTGAGCGACAAGCCGCAAATCACCTACAGCATGGACCTCTTCGCGCGCGCGGTCGACGCCGTCATGCGTGATGCCAAGGTGAAGCGGGCGGTGCTGGTGGGCCACAGCATGGGGACGCCGGTCGCCCGGCAGTTTTATCGCAAGTATCCGGAGAAGACCCTCGCAATTGTCATTGCTGACGGCTCGCTGCGGCCCTTTGGTGACAAGGCGTTTATGGATCGCATCATCGCCGGGTTCCGCGGCCCAAACTATTTGGATACCGTGAACCAGCTGTTCGCGGGCATGATGGGTCCCGGTCTTTCAGACGAAGCCAAGCTGCGCATTAAGACCTCGACTCTGAATACGCCGCAGCAAGTTTTGGTAAGCGCGATGGAAGGAATGGTCGCGCCGGATATTTGGGGCGAGGACAAAATCAATGTGCCGGTGCTGGCGATCATGGCGAAGAATCCGTTTTACCCGCCGAACGTGGAAACATCATTTCGCGGCATTGCTCCGAACATGGAGTTTCACATGTGGGAGGGCGTGGGCCACTTCGTAATGATGGAGAGGCCGAAAGATTTTAACGCGGCGGTGTTGGCGTTTTTGGACAAGAACAATTTGCTGAAGAAGTGAATTGACGACGAAGGAGCTTCTTACAAGCCTGACCCACGGCTCCGTAGGAGCAAAATGTTTATAGTTATACGGACTGATTCGAGTTCACTGCTCCAGCGGAGGGCAACAAAGCTATGCTTGGCTCCTTCAGAGCGACGGACATAAGACGAAGAGTCAAGTCTATAAACATTTCGCCTCTCTGAGGCGAGGATTACGGACTCATGGTTCGATCAGCGGCATACTCCCATCAAAGGCATCATCAAATGAACTTAAGAACCAAAAACATTGGCATGCTCGCATTGTTATTCGCGGCTTGGATCACCTTCCCACCGTTCATGATCGCTTACGCGGAAGACTGGCCGCAGTTTCGCGGGCCAAACGGCAGCGGCGTCTCCACGTCTACCAATCTGCCGGTGGAGTTTGGGCCGCAGAAGAATGTGATCTGGAAAGCGGAGCTGCCGCCCGGCCACTCGTCTCCGGTGCTGACGCGCGATCGCATTTTTCTCACCGCCCACACCAAAGGAGACGCAAAGGGCAAACAGCAAACGGCAAACAGCAAGGACGATTACAAACTCCTGGTTATTTGTCTTGACCGTCAAACCGGCAAACAGCTTTGGCAACGGGAGGTGCCGCGAGTGCTGAGCGGTCGCCTGCAGCTGGTCAATGGGCCGGCCTCGCCCAGTCCGGTTACTGATGGCTCGAATGTCTACGTATTCTTTCAGGAGTTCGGCCTCATTTCTTACAGCGCGACAGGCAAGGAACGCTGGAAGCTTCAGTTTGGTCCCTTCAACATGTTCTATGGCTTCGGCGCTTCGCCGATACTGGTTGACGACAAAGTAATTCTGCCGGTCGATCAGGACAGTCCCAGCTCCTACCTGATGGCCGTCGATAAAGACACCGGTCGCGTGCGTTGGAAAGTTGAACGCCCGGTTGTCATCTCTGGTTATTCGACGCCGATCGTCTATCAGCCAAAGAAGGGGCCGAAGCAGATTGTCATTCCCGAATCGTTTCAGCTCTCAGCTTATTCGGTGGCAGACGGAAAGCGTGTGTGGTGGGTTCGCGGGCTTGCCTGCGAGATGAAGTCGATTGCCAGTAACGACGGCGAATATCTCTACATCAACGGCTGGGGCTTCCCAACCAACCAACCGGGCGCGCAAGTTCCCACCATTTCTTTCTCCGAAGCATGGACCAGGTATGACAAGAACAACGACAAGCTGATTGCGAAGTCGGAAATCAGCGGCAGCGAAAAGATGGACAAGATGTTGAGCGCTGCCTTCGAAGCGTTTGATATGGACCGCGATGAAAAGTTGGACGCGCGCGACTGGGAAGTCTTCCGCGCCATGATGGCTTCCGAGAATGGCTTGCTCGCGATCAAACTCGGTGGCGAGGGAGATCAAACCGCAAGCGCCATTCGTTGGCGCTATTCGAAACCGGTGCCCCAGGTTCCTTCGACGCTCCTTTACGAAGGCGTGCTCTACATGATCAACGACAGCGGCATCTTGATCTCATTTGACCCGGCAACCGGCAACGTGATCAAGCAGGGACGGCTGCTGGGTGCAATCGACAAATATTTTTCCTCGCCGGTGGCAGCCGATAACAAGGTCTTTTTAATCGGCGAGGGCGGTCAGGTTTCGGTGCTGAAAGCTTCGGGCGAGTGGGACGTGCTGAAGGTAAACGAGCTCGACGATGAAGTGTTCGCGACGCCGGCAATAGCCGATGGCCGGATCTACATTCGAACCAGAAGCGCACTGTACGCGTTCGGAAATTCGACGGTGACGAAGACGGACTAGCCGCGGATTCACGCGAATCAAAGGGGAAACACTCAAGCTCTTAACTGGGACCGCGGGCGTCCCGCCCGCAATGAGCGCGCAGCGCGAACGGTTTTAAATGTGAACTGAATTTTTTGTGCGGCTGTTCGCGCCTGACGGCGCTCACTGCGGGCGGACGCCCGCGGTCCCAGTAAATAGTTGAGTGGGACTATTAGATTAACGCTAATGAGACGATGACTCGCGCGCGAGGACCTTTTTAAACCACACCACCCTTCATCACAAACACCACGCTCCGTAGCTCCAAACGCAAACGCTTATGATCGTTCATCTCGTCGACGGCACCTACGAACTGTTTCGCCATTTCTACGGCATTCGTCGCTTCAAGAAAACTGACCCACCCTTCGGCGCCGTCACCGGCGTGCTGAACTCGGTTGCGAAAATGATCTCCGAAGGCGCCACGCACATCGGCGTCGCCACCGATCACGTTATTGAGTCGTTCCGCAACGGGCTCTGGGCGGGTTACAAAACCGGCGCCGGCATCGAGCCGGCGCTGCGCGCCCAGTTTCAACCGCTGGAGGAAGCACTGGCCGCGATGGGGGTTGTAGTTTGGGCCATGGTGGAGCTTGAGGCGGACGATGCCCTCGCGTCGGCTGCATATCTCGCGGCCCGGGATGATCGTGTTGAAAAGGTCTGCATCTGGACGCCCGACAAAGATCTGGCGCAATGTGTAGATTCAGATCGCGTAGTACAAATCGACGGCCGGCGCGGTGTGATTCGCGATGCCGAAGGGGTGCGCGCGAAGTTTGGCGTCGAGCCGCGTTATATCGCCGACTACCTCGCGCTGGTGGGCGATGCCGCTGATGGCTATCCAGGAATTGCGGGCTATGGCCCAAAGACGGCTGCGTCGTTGATAAACCGTTACGGCGTGATCGAGGACTTTCCGGCCGACCTGCTTAAGGACAAACGAGAGTTCGCGCTGCTGTTCAAAAATCTCGCAACGCTGCGAACCGATGCGCCATTATTTGACGATGTCGAGGAATTGCGTTGGCAGGGCGCGACACCGGCATTTGCCGCGATGGCCAAAAAACTGGGAGACGAACGCTTGGCTACGCGCATTGCCAAATTGAAATCACATAGGAAATAGTTGAAGAGGTCGCGGCCCTTCGAATTGAATAAGTGAGATAAGTAAGCTCAGGGTCAGGAAGGGTGGCTTGCGCCCGCTGATCGAGCGGCATTCGACGAGCGGGGGCAAGCCCACCTTCTCGACCCTGAGCTTCTCAGACTTGAGTCGTACGGGCGCAACTTGCCGGCTGCATTCATTGACAGCCTGTCGCCGCCAAGCGTATCTTGCGAGCGTTTTCCAGCCAACGGCTCCCGGCTTAGCTCGTTGGTTTCGGAATCAGGCAACCCACTCACATTGGTTTGCTTCGCTTTACAATCACCCTTGAGGAGAATTGATCATGCTCACGGACGATGAACTGAGACAAATAATGCCTAACTGCCCGGCGGCCAAGCGCGCCGACTATCTGCCATTTATCCAACAGGCGATGGCCGAATTTGGAATTACGTCTTACCTGCGCGAAACCGCTTTCCTGGCCCAGCTGGCCCATGAATCCGCTGAACTTCGTTACATGGAAGAAATCGCTTCGGGCGCTGCTTATGAAGGTCGCAAGGATCTGGGCAACACCCAACCTGGCGACGGCAAGCGTTACAAAGGGCGTGGGCCAATCCAACTTACCGGCCGCGCCAACTACACCAGGTATGGACAACTGCTCGGCCTGGATCTCGTCAATAATCCGACGATAGCCGCCACCAAAGAAGTCGGGTTTCGCATCGCCGGCGAGTTTTGGAAACTGAACGGGCTTAATGAGCTCGCCGACAAGCAGGACTTCAAACAAATCACGAAGCGCATCAACGGCGGCTACAACGGACTTGACGATCGCATCAAGTACTACGAGCGCGCCAAGAAAGTGATGAGCAAAGACGATACTGGCGCCGCGCCGGTGCCGGTTGATAATGCGGCTGCTTCGTCAAGCGGCGGCGGACCCTGCCCCGATCCATACCTGCAACAGGGCGCGCAGGGAGATGCCGTGCGGAGCATGCAGCAACGACTGAGAGCTTTGGGGTACAACGTCAGTGTGGATGGGAACTTTGGCCCGGGAACCTGCGCCGCGTTGAAGACCTGCCAGACAAAGAACGGGTTGAACCCTGATGGCGTCGTCGGACCCAGCACCTGGGCCGTACTTTGGACTAACTGACCAACTGACCACCGCTGCAAAAATACTTTGTTCGTCTACGCCGAAGGCGTTCGATACTTTAGCCCGGGGTAACACCCCGGGGTAGAACCGAACAACACATTCTCAACCCTGAAAGGGTTGAACATGACGCTCATATCAAAGCATTTCCCCAGGGTGTTAGGCTGGAATTATTCCACGCCTTCGGCGTAAAGCGATTTAGCTCTGCAGAGGTGATTGAGCAATATCGTTAATTGACCTCGTCAACTCTAGCAAGGTCCGCGACTTTGCGCGCCGCCATCACAAAGGACGGGCTTAACAAGAATCCACGTGACTACGGCGCCAATCGCCGCTGCTCCCACGATCAACCAGGTCTTTGTCGAGACGCCACGGCTCGTCTTCTTCACTGACGAGGCATTCGCATACAACACCGTGTTGCGCGCGCCCGTCTGGTTGTCCACGACTGTGAACGAATCCTGACTAGCGTCGCTGATATAGCCTTTGAGTTGCGTGTTGTCTCGCAGTTTCACATCAACGCGAGCGTTCCCACCGACGCCGATCTTTTGCACATTGCTTCTGATCTTTTCCGTCGCGCGAGTGTCGGTCAGCCCTTGCGCCCTCGCTGATTGCAGCCCGAATGCCACTAGCAGAACCGTTGCCGAAAGCATCATTGCGAAAATTTTTCTAAACATGAGTGTCTCCTCGTATCAAGTTACCGAGGGATGCTGAAGTGCAATCAACGTTCCTGCGCTCCCGGCCACAAACCGGCCCAACTACACTCAAATATCGCCTGGCAATTCAATAACTATGAGCGCGCTGCAGCTTTGTTCCGTCCATAGCCGGATATTTATTGCGTCGTTGGCTTAGACTTGAAGGATAATGACCTGTGCAAACACTTAGGTGTTTCTGCGGGATGAGGTCGGTACCATAGCGCGGTGCGCATGGGTAACTGAAGCGCTGCTGACCCATGCGCGCTATGGTACTGACCTCACTTCGTAAGTCTTAGAAAGGAGTTTGCCTCGTGCCTCAACGAATCGGTCGGGCCTTGGCCTACGCACTCTTGATCTGGATTACTGGATTTGTTTGGGGCAGCGTCGTCTTCGTGACGCCGGCCTTGAAGAACGTAGCTGCGATACCTTTTGTCTCGCGCTATCCGGCGATTAGCTTCCCGCTCTTGTTCGCGTGGCCCATCCTCGCCTATTTGCTCGCGCGCAGTTACCTGAAACAAATCAGCGGCGATAAAGCGGCGGAAGGATTGAAACTCGGATTTACGTTTGCCCTCGTAAACTTCCTGCTTGACCTGCTGGTGCTCGTCATCCTTTTCAAAAACGGCGTCGCATTTTTTGCCTACCTGACGATTTGGCTCGCATACTTTATCCTGCTGATTGTCCCCTGGTTAACCGGACGGTCTTTAGCTTCCACTGCTCGCTGAAACTCCGCGTCAATGCCGGTAACAAAACGACGGTTGGTTTTCATCTCGCTGCTCGCGCTGGCGTTCCTGTTCCGTTTTAGCTACGGCTTGTGCTCCCAATTTCTTGACGAAGATACAAAACAGATTTACCTGCTTGGTCTTAGATTTTATACAACTGGAGCGTGGCCTTACTTCGGTCCGGACGTCACCCATTCGATTCAAATACCCGGCGCTTTGCAGGCCCTGCTGGTTGGTCTGCCTTTTTATCTGCTTCCGCTTCCGGAAGCGCCTTACTTGTTACTAAACATCCTGTCGTTTTCGGCGCTCTGTTTCTTTGCCTGGTATTGCAGCCGGCGATTGCCGGAACTGCCGCGCTGGTTCGTTTGGATCTGGTTAATGACGGCGCCCTGGACGCTGAATCTTTCCACGCACATATTCAACCCTTCATACGTTTTGCCCGCGGCGATTCTTTTCTTCGTGGGCGCAATTGAAACCTATCCGTTTCTGCGTCGCGGTCTTATCCCGGCCGGTTGGGCCAGTTTCATGATGGGCCTGGCGCTTTGCTGGATCATGCAACTTCACTTGTCCTGGGTAGTGCTCATTCCCTACGCCGTCGCGTCTTTCTATTTTCAATTCAGGGAGCAGCACAGACACG
>Ga0207650_10000306_pt1 | contig 48372 bp, 42 predicted proteins | sample KBSS63metaG_FD_184325 | JGI IMG/M metagenome (GOLD analysis project Ga0207650, IMG submission 184325) | Switchgrass rhizosphere microbial communities from Kellogg Biological Station, Michigan, USA - KBS S6-3 metaG (SPAdes) (version 2) | ecosystem: Host-associated > Plants > Roots > Rhizosphere...
CCATGGTGCGCTACTAAAAGGCCTAAATTATCGTGGATCACCAGCAGTCTGTCAACGAAATGTCCCGTCAGGCTGTCGATGCGCGTCATCTTTACGCACATCACGAGGATCTCTCTCCTAAAACGGCCTGCGCCGCCGCCAATCGGGCTATGGCCACTCGGTACGGTGAACAACTGACATAATCGAGTCCGATTTGGTGACAATACACAACCGATTTTGGGTCTCCTCCATGTTCTCCACAAATACCAATTTCCAGGGTCTTACGAGTTTTACGTCCCTTTTTAATAGCTATCTTCATAAGTGCGCCCACTCCATCTCGATCGATGCTCACAAAAGGATCTTCTGGCAGGATTCCATTCAGAACATAGCTCGGCAGGAATTTTCCCGCATCGTCTCGTGACAACCCGAGGCAAGTCTGGGTGAGATCATTGGTGCCGAAAGAGAAGAACTCCGCCTCCTCGGCGATTTCATCGGCAACCATGCATGCCCGCGGCAGCTCGATCATGGTACCGATAAGATAACGTACTTTGACTCCGTAAGCCTTCTGAGTGGCTAGCGCAACTCGCTCGACGATCTGTTTTTGTTCGTGAAGTTCGGGGCGCGAGCCGACCAGCGGGATCATGACCTCGGGAAACGGATTTTTACCGTCGCGTCGTAGCTCGCAAGCCGCTTCGAAAATCGCCTGTGCTTGCATTTCAGTGATTTCCGGGAATGAAATACCCAGTCTACAGCCGCGATGTCCCAGCATCGGATTGAATTCCTGCAGCACATTCACCTTGTCGCGAAGAATCTCGACCGGGAGATCCATAACCTGAGCAAGCTCGCTGATCTCTTCATCGGTTTTCGGCAAGAATTCGTGCAATGGTGGATCGAGGGTGCGGATCGTTACAGGCAAACCTCCCATAATATCGAGAATGGCCTTAAAGTCCTCCTTCTGCATGGGCAACAGCTTAGCTAGCGCTCGGCGCCTGCCGGCTTCGTCCTCCGCAAGGATCATCTCGCGCACTGCCTGAATTCGCTCTCCTTGAAAAAACATGTGTTCAGTGCGGCAAAGGCCGATTCCTTCGCTGCCAAACGCCTTTGCGATAGCTGCTTGATCGGGTTGGTCGGCATTCGTGCGCACTCCCAACGTGCGCACCTCGTCGGCCCATTTCATAAGCTTTGCGAATTGTTGATAAACCCGAGAGCTTTTGGCCTCCAAAGTATGCGTCAGAAGCACCTGCAATACTTCGGAGGGCAAAGTTTGTATTTCGCCTCTGAATACTTCACCTGTGCTGCCGTCAATCGAGATCCACTCACCTTCTTTGAGCTCGCTGGCACCGACCCGCAACACCCGCCCGTTGTAATCAACGTGCAACACCTCGCATCCCGCAACGCAAACTTTTCCCATCTGCCGTGCTACGAGGGCTGCATGAGAGGTCATGCCGCCGCGAGCCGTTAAAATTCCTTGGGCTGCGTCCATGCCGCGAATGTCGTCGGGACTCGTCTCAATTCGGCAGAGCACGACACGTTCGCCGCGATTTTTCCATTCCACGGCATCTTCCGCGTTGAACACCACGCGCCCGCTCGCCGCCCCAGGTCCGGCAGCTAGCCCTTTCCCAAGGAACCGCCCTTCTTTTTCGGCAGTTTGTTTTCCTGCGCGATCGAACACCGGACGTAGAAGTTGGTTCAGTTGATCGGGTTGAATTCGTAGCAGTGCCTCTTTTTTGCCGATTATCCGCTCCTCGACCATATCCACTGCGATTCGTACTGCGGCGAAGCCCGTGCGTTTTCCGGCGCGTGTCTGAAGCATCCAAAGTTTGCCTCCTTCGATCGTGAATTCGATATCCTGCATCTCGCGATAATGCTTCTCGAGCAACGCGCAAACCCGGCGCAACTCTTTTGCAGCACTCGGCATGAGCTTTTCCAATTCCGCGATCGGACGCGGCGTGCGGATACCGGCCACCACGTCTTCGCCCTGGGCATTGATTAGAAATTCGCCGTAAAAGCTTCTGTCCCCTGTTCCCGGGTCTCGCGTAAATGCGACGCCGGTAGCGCAATCGTCGCCGAGATTTCCAAACACCATGGCCTGTACATTGACGGCCGTCCCCCAGTCGTGGGGAATTTGATACAGCTCGCGATACGCAATCGCGCGATCGTTGTTCCACGAGCCGAAAACCGCGCCGATGGCGCCCCAGAGTTGCTCGATCGGATCCTCTGGAAAAACCTCGCCGTGATTTCGGATTTCGTTTTTATATTCTGCCACCAGCTCCTCCAAATCACTGGCGCTGAGATCTGTATCGAACCGCGCTTCCCGGAGCTTTTTTTTCCTTTCTAGAATAGCTTCCAGCGGATCGCCGTCGTTTTTCTTGCCTTTTATCCCTAACACCACGTCCGCATACATCTGAACAAAGCGCCTGTACGAATCGAAGGCGAATCTCCGATTGTTGCTCCGCCGAATTAGACCCTGGACGGTTCGATCGTTCAGTCCGAGGTTCAACACGGTGTCCATCATACCGGGCATCGACTCGCGTGCGCCGGAACGAACGGAGACGAGCAAAGGATTTTCTGAATTGCCAAACTGGCGCTTAAGAGCTTTTTCCACGACCCTAAGACCGGCAGTGACTTGGTCCTTCAGTTCTTTGGGATAGCGCCGGTCATGTGAGTCATAATAGGTGCATACCTCCGTATTGATCGTGAAGCCCGGAGGGACGGGGATTCCGATACGCGTCATCTCATGAAGCCCTGCGCCCTTCCCTCCGAGTAAGTTGCGCATTTGAGCACGGCCTTCCGCTTTACCATCGCCGAAAGAGAAAACGTATTTTTGCTTCTTGCGCATGATTATCCTCGCCGTTGTTATTGTTTGTCCGCTCAAATAAATTCAGCAACCAGAAGAAAAGGTCGAGAGAAACGGCGCTGATTTGATTTCGCGATCGACGTGATACTGAATGAAACCCAGTGTCGCCGAACGAATTTCTTGCACGACGGATGCGGGCAGAGATAGCTGAGCTGGAAGACTATTTTCGGCTTGGAGTGCAACCATGACGTCTATGGCAGCCGTGCTGAGCGGAATGGCTTCCTTGTGCACGCGCGCACAGTCTTCGCAAAGCAACCCACCATTTATAGGGCTAAACCGCCATTGGACGTGGCTACTCCGGAAGTGGTCTAGGCGGCATTTTTTGCAAGCCTCCAAAATCGGTTGATAGCCCACCAAACGCAAAAGCTTCAATTCGAATGACGTCAGGAATCGCAGCGATGGCTGCCCTTCCTCAAGATACTTGAGCCCAGCTTGCAAATGATCGAAAACCGCTTGGTTCTCTTCTCGTTCGGGAACCAAGCCATCAGTAATTTCGATCACGTACGAGGCATAGGCAATACGCTCGAGACTGGTTTGCAAATGTCGATAACTGTTGACGAGATCCGCTGCTATAATAAAGGCGAGATTGCTGTGCGGCGGGTCTTGAAACCTCAAATTGACGAGAGAAAACGGCTCCAGTGAATTTACGAATCGCCTGCGCGAGCGTAGCGCGCCTTTTGCAATACCGGTAAGCTTTCCGAATTTGTCAGTAAGAAAGGAGACGATTTTATCAGATTCACCGTAAGGACGATTGCGCAGCACGATCGCCGCCGTGACGTGATTAGCTCGCATTCTAGCTAGTGCTGCATGGGCACCGGACAAGCTACCATATCATTAACTTTACACCGAGACAACTATTCAGAAAATCAGGAGAAAATAGCTAGGCTAGCTTGACACCGACAGTCATCGTGATTACGTTTTCGGAAGTGTTGTGATGAGGAGATCTATAGCTATGAGCGTTGAAACAAAGAAGGATCTGGACGGGGAAACTGCTTCGGAGCAGCCGGAATCGACAGGCTCGGAATCCGAAATTGCTGCTCTCCGGGAACAGCTGGAAAACAAGGAAATCGAAGCGAAAAACAACTATGAGCGGTTTCTCCGGCAAGCGGCCGAATTCGAGAATTACAAGAAACGCACGTCACGCGATCGTGATGACGCCATTCGTTTTGCCAAAGAGAGTGTCATTAAAGACCTATTGCCGATTGTCGACAATCTCGAACGAGCCATTACGCACGCATCGGGCGGTGGTAACGGCAAACCCCTGGTCGAAGGAGTGGAAATGGTCCTTCGATCGCTGGTCGATATGTTAGCAAAGCACGGCGTTACGCAGATCTCTGCGGCGGGACAAGCGTTTGATCCTGCAAAGCACGAAGCAATGGCGCAGGTGGAAACTGACGCACATGAACCGAACTCAGTGGTAGAAGAACTGCACAAAGGCTACATGCTGCATGAACGACTGCTTCGCCCAGCGCTGGTAACTGTCGCTAAGCCAGCCAAAATACAGGATAAAAAAAAGCGGGAAACTCAGGTTGAAAACGGGTCGAGCGATGATTAAATAACCTTCGTTCTCATGTTTTGGACAAAAGTTTCGAGGAGTTATTCAAAATGGCAAAAGTAATCGGGATCGATTTAGGAACAACCAATTCGTGCGTGGCAATAATGGAAGGCGGCGATCCCAATGTCCTGGCCAACGCGGAGGGCAGCCGTACAACGCCATCCGTAGTGGCCTTTACTGACAGCGGGGAGCGACTGGTCGGACAGATCGCCCGCAGGCAGGCAATTACAAATCCGGAAAACACAATTTCCGCGGTTAAACGTCTGATTGGGAGACGCAGTGACGACCCCATGGTGCAGAAAGCGTCCAGTCTTCTCCCTTATAAGATTGTTCGCAATGAGAATGGCGACGCTTGGGTGGAAATCCGAGGCAAGCGGTACAGCCCCGCGGAGATCTCGGCATTCATCCTGCAAAAGATGAAACAAACGGCCGAAGATTATCTCGGCGAAAAAGTAACTGAAGCGGTGATCACGGTCCCCGCTTACTTCAATGATAGCCAACGCCAGGCGACCAAAGACGCGGGCCGCATTGCAGGCCTGAACGTACTGCGCATCATTAACGAGCCTACGGCGGCATCGCTCGCATATGGGTTAGACAAAAAGAAAGACGAAAAGATTGCCGTCTTCGATCTTGGCGGCGGTACCTTCGATATCTCTATTTTAGAGCTCGGCGACGGTGTGTTCGAGGTAAAAGCCACCAATGGCGACACGTTCCTTGGCGGTGAAGATTTCGACCAGCGGGTTATCGATTATCTAGCCGACGAGTTCAAAAAAGACCAGGGTATCGATTTGCGCAAAGATCGCATGGCGCTGCAGCGACTGAAAGAGGCCGCAGAAAAGGCGAAGTGCGAATTGTCCTCCTCGATGGAGACCGACATCAACCTACCTTTCATTACTGCCGACCAACAAGGGCCGAAGCATTTGAATATGAAATTGACTCGATCAAAGCTCGAAGCGCTGTGCGCCGATTTGATCGATCGAACGGAGGGGCCATGCCGGCAAGCTTTGAAAGATGCGGGACTTAGCGCTGGTGATATTCATGAAGTCATTTTGGTGGGCGGCATGACCCGTATGCCGGCGGTTCAAGAGCGCGTTCGGAAGATTTTCGGCAAGGAGCCGCACAAGGGAGTCAACCCCGACGAAGTTGTGGCGGTGGGCGCGGCAATCCAAGGCGCGGTCCTAAAGGGAGAAGTCAAAGACGTATTGCTTCTGGACGTCACGCCACTTTCCCTTGGCATAGAAACCCTGGGTGGCGTTTTCACGAAGCTGATTGAGCGCAATACGACGATTCCGACGAAGAAGAGCCAGGTTTTTTCTACTGCGCAGGATAACCAATCTGCTGTTTCAATCCGAGTCTTCCAAGGAGAGCGGGAAATGGCAGCAGACAACAAACTGCTTGGCCAGTTTGATCTCGTCGGAATTCCGATGGCGCCCCGTGGCGTCCCGCAGGTCGAAGTCACGTTCGACATCGATGCCAATGGGATTGTTCATGTGGCGGCTAAGGATCTTGGCACCGGAAAGGAACAGTCAATAAAGATCACGGCGTCCAGCGGGCTCAGCGAAGATGAAATCAAGAAAATGGTCCACGACGCTGAGGCTCACGCTGCCGACGATAAGAAGCGCAAAGAGACGGTGGAAGCCCGTAACCATCTCGATACTCTGGTTTATTCTACGGAAAAGTCGTTGAAGGAACACGGCAGTGATCTCGAAGCCAGCGTCAAAGAAAATATCGAAGTGGAGCTCAAACACGCGAAAGAGGTATTAGAGGGGCAAGATGCGGAAGCGATGCGCAAAGCTGCAGAACAGCTCAGCCAAGCATCCCATAAACTAGCGGAAGCGATGTATGCGAAGGCGTCTGCGCAACAACAAACCGCACAGGAACAGACCACAAACAACTCGGCAACCGACGGCAGCGGCGGCGATGGCGGCAAGAAGAAAGACGACGTGGTTGACGCCGATTTTACTGAAGTCAAGGAATAATCGGCGCAAGAACACAGCGCTTTTTCCGACCTAAAGCCCCTCCTCCCGCTTCTCGGGAGAGGGGCTTTCTTGCTTGTACATAAAAAATATTTGGAACCAAAGGATCGTCGATCTTGAACGGCAAGAAGGACTATTACGAATTGCTCGGTATTAGCCGCAATACCGGGGAAGAAGACATCAAAAAGGCCTACCGGAAACTTGCGCTGCAATATCACCCAGACCGCAACCCCGGCGACAAGCAAGCAGAGGAAAAATTCAAGGAAGTATCGGAAGCGTATTCGGTGCTTTCCGATCCCCATAAGCGCGCGCAGTACGATCAGTTCGGTCATGCCGCATTTGGTGAGGGAGGCCCGGGTTTCGACTTCTCCGGTGGATTCGAAGACATTTTCGGCGATATTTTCGGCGAGTTTTTTGGCGGCGGAGGACGCCGACGGGGTCGCGCACGAGGCGAGGATCTACGTTACAATCTGACCCTTAAGTTCGAAGAGGCTGTTTCAGGGATTGAGAAGAAGATCAAAATTCCGCGTCACGGCGTGTGCGACAGCTGCCGCGGCACCGGGGCGAAAGCCGGGACAGCGCCTCAAACGTGTCCCACCTGCCGCGGTCGGGGCCAGGTCAGTTTTCAGCAAGGGTTTTTTAGCGTTTCCCGGACGTGCAGCCAATGTCACGGCCAAGGGACCGTCGTTAAGGAGCCTTGCGTCACCTGCGGAGGGGCCGGGCGCATCCGTAACATGCACACGCTGAGTGTCAGGATTCCTGCGGGAGTCGACACCGGGTCACGCCTAAAGCTGCGCGGCGAAGGCGAAGCCGGCCCTACAGGCGGCGTGCCCGGTGATCTCTACGTGGTCATTCACGTGGAGCCGCATCCGATTTTTGTGCGCGAGAATCTCGACATCATTTGTGACGTGCCGATCAGCTTCGTCCAGGCGGCCTTGGGTGCCGAGATCGATGTGCCGACACTCGAAGGCAAAGTCAAAATGAAAATTCCGTCCGGCACGCAATCGGGCAAAGTTTTTCGCATGAAGGGCAAAGGGGTAAAAGACGTTCAGGGTTTTCAGCAGGGTGACCAACATGTTCGCGTTACCGTCGAAATACCGACTCGACTGACGGCCAAGCAAAAAGAGTTGTTGAAGGAATTTGCCGCGCTCGGCGGCGAAGAATTCAATCCTCTGGCGAAGGGTTTCTTCGATAAAATGAAGGAACTATTTGGCTGAGCCCCTTCGTAGATCTCCGGCGTTCGATTCTGTTCCCGCCATCGCGGATGTTTGTCGCCGCGCAAGCGATTTGTGTTGACCTTATCGCGCCGGTACGATTAAGGTGCTCTGAGAATTGGAGCCATAATGAGCGAAGCTGAATGGAAAGCTGAAAACGCGGAGAACAAAACCTCCCAGGTCGAAATTCCGGAGATTTTACCGCTCCTTCCTATCCGCGACATTGTTATTTATCCCTACATGATGCTGCCGCTCTTTGTCGGTCGGGATGTTTCGATACGTGCGGTCGAAGAAGCGTTGAGTCGCGATCGGTTGATTTTCTTGGTTTCGCAAATGAATTCTTCGGAGGAGAATCCGGCTCCAGCCGATATTCACCGGGTGGGCACAATTGCGTCGATCATGCGCATGCTGAAGCTCGCGGACGGCCGGGTGAAGATTCTGGTCCAGGGTTTGGCGAAAGGTGAAGTTGACACCTATTTGCGCGAGCGACCGTTCTTTGAAGTGAAGATCAAAAAAGTCATCGAGCCGACTCTGGCTGAGGTGCCCATCGAAGTTGAAGCTCTGATGCGCACAGCAAAGGAAAAAATCGAGCAGATATTAAACCTTAAGAACCTGCCGCCCGAAATCGTCATGGTCACGGACAACATCAGTGATCCGGGCGTATTGGCCGATCTCGTCGCTTCCAACTTGCGGCTCAAAATTGAAGAAAGCCAGGCGATTCTCGAAATTTTCGATCCGATCGAGCGGTTGAAAAAAGTCAACGAGCTACTTGCGCGCGAACTTGAGCTCTCGACGATGCAAGCGCGCATCCAGAATCAAGCCAAGGAAGAAATGAGCAAAACCCAGCGGGATTACTACCTGAGGGAGCAGCTCAAGCAAATTCAACAGGAGCTGGGCGAAGGAGATGAACGAGCCGAGGAACTCAACGAACTGAAGAAACAGATCGAAAAAGCCAAAATGCCACTCGAGGTCAAGCGTGAGTCCGATAAGCAACTGCGCCGGCTCGAACAGATGCATCCAGAGTCTTCTGAGGCATCTTTGGTGCGAACTTACTTGGATTGGCTCGTCGATCTGCCGTGGAGCAAGAGGACCAAGGACAATCTGAATATCAAAAAGGCCAAACAGGTCCTCGACGAGGATCATTACGACCTGGAAAAAATAAAAGAGCGCATCTTGGAATACCTCGCAGTGAACAAGCTTCGGCGCAAAATAAAAGGCCCCATTCTCTGTTTCGTCGGTCCTCCGGGGGTTGGCAAAACTTCCCTAGGACGATCCATTGCCCGCTCCTTAGGGAGGAACTTTGTGCGCGTTTCGCTTGGCGGCGTCCGTGATGAAGCGGAGATTCGCGGCCATCGCCGCACCTATGTTGGCGCGCTGCCGGGGCGTGTTATTCAGGGAATCAAACAAGCGGGTTCAAACAACCCGGTTTTTATGCTCGATGAAATAGATAAGGTGGGGGCTGATTTTCGTGGCGATCCGTCCGCCGCTCTGCTCGAAGTCTTGGATCCCGAACAGAATCACGCTTTCAGTGATCACTATTTGAACGTCCCATTTGATCTCTCCAATGTGCTGTTTATCTGCACGGCCAACTTGCTCGATCCGATCCCGGCAGCTTTAGCGGACCGCATGGAAGTCATACAACTGTCCGGCTATACGAACGAAGAAAAACTGGCGATCGCGCGTAAATATCTCATTCCTCGACAGTTCACTGACAACGGCATTTCCCCGAGTCACTTAGAGATCTCGGATGATGCAGTGCTGCGGGTGATTGCAGAGTATACCAAGGAGGCCGGGCTTAGAAATCTGGAACGCGAAATTGCTTCGATCTGCCGGAAAGTGGCGCGCAAAGTAGCCGAGGGCAAAACTGAACTCACTCGAGTGAATCGCGCCAATGTTCATTCTTTTCTGGGTGCGCCGAAGTTCTTACCCGAAGCTGAGCAGGAGCACCATGAAATCGGCGTAGCCACGGGATTGGCATGGACGAGCACGGGTGGGGAGATCCTGTACGTCGAAGCTTCGCTGTCGCGCGGCCGGGGTAATCTGACCCTGACGGGACAGCTTGGCGATGTCATGAAGGAATCCGCTCAAGCCGCGGTCAGTTATGCTCGCGCCCATGCCAAAGAGTTGGGGATTGAAGCGGATTTTTATCAGAGGCTGGATATCCACATCCACGTCCCAGCGGGGGCCATTCCGAAGGATGGCCCTTCGGCCGGTATTACTATGGCTACCGCCCTGATTTCAGCTCTGACCAGACGGCCGGTTAGCCGGGATGTGGCGATGACCGGTGAAATTACATTGCGCGGGCGAGTCCTGCCGATCGGTGGTCTCAAGGAAAAATCTCTCGCCGCATTCCGGGCGGGCATCAAAACGTTGGTGGTTCCCGAGCGAAATCAAAAGGACCTCGATGAAATTCCGAAAGTGTTACGGCGCAAGCTCAACTGGGTGTTGGCCAAGAACATGTCCGACGTTTTATCCGTTGCGTTAATGGAGCGGCCTAAGGGTAGCAGCAAATCAAGCGCTAGGGAACGTGGCAAGGGAATTCTACCCAGGCAGCAGCTGATTGCAAAACCACTGCGAAAAAGCCAACGAGAAAGATCTCTTCCGATTCGACCGTAGCCGGCATTCGATTATTCCGTTCCCTCCGCGATAATCGCCTGCAGAAAATCAGCGCAGCACGCGATGAAACTTAGCCATCTCGGAGAATTCGGTCTTATCGAGAGAATTCGTCGGAAGACACCCGCTGGGCCCGGCGTTCGTATCGGCATCGGCGATGATGCCGCATGGATTACAAACCGAAACAATTCGTCCCTTGTAACGGCGGATCTTTTGATCGAGGGCATCCACTTCGATTTGCGTTGGACTTCTCTGTTCGATCTCGGTCACAAAGCCCTAGCTGTCAATCTCAGTGATATTGCCGCAATGGGCGGGGTGCCGGCATATGTGATTTTATCCCTCGGGCTTCCGGCCGATTTGGATAGCTCACAAACGGACGCGTTCTATCGCGGCTTGCAAGGCCTGGCGGGCCGAACGGGGGTAACGCTGGTGGGTGGCGACACCAACGCTGCAGTGACACTCATTGTTTCTGTCTGCGTGTTAGGTCATGCACCCTATGCGCCGATACGGCGCAGCGGCGCTCGAGCGGGAGACGATATTTATGTCAGCGGTACACTCGGAGATGCGGCTCTTGGGCTCAAGCTTCTGCAAGGCCGCCTGAGTGGGTCCAAAAAAAACCGCACAGTTGCCAAGCTCATTGCGCGCCTTCACCGGCCCGAGCCGAGACTTGCTCTTGGCCTGCTTTTAGCTAAAAGCCGACTCGCCACGGCGATGATTGACGTGAGCGACGGTTTGTTGCAAGACCTGGGGCATGTCTGTGAAGCGAGCGGCGCGGGCGCGACGATTTCGGCGGAACAACTGCCGCTTTCGGCGGCCTACCGCGCCGTTGCCGAGACCGGCGAAACTGCCACCGCCTTAACGGGCGGAGAAGACTACGAGCTTCTATTTTGTGGCCGGCGAGAACACCGGACGCGCATTGAAAAGCTTTCGGAGCGCGCCGGTGTGCCAGTCAAGCGCATCGGTGTTTGTGCAGAGAGAGCTAAAGGAATCACCGTCATCGACAAATCAGGGCAAACCGTTCCGTTTCGGATTCGCGGGCATGACCATTTCGCGAACAAAGACTTTCGGGAGATGAAAACTTCGTCGCCTAACGTTCTAGGGGGGAAGTTCATGAGAACTCGATAATGAACCCCGAGCGGCTAGCTGATTTGCTGGAGCAGGTGCGGCGTAACCAAGTGAGCGTCGCCGACGCGATGGCCCGCTTACGTCATCTTCCTTTTGAAGACCTCGGCTTCGCCAAAATCGATCATCATCGAGCACTGCGTCAGGGTTTTCCCGAAGTAGTGATGGGCCAAGGCAAAGATGCTAAACAGATCGCGGCGATCGTAGAGGCGATTCGTCAGAAAAGGAACAATGTTCTCGTCACCCGTCTTGACTCTGCCAAAGCGGCGCAGCTAAAGCGTTTACGCACTGGACTGACGTTTCATCCTGTTGCCCGAGCGGCGACCTGGCATGGGAAGCCGATCAAAATTACCGGCAAGGGTACGGTGCTCGTGGTTTGCGCCGGCACCTCTGATATTGCAGTCGCCGAGGAGGCGGTTGTCACCTCAGAAATGATGGGTAACCGAGTTGACCGTCTTTATGATGTCGGCGTCGCCGGCATTCACCGGCTTTTGGGTAACCGTGCTCGTCTGGATGATGCTTCCGTGCTGATCGTTGTTGCCGGAATGGAAGGTGCTTTGCCCAGCGTCGTGGGCGGGCTAGTCGCTAAGCCGGTGATCGCGGTGCCGACCAGCATCGGTTACGGCGCAAGTTTTTACGGTCTCGCCGCACTCCTAGGGATGCTCAACTCTTGTGCGGCTGGGGTGACGGTAGTCAATATCGATAATGGCTTTGGCGCCGGGTTTGCGGCGAGCCTCATAAACCGGTTATAAATGATAGTCAAATGCAGTGTTCTCACTGCGGCAGAGAAGTTTTTGGTACGGTACACACACAAAAAACTTTCAAAGTTGACTTTTACTTGCTTCATACCGGCGAGACTGAATGGGAATTTTTCGTTAGTCGCAAGCCTGATGCGCCATCGCTCAGATACCGCAAATTGATCCGACCCATCGACGTTCTGACATGTGTTCAATGTTATGCCCGCCCGGAAATCCGGCAAATCTTGGAAGATGATTTCACAGGCCGGCACGAGCTTAGGATCTTGCAGAACGCCCACGAACAGCCCTCAACTCAAAATCGATAATCATGGAAAATCAGAAGAATTATCGCATCACTAAGCACCAATCTGAATTGGCGGTGAGAGTTGTCGGCAGTTCACAAGCGGATCTTTTTGCCAATTCGGCGCTGACACTTTTCGATGTCATGGTTACGGACGTCGGCAAAATCGAATGCACGGAGTCTATTCCTTTGGAAGTCGAGGGAACGGATCGCGATGACTTGATGGTGAACTGGGTTCGGGAGCTGCTTTATCTCTACCAAGGCAGCGGCTATTTGCTGAAAGAGTTTCTCATTCGTGAGGTCAAAGATACCCTCGTCAAAGCCGATGTTCGAGGTGAAAAAATTGATCCCGATCGCCACGAAATCCAACAAGAAATTGCCGCCGTGGCATCTCACAAGAGTCGCATGCAAAAAACCGGCAATCAGTGGACCGCGCATTTGATTTTTGAAATTTGACGAAGGGATAGGTGGGCGGTCTTACTCGGCGAAACTTGTTCTTGCGGCGGTGAGCAACGGGAACAACACTCGTGAGTTCAGTGAACGATAATGAATACGAGGGCACGGCGCTGATCGCCGACCCGATACATCGCTACATTCAATTTACAGTACCCGAAGAGAAGGGCGAAGTTACTGAAAAAGCCTTGATCGACTCGCCTTGGGTGCAACGCCTGCGTTATATCTATCAACTGCAGAGCGCCCGCTGGGTCTACCCCTCCGCTGAACACAGCCGCTTCCAACACTCGCTCGGAGCCATGCACTTGGCAGGGGAGTTTGCCAAGCATCTTTACCCCTCATTGCATAAGGTTCTCGGCGATGAGTGCCCATCGGCGGCTTTCATTGAGGAGTACATGCGCGTGACCGGGCTACTACACGACATCGGTCATGGGCCCTTTGGTCATTTTTTTGATGACAATTTTCTCAGCAACTATGATCTGACGCACGAAGACCTCGGCCAGACAATTATTCAAAAGCATTTGGGTGATATTATCAGCCAATTACGGCGCAGCCCCAGCGGCGCCTTTGCGCCGGGCGAAGAGCTGCGCCCGGAGGACGTCGCCTTCCCGATCAAAAAAAACGGCAAAGAAGATCATCGTAAACCCAAGTGGGTGCGCTTCCTGCAACCTCTCACCGGCGGCATTTTCACCTTTGATAATCTTGACTACGTATCGCGCGATTCCTATATGTGCGGCGTCCATCCCGGACCGATCGACCGCGAACGGTTGATTTACTATACGTTTTTTACGCCCAAAGGACTGACCATTCACAAAGCTGGCAATGGCGCGCTGACGACATTTCTCAATGCCCGGCTTTACCTGTACACGAATGTTTATTACCACCGCACGACCCGCGCCATCGACTTACATTTGCGCGAAATCTTTCCAGAGACTATGAAATTCCTGCTTCCCGGGAATCCCCTCGACCATATGGAGGACTATCTTTATTTGACAGACTGGTCGTTGCTCGAGGATGTTTCGCGTTGGCGCCGTCAAAAAGGTGATCGCGAAGCGCTCGGCAGAGAGTGGGAAACAGTGCTTCATCGCGAAGTGAAATGGAAAATGGCTTATGATCGAACGCTATCGCTCAATGAGCTAAGTTATGGGGTGGCTTTGATCCAGGACACCGACTGGGAAAACCGTATACGCCGCGCGCTACCCGCCGCAGCCCGCCAGCTGGTTTTCCGCGTCGACATGGCCACTCAAGACCCGCGCCCGGAAAATCCCTTCGCCATGGGCAAAAAGCAGATTCATATTTTCGATCCATCCACCGGGGAAATCACCAAGGAAACTTTGACCGAACTGTTCGAATTCATTCCCTCCAAAGTTGTTCAATTCAGAGTCTTCGCTCTCGATCATGATCACGATCAGCTGCTTGCCGAAGTGGCGGAACATGCCCTGAAAGGCCAATCGCCGTCTGTCAAAACCAGTGTCTAGCCACGGCACTTTCAAAATTCCCATCGTTGATCTGCGCGCGCAATACAGCGCGCTTCGCGACGAGGTGCGCCAAGCGATCGATGACGTAAATGATACGCAACAATTCATACTAGGTCCGGCCGTCGAAAGTTTCGAAGATCAGATGGCTAATTACCTTCACTGCCGCTGCAGTATCGGTGTCGCATCCGGTAGCGATGCGCTTTTGCTCGCGCTGATGGCGCTTGGAGTCGGGCCCGGCGATGCGGTCATTACCACGCCGTTCACTTTTTTCTCTACGGTTTCTGCCATAGTGAGAGTGGGAGCTCGACCGCTATTTGTCGATGTCGACATCGATAGTTGTCTTATTTCACTTGACCGTCTCAACGAGTTTTTACTCCAGCGCATTGACGCGCTGGCCAATCAGATAGTCGATCGGAACACCGGGCTCAAAGTCCAAGCGGTTTTGCCTGTTCATTTATTCGGTCAGTGCTGCGCAATGGACGAGCTTATCGCGCTTGCGGGAAAATATCGTTTTAAAATCATCGAGGACGTCGCTCAAGCGTGCGGCGCAAGAATTTCGGTTGCGGGTGAGGAGCGCTTCGCCGGCGCTATCGGTGATCTCGGTTGTTTTTCTTTTTTTCCGAGCAAAACCCTAGGAGCTTTCGGCGACGGCGGCTTAGTTACGACACCGGACCCGGATCTCGCCGAAAAAGTCAGAATGCTCCGGATGCACGGCGAAAGAACCAAGTATTATCACGAGGTGATGGGTATCAATTCCCGGCTCGATTCTTTGCAAGCCGCCGTGCTGTCGGTAAAGCAGCGGTTTTTGGAACAATGGTGTCAAAATAGAATCGCAAAAGCGCAGGCGTATTACCGTTTGCTTCGGCAGAGCGGCTTGGTCGGAAACGGCTTGATCGGCATCCCGGAGCTGAGCAGCGACCATTCTCATGTTTTCAACAACTATGTTATCCGGGTCGAACGCCGCGACGAGCTCAAGCAGTTCCTCGCTCGCTCCGGGATACAAAGCGAGATCTATTACCCATTGCCGCTGCACTTACAAAACTGTTTTGCCCACCTGGGTTACAAAAGGGGTGACTTCCCAAACGCCGAAACGCTAGGCGAGCAAGTATTAGCGTTGCCACTTTATCCAGAGATAACGCTCGAGCAGCAAGAAACTGTCGTCAAAGCCGTTAGCGCATTTTATCGTTCGTAGATCCTTTTATAGGGGCCAGCCGTATGCTAAGAGAGCGAAGGTCGCCCAAAAAGTATGAAAATTCGATGAACGACGCGATCGTCAAAGCTTTCGAAGAAAGCATTCGGGTCAAACAAGCGTTCCTGCGCGATAATCTCGAAATACTGACGCAGGTGATCGACGTCATTGTTGCGGCTTTCAAGGGCGGCAACAAGCTGTTGCTCTTCGGCAATGGCGGAAGCGCCGCGGACGCTCAACACATCGCCGCAGAGTTCACCAACCGTTATCTGCTCGAACGTCCCCCACTGCCGGCTCTCGCTTTGACGACCGACACATCAGCCCTTACAGCGATCGCGAACGACTACGACTATGACCAGATTTTTGCGAAACAAATTCTGGCCTTGGGGAAAGCCGGCGACGTTGCCGTGGCGATTTCCACAAGCGGCAATTCACCCAATGTGCTCAAAGCCCTCGATGCATGCAAGTCGATCGGGATTTCCACGATCGGTTTGACGGGCGGGAGCGGCGGTAAGATGATGGGGACCGTCGATCACATGCTTTGTGTCGCAGAGGGCAAGAATAGCCCGCGCATTCAGGAGACCCATATTCTCGTCGGCCATGTGATCTGCGACATCGTCGACCAAAAACTTTTCCCGGGTCTTTGACCCACCCGCAGAATGGCACGAAAGAATTTCAAACCGCTCGATTTTACCAAAGTCCGCACTTATCCCGTTACCAACCGTTTCAGCAAGGTTCAAACCTCGTTATTGGGTAAACCCATCGCCAAGGGTGTAACCCTGCGATCGTTTCTCCGCGGTTTGCCAAATATTCTCGCGGCTCAGAATCTTAAACTAATTGCTGCAAAAATTGCTGACTGTCATCGCACGAAGAAGACGGTCTTGCTGGGCATGGGTGCCCATCCGATTAAGGTCGGCTTGAGTCCTCTCATCATCAAGTTCATGGAGCGAGGCATCATCGATGCATTGGCCCTGAATGGCGCTGGTATCATCCATGATTTCGAGCTCGCGTATATGGGGGAGACCTCGGAAGATGTGGCCGCCACTTTGAAGGATGGCAGCTTTGGCATGGGCGAAGAGACCGGCGCATTCATTAATGCCGCCATTAGTGAAGGGGCAAGACTGGAGCTTGGGGTCGGTGCGGCGCTGGGCAAAGCGATTTTAAAAAATCGTCTTCCGCATCGTAGGCTTAGTATCCTCGCCACCGCTTCACGCTTGGGCATTCCGGTGACTTGCCACATTGCGATCGGTACCGACATCATTCATATGCACCCGAAAGCCGATGGCAAAGCACTGGGCGATTGCAGCCTGCGCGATTTTCGCAACCTTACCTCGGTGGTTGCGACCCTCGGCGGTGGTATTTATCTGAATTTCGGCTCGGCAGTGATACTGCCGGAAGTTTTTTTGAAAGCGGTGAGTCTGGCTCGCAACTTAGGTAATTCCGTAGAGAATTTGACCACGGTGAATCTTGATTTCCTCCAACACTATCGTCCGCTGACAAATGTCGTGAGTCGGCCCACGTTAGACACCGGCAAAGGTTATCAACTCACCGGGCATATGGAAATCATGGTGCCGCTTCTGTTTGGCGCAGTTTTGGAAGAGTTATAGACTCGACTCCGACTTAGATGCGGAGCGGTTCAAGGCGCCGACACCCACACCATTCGGCCAGCCAATCAGTCGATAAAAAGTCAAAGTGGTGACGCCAATGGACACGACCGCGCACAGCGAAAGCCCCAAGGCGGCACCGAAAATTGTCGCGAATGCGCCCATAACCATTGAACCCACAGAACGCATACCCTGATCCATCAGGAATACGCTCATCACCCGCCCAATCAATTCCCGCGGCGCCTCCACCTGAATGATCAATCGGCTTACGGTGCGGAAAAGGATCTGCGCCCCGCCTAGCAGTGCCATCAGCAAAACCGAAATCCACAAAGTGCGCGATAAGCAAAACAGAATGAGAAGCAATGGGGTAATCTTTGAGCTAAACCAGAGGAGCGTCTCGCGGCCCCAACGCCGCCCTACGGCATCCAAAAAAATCAGCGACAAAACGGCGCCAACACCGGAGGCAGCGGTCAACGCGCCCAACCCCCCTGGTCCGGTTTGTAAAATATCCTTGGCAAAAATAGGCAAAAAACGTTGGTAGGTGCCGACAAACATACTGAGCGCATAGGCAGCCAAAGTGCTCGAAAGCACCAGGGGCGAGCACCCAATGAAATCCAAACCTTCTTTAATCTCTTGAACCCAGTGGGTCGAGACTTTGCCCTTGGGTTCAACCGCTAGCCGGATCGGAAGTAGTTCAAATGCCGATATGAGGAGCGCGACACCGTAAAATACCAAGCACCCACCGACACCAATCCAGAGGACCAGCACGCCCCCCAGGGATGGTCCGACGATGCGCGCGAAATTGAAGCCCAGGGAATACAGCGCCACCGTATTCATAAGCTCCTCTTGGGGTACCAAGTCATGCAACAGCGATTGGCTCGCGATCGGATTCATACTCCGGATAATCGAAAGAATCGTTTCAAGTATGGCGATATGCCAAAACTTGAGCGCGCCGAAAAAGTAAAGAGCCACCATCGCAAAAACCGGCACGGCACATAGAAACTGTATCGCTGTCAGCAAACGCAATCGATCGTAACGGTCGACAATGACGCCGCCGAGAACACTCAAGGCGAGGCGTGGGGTCGCCTCACAGAGCGCGAGAACGCCGAGAGCCATCGCGGATCCGGTGATCTCGTAGACCAACCAATAAAGCGCAATCTCTCTGACAAACTGACCGATTGAGGCGATAAAATCGCTACTGCCAAAAAGCGCGTAGTTTTTATGCCGTAATGGCTGAAGAACCTGAATTACGAACTCCTAGGAAGCATAACGAGACGAAACTCATATTGCTTATAACCCGTCGGCGACGGCGTAGGAAGAGCGACAATGGGGTACGTTGTCTTGCTCTTCTTTGCGTATAAAGCCTTTTCTTATTACACTGCAGATATGCTCTGCATGTGTTTATGCTGATCACTTTAACGACGGACTTCGGCTATCGTGATTCCTTCGTTGGCATCATGAAAGGCGTGATCAAAAGGATCGATCCAGACGCGCAGGTGATTGATCTTACGCACGGTATTCCTCCTCAGGACATCAGGGCAGCGGCGCTGACGCTGCGCCATTCCGTCCCTTATTTCAGCGCCGGGGCGATCCATGTCGTCGTGGTCGACCCCGGAGTAGGGAGCACTCGACGCCCGCTACTGATCGAGTGTGCCGGGAACTACTTCATCGGGCCGGACAACGGCGTTCTGAGCTTGGCTGTGAGGAACCAACAGAAGGTGGTCATTGAGCTCACCAACTCCGAGTACTTTCTACAGCCCACTGGCAGCACGTTTCACGGGCGCGATATTTTTGCCCCAGCTGCAGCACATCTTTCACGGGGTGTTCCGATCGCCGCGTTTGGCGTCCCATCGTCGAGCCTCATCGAGCTCCACGTCCCCGAAGCCGTCCGTGACCAGAGCGTAATCATCGGCGAAATCATCTACATCGATGGTTATGGCAATCTATTTACGAACGTTTATGCAGAAGATCTAGCGCGTTTACCGAGTAGCCCAATCCACATAGCCATCGGTTCCACGAGAATTCAAAATCTCATGGCGAGCTACGACTCGGTAGCAGAGGACCAACTTGCTGCCGTGATCAATAGTTGGGGCGTGCTTGAAATTGCCGAGTGTAACGGAAATGCCCAGCAAAGGTGCGGTGCTAAGGTTGGCGATCAAGTTGTCGTCGCCTGCACTTCTTAATCTCCGGGAGGGTTCTTGATGAGCGAGCGTTTGAGTTGGGACCAATACTTTATGACCATCACGCAACAGGTCGCCGAGCGCTCCACCTGCACTCGCGCCAAGGTTGGCGCCGTCATTGTGCGAGACAAAAATATTCTCGCCACCGGTTATAACGGCGCGCCCGCCGGGATGCCACACTGCACGGATGTGGGATGCTTGATCTACGAATCAAAAACGCCCAACGGCGAGACCGAACAGAACTGTTTTCGTACGATTCACGCTGAGATGAACGCGATTGCGCAAGCAGCGAAGAATGGCGCCAGCATCAAAGAGGGCGCGATTTATATCACGCATACGCCCTGTATTCACTGCCTGAAAGTTCTGGTGAACACGGGCCTTAAAGAGATCTATTACGAAAAGCCTTATAAACTCCACACGCTCGAGGAATTACTGCGCTACACTCAAGTCCATCTCCACAAGGTCGAGTTGCCAGGGCGATAAAAAAAGGACGGGAAGATTGGATTTCCTCCCGTCCTTTTTGACTCGGAACTGTACTGTCAATTAGATTTTACCGCTCAAGATAATAGCAATAACGAAGCCGTAAAGAGCTAAAGCCTCGAGCAGGGCTAGGGTCAAAACCAGCGGCAAGAAAAGCCGATCGGCAGCATTCGGATTGCGTCCGATACTTTCCATTGCGGCGGCACCGACGCGTCCCTGCCCAAAAGCAGCGCCAAAGGCGGCAATCGCAACGGCAATCCCGGCCGCGATCGCAATTGCGGCGCCTTTCGAGTCAGCACCAGCAGCGGCACCTTCGGCCGCCATAGCCAAACCCGTTGCAAAGATACCTGTGAACAGCGCAGCCACGAAAGCAAGCAGCTTCTTCATCTCGTTTCTCCTTTCCAGCGATTCCTTGCCTACCACACCTCTATCATCATCCTCTCCGAGCGGCTAAATCGCTTTAATGATGTGCTTGATGAGATTCCTGACCGTGTTCTTCGTCATGTCCGCCGTGGCTGATCGCCAAAGCGACATAAATCATGCTCAAAAGCGTGAAAACAAACGCCTGAATGATCGAAACCAGAGTTCCCATCGCGTAAAAGGCCACCGGAACAATGATCTTGGTTAAACCGATAAACGCTCCGATCACCTCGTGATCGCCCATCATGTTGCCGAAAAGACGTAAAGAGAGCGAGACGGGCCGAAATCCGTGCGAGAAGAGCTCAAGAATCAAGAAAAAACAAATGGAAACCAGCATCAGAGGCGCAAATGCCAGTTTGGCTACGAAGCTCTGGCCGGGAAGACTAGTCATGGGACCAATGAAGTGCTTGAAGTACGCCATCCCTTGTTCCCGGATGCCGATGATGTTGTAGCCGATGAAAGAGCATAAAGCGAGCCCGACGGTGGTATTGAGGTTGCCTGTCGGCGGCGCAAAGCCTGGTAGAAGACCGAGTAAATTGCTCAGCAAAATGAAAAAGAAAAAAGTACCAAAGAACGGCACGTATCTCCGTCCGTCAGGACCGATGATCTGGTCACTTTGGCTGACTATTAGTTGAATCACTAGCTCGGCGATGTTTCGCGACCCGAGTTCCTCCGCCGGAACCGCTGGATCCTGTGCTTTGGCCAAGGCTCTGCGCGCGGCGAGGGCGAACAGGATCAGCAGAATACCGGCGATCACGGCAAAAAAGGTGTGATCGCCAAACATATGTTGTAAACCGGCCGGCAGCAAATTAAACCAAGTAAACGCGTGTTCCATGTTTAATTTCCCGATTTAACGGTTGTGCGAATCGACTCGACGACAATGGCAACCAGTAACGTCGAGAAACCGACTGCAAAGGATAGCGCATCGATGTTGAAGCGAAAGAAAACCGTCGACAATAGTCCCAAAAAAATGAAGATTTTAAGCACCAATAACCCAATACCAGCCTTGATCCGCCCACGGCTAGCAAGCGGTGTAATCAGCGAGGCTATTCCATAGCCGAGGAGCAGAAAGTTCAGGCCCATGAATACGCCGCCGATTAGGATCGCCGTCGGATCCAAAACTTTGCTAGTCCACCCGGCAGCAAAGAGCGCCGTAAGCATTAGCCCATGCCATGTCTCAATGCGCAGTATCGTTTTGTTCGCGGTTAGTTCCATCGCGTTCGGCAGAAAAAAATTTGACCCATTGCATCAACCTAAAAAAAGCCCCGGCGAATGCGAGCAAGGTCAACGCGATCAGCAACCAGGGCGATGTGTTGAAGTACTGGTCGGCAAAATATCCGATTACGAGACCGCCCAGGATCGTGCCTGGCAGTTCGAACGCTACCCCCAAATACAAACCTGCTCGCTGCAGGAAGGAAGATGAATTATTTTGCCGACGATTGGGGCGGCCCCCAATTTTTCCCACTGGGGTCGTTTTCTAGCACGAAGGTCCAGGACGTTCAACCGTTAGATCGCCTTGCCCAGTGATCAAATGCTTTGAGAAATTTTACCAAATCGCTTTTCGAATGGGCGAGCGAAATGAACATAGCTTCAAACGGCGCCGGCGGAAGATAAATGCGGCGGTCGAGCATGGCGTGGAAAAATTTGACGAACTTATTCCGATCGCAGTTGCGAGCTTCATCCGGATGGCTCACCCGCTGGATGCCGAAGAATATGGTCATCATCGACCCGACCCGATTGATCGTCGCCTCGAGCCGCGAGTGTGCCAGAATTTCACGTATCCCCTCCTCTAGGTACGCACCCTGCGCTTCGAGTTTTTCATAGATAGCGGGGCGACTGAGCAACTTGATTGTGGCTAATCCTGCTGCCACTGCCAAAGGATTTCCCGAAAGCGTTCCGGCTTGGTAAACTGGCCCCACGGGAGCAAGCAGGTCCATGATCTCACTGCGGCCGCCGAAGCCTGCGAGCGGCAAACCGCCGCCGAGAATTTTTCCCAAACACGTCAAATCCGGGCGAACTTGATAAAGCGATTGCGCGCCGCCATATGCGACACGAAATCCCGTGATGACCTCATCAAAAATCAGCAATGCACCATTCTCGCGCGTAATCTGGCACAAACCCGGTAAAAAATCGGGCTCTGGCTTAATCACACCCATATTGCCGCAGATAGGCTCAACGATAACGGCGGCAACCTTATTTTTATAGCGAGCAAAAATCTTTTGTAACGACTGACTATCGTTGTATTTAGCTATCAATGTTTCGCAGGCGAAGGATCGTGGAACGCCGGCACTCTCCGGCAAACTGAGGGTCGCTATGCCGGAACCGGCCTTGACGAGCAAGCCATCGGAGTGTCCATGATAGCAGCCGTCGAACTTGATTATCTTGCTTCGACCCGTGAAGGCCCGCGCGAGCCGGATGGCGCTCATCGTCGCTTCTGTGCCTGAACTTACGAGGCGGAGCTTTTCGATGGACGGCACGGCGGCCGCGACAGCTTCTGCGAGTTCAACCTCCAGCATTGTAGGCGCTCCAAATGTAACGCCTTGCCGCGCTTGCCGTTGAACGACTTGAACAACCTTCGGGTGAGCGTGACCGAGGATCAGCGGTCCCCATGAGGCGACGAAATCGAGGTAGCGCTTTCCATTCGCATCAAAAACATAGCTACCTCTACCGCGCGCAATAAAGAGTGGCACACCACCGACCGACTTCCATGCTCGCACCGGACTATTGACACCGCCGGGAATTCTACGAGTCGCGCGGAGGAAAATCTTTGGCTTTGCCGTCATGGTTTGGGTTGCGTCGCTAACATTCGTCGCGCAAGCTGTCAAGAAAAAAATCGCTACAGAAAAAAAATTTCGCAGCGCGTTTTTTGTTGCAAAGAAATTTGAAAAGGACTATTTAAAATTTTTCCTGATTCTCCAGCGCGAAAATTTTTTTATCGGTTTGCGAGAAAGCACGAGGAAAATGAGCTACGCTAGTGCCTGGCAGAACTGTTTTCAACTCGTGTTACGCGAGAATTTCCCTTTTCTCGATCGTGGCCGGCGCTGCCGTTGCTTTTACTCCCTTGGCGGCGCTTCCAGGGTTATCAACAGCTGTGGATAACTTTGTTTGTAACTATTTCGTCATTTCTTATCAAGGTTTCAAGGCCTTAGTGTAATTTTATGCCAGAGCTGTGGACGCAGGCGGTTGCGGAGATCAAAGAACGGATCGGCAGGCAAAATTACGAGACCTGGATTAAACCGATCGGCTTTATCTCGCGGAATAAAAATGAAATTTGTCTTGATGTGCCAAACAAGTTTTTTCGTGATTGGTTGACGGAACATTATCTGGCACAGATCCAAGATATCCTGAGCACGCTCGCAAAGCACGACGTTAAAGTTGTTTTTGAAATTAACGAAAAGACGAATCGGCAGGCAAACGCTGAAAAGGGCGTGAAGCGAGAAGAGCGCGAGCGAGTACAGAAGAGTAATAGCAATCTCGTTCCGAAGTATACCTTTCAAAACTTCGTTGTAGGGGCGAGCAATCAGTTCGCTCACGCGGCATGTGTCGCGGTCGCGAACCAACCGGGCGAGCATTATAATCCTCTGTTCATTTACGGTGGTGTCGGCCTAGGTAAGACTCATCTCGTTAACGCGATCGGTCACCAGTCAGCACAACGTTCGGGTCTAAAAGTAGTCTATCTCAGCTCGGAATCCTTTATGAACGAGCTTATCGGATCGCTTCGGCGGGACAAGATGGACGAATTCAAGAAGAAGTTCAGAAACGTCGATATTCTTATCCTCGACGATGTCCAATTTATCGCCGGGAAGGAGCGTACTCAGGAGGAGTTCTTTCACACTTTCAATTCCCTGTACGAGTCGCATAAACAAATCGTCATTACTTCAGATAAATTTCCAAAGGAAATCCCAGGTATCGAAGATCGTTTAAGAAATCGCTTCGAGTGGGGTTTGATCGCCGACATCCAGCCCCCTGATATGGAGACCCGCGTCGCCATTTTGCAGAAGAAAGCCGAAAACGAAGGTGTTCAACTGCCCCATGACGTTGCCTTTTTCCTCGCCTCGAACATCGACTCGAATGTCCGTGAACTCGAAGGATCTCTCACTCGGCTTGGCGCGTTCTCTTCATTGACCAAAGCGACGATCACAGTGGAACTCGCGAAAGATGTCCTGAAAAACACGTTGAAAAACGCCCAACAGGAGATCACGGTCGAAAATATTCAGAAAACGATCTGCGACTATTTCAATCTTAAAATCGGCGATCTCAAAGCCAAACGGCGCACACAAAATATCGCCCTGCCGCGCCAAGTCGCCATGTATCTCTGCCGGAAATACACCGAAACTTCCTTTCCCGCCATCGGCGATAAATTTGGCGGGCGCGATCACTCCACCGTTATTCACGCTTCCAAGACGATCGAGAGAAAAATCAAAGAAGATCCGCACATGCAAACCACGATCGAAAAGCTCGAACGCAATCTGAATATCAGAAAAAGAGTGTGAATAACCTGTGGTTAAGCTCAGCCTAAAATGTGAATGATTGTCGATGATCGCCTGAGCTGAACTCACCACACCTAAGAACGCGTTTCTCGAGCATCGATAACCCACAACCTACCTCCCTGATTTCGTTGTTCAAAAATGGTTTTTACACTTGTTCACAGGCACTACTATTACGACTTAAATTTATATATATAGAGAGAAGCTAGTAACCGGGAGGAAGTATGGAATTTAAAGCCAAGCGGGACAGCCTTCTCGCCACGCTTTATTGGACTCAAAGCATTGTTGAGCGACGCAACACCATGCCTATTCTCGGCAATGTTCTGATCGAGGCACAAAAAGGATCGATTCGTATTACCGCGACCGACCTCGAAGTGGGAGTACGAGGCGAAGTCGAGAGCGACATCGGCAAAGAAGGAACGGTCACTGTTAACGCGAAAAAGATTTATGAAATCATTCGGGAAGTTCCAAATCAGCAGGTGCAGATAAAGCGCTTAGAAAACGACTGGGTGGAAGTGCGCAGCGGAAAATCGGTTTTCAAAATCGTCGGCATGGAGGCAAAGGAGTTTCCGCAGTTTCCGAAATTTGATGGCAAGGCGTTGTCTACCACCCCGGCCGCGACAATTCATGAAATGATCGAACGGACCATTTTTTCGGTCTCCACGGATGAAACCCGCTACAGCCTCAACGGTGTTTTTGTCGAGCAAGGCGAAGGCGGCAAGCTTAGGATGGTCGCAACCGATGGCCATCGGCTGGCTTTTGAAGAAAGGTCGGTCGGATCTCTGGGTCTAAGCAAAGGCGTCATTTTACCGCGAAAGGGATTATCCGAGCTCAAAAAGCTTCTCGAAGCAGGCGATGACGGAGTCGTGTCTTTGGGCTTCAAGGACAACATGGCCCTTGTCGCGAAGGAAAAAATCGAGCTTTTCATGCGGTTGATCGACGGCGATTTCCCGGATTACACCAAGGTGATCCCACAGGGAAATCCTAATGTCGCCAAACTGGAGCATGATGAACTGTTGCAGGCGCTGCGGCGTGTATCGATTCTATCCAGCGAGCGATACAAGGGCGTCAGGATGGAATTCTCGGATGGCAAAGTTTCGATTTCGGCGAACAATCCCGATTTGGGCGAAGCAGTCGAGGATATCGAGGCGGAATACAAAGGCAAACCGCTATCCATAGGATTCAATGCCCGTTATTTGCTTGATGTCTTGGGTGTGCTTACCGGGGAAGGCGAAATCAGCATCGAGTTGAAGGACGAACTCAGCCCAAGCATCATTCGTAAGGTTGGAGTCGAGAGTTATCTTTACGTTCTGATGCCGATGCGACTCTAAAAAAAACGAACCTAGCCTAACTGCGGTACTTAGCGTCTAATGCATATTTCTCATCGAGACCAACAATTCGGTTAAACTCATCAAACGGCATCAATCGATCGAGAATTGCCAAAGTGGAGCCATCGCGCCTGAGTGTGGTGTAGACCTCCATCAGCGATTTGGCGACGGAGTAGAGCGGCGCGAGCGGCCAGACAATCAGATCGAAACCAAGCTCTTTTAGCTCTTTAGGTCCCATTAACGGAGTTACGCCGCGCTCCAGCATGTTCGCGACCAATGGTCCGCGAACCTGCTTCGAAATCTCTCTCATTTCTTCTTTCGATTCCGGTGCTTCGATGAAAACCGCATCGGCGCCAGCGTTTTTAAATGCGATCCCGCGTTCAATCGCCGCATTTAAGCCCAAAGCCTGGCGCGAGTCGGTGCGCGCAACGATAAAAAAGTCGCGATTCTGTTTTGCTTCAATCGCGGCTTTGAGTTTTTTTAATTGTTCCTCGAGGGGAATGACCTGCTTGCCTTTCATGTGACCGCAGCGTTTTGGCCATACCTGATCTTCCAGGAACATACCGGCGGCGCCGGCGGCAATAAGATCCCGAACCGTTCGAATAACGTTGATGGCATTCCCATAGCCGGTGTCCGCGTCAACGATCACAGGCGTTTCTACGACCGAACAGATTCTGTGGGCAGCCGCGATGACTTCAGTCTGAGTCAACAAACCGAAATCGGGTTCACCCAAAAGCGTTGCCGAGAGGCTGTAGCCGGTAATAAATATCACCTCGAAGCATGAACGCGCGGCGATTTTTGCGCTCAGGGCGTCGTAAACGCCAGGCATGACTATTTGTCCGGATTGACTCAGTGCCTGACGAATCAACTCTGCCTTATCCATAGCTCGAACCCTGTGGGATAGTGTTATGGTCTTGTCACTTCCAAACGCTTTAGCGCCTTGGCCCCCGGCCGAATCCGCCGCGCTGCATCATTGGCTCCGGTTTCGGCGATGCTTTTAGCAGACGTGCTGGCTTGAGACCGAGAATATCGTCTATATAACGAGATTTGTTGAGGTGGTCAGTTTTGGCTTTGATCTTTTGGCGGATCTGATGGCGCTTTACCGTATCGGTTTTCGCCGCCTTGAGGTCTTCAAGATCCAGCACGACGTCATCCTCGTGCGCGCGCAGCTTGATGTGCACGGTGAAACGGGAGCCTTCCCCCTCTTTTGCCGAATAATCGACTCGTTTATCGATACTGGGGATAATGTTCCTGAGTAAATTTTCTTCTTCTTGGAAAACTCCCTTACCGAACATAGGTCCTCCCTTCCCAACCCCATCGGCGGGGTAGCTCAGCAGTCAAAAATTTATGCCAACGGCATCGGAAGATCAACGCCGCAAAGGTGGCCTCAAAAGCTCTCGACGGCGGGTCGGATATCAATTTCTTGTGACCAGGCGGTGCGTGGTTGTTTCAAGCACTGGATAACGGTAGCGGCAATAGCGTCTGGGGGAATCACAGTTTCGCGTCTACGATCGGGCTCTCTCGAACGGAGCCGCGCTGTGTCGATCTGACCATCGACGATAATGTGCACGACATGAATGCCTTTCGGATGAAACTCACGCGCAAGCGCCTGCCCAAGCATCCGTAGCCCAGCCTTGCCGATGGCGAGAGGCGCAAATCCGGCGCGGCCGCGGAGTGCGGCGGTGGCCCCGGTCAGCGAAATGAAACCGTGGCCGGCGTTCAGCATGTCAGGGATGACAGCCTGGGCTAAATAAACGGCTCCCATGACATTGGCATCGAAAGATCCGCGAACCTGCTCCGGATCCATTTCAAGAAAACGGCCACGCCCATAACCGCTGGCGTTGTGAGCTAAAGCGGTAATTGCGCCAAGCTTGTTGCGAATTTCTCTAACAGCAGTTTGTACGCTCTGGCGATCGGTCACATCGCAGGGCACAACGAGCGCTTTTCCTCCGCGTGCTCGGATCTCCTCTGCGATCGGAGCACTCGATTCAGCTCGGCGGGAGAGGAGTCCAACCGCGTAGTCCTGCTTAGCGAAGGCGCGCGCCAAAGCGCCCCCAGTTCCCGGCCCAACACCGCCGATAATCGCGACTTCCATGGTCATGAATGCGCCTGTGTATGGATGAAGAGCTCTTCGAGCGACATTTTGCGTCCTAAAAGGCCTTGTTCCCGTGAGTATTGCATCAGAGTCTCCAGGGAATTTCTATTCATTTCGCCAAGACCGTAGACCCAGGGGTCATGACCTAATAGTTCTTCCTGCTCTTCAAGAAAAGAGCGAAACCAGGCGAGTGGGACAATGCGCGGGTTTTCCATGCGCTTATAAGCGGCTTTCTTCGATTCTTCGAAGGCCTGCATCAGATTGATCGCGATCCATGGATATTTATCTACGATCTCCTGCTTGATTGCGGTGGTATGCATGATCGGAAAGATTCCCGTGCGTTTGTAGTAGTCGATCTCGAGATCCCGGTAATTCGGAAAAAGCCGGCTCACCCTATGATCTTTGTCGAGAATCGGTTGGATAATCTCTGGGTGGATGAGCGCATCAAGTTCCCCTTCCACGAGCATTGTCTCTACGCTCTTACCCGCAGGAATGCGCTGAATATCGAGATCGGCCGGCGGAGTCCAGTCTACTTCCTCCTCATCTTGCTTGAACCAGTGAACACTGCGGTGCGGCAATCCGTGCTCGTGCTCCAAAATGCCGCGAATCCAAAGGTTTGCTGTTGCCTGAAAATTTCTGAGACCGACTCTCCTACCGAGCAGATCTGCCGGCTTCTTGATGCCTTTACTCGTGTTTAAAAAAATAAACCCATGGCGAAACCGGCGATGCAGAAATACCGGAATCGCAGTGAAGGGCAGGCCGGTATATTTCGCCATCAGGTAATTTGACATCGAGAGCTCAGCAATGTCGAATTCGCGGTTGCGCAACATGCGCCAGTGGCGAGTATCGGATGTCATGTTAGTGAGAACCGTAAGCTCAATACCGTCGGGTTGGACTGTACCTTCTTTTAGCGCGCGAATGCTTTCGTAATCTCCAGTGGCTAACGTTAGGTGAAGTTTTCTGCTCATGGGCTTTCGTTTAGCATGCTTGCATGGTCAAACCAACCGGTTGAATTAGGCAAATGAATTGGTACGCTTTTGCAGGCTTGATCAACGTGAAGCACCTCCGTTAAAGGAGTCACTATGGCACAACGGGTCTGGCGATCGATGATCGGGATATTTTTTCTTGCCTCATTTTCCGCCGAGGTTTGGGCACAAAACCCCGTGCGTATCAATTGGACAGCGGTTACGGGCGCACAAAGCGGATTATTCATGGCAGCTCAAGAAAAGCTCTTCAAAAAATATGGGTTGGATGTCGAGCTGATTCATATTCCTTCCAGCTCTAGAGGTATTCAGGCGATCCTAGCGGGTGAAATTGCCTTCTCTTTTATGGATGGCTCTAATGCAGCGCAGGCGAACCTGAAAGGCGCAAATTTAGCTCTGGTTGCTGGCGCGACAAATCGACAAGTGTTCTCGCTCATGGCGAAATCCGACATAAAGCGGATCGTCGATTTAAAAGGGAAAAAAATCGGTATCACACGAATCGGATCGTCGACGCACACCTCGGCGCTTTTTGCTCTTGGATCCGCGGGGTTGCGTCCAGCCGATTATCAATTGCTGCCACTGCTTGAAGTGCCAAATATTTTCACGGCTCTGTCGGCGGGCCAGATCGACGCCGGCGTGGTGTCGCCGCCGACTAACGCAAGAGCCAAAAAAGCCGGATTTATCGAGCTCATGAACGTGGCGAAGGAAGGTCCGGAGTTTGTGTCGGTAGCAATAGGAACGAGCCGGACCTATATACGGAATAACGAAGAAACCGTTCGCCGTGTGGTGCGCGCCTACGCCGAGGGTGTGCAGACGTTCAAGACCAATAAATCGGCCGCTCTCAAAATGATCCAAAATCAGCTCAAAGTAAAAGAACCCGACATCGCCGAAGATACTTATAATCAATTTCGTGAATATTTAGAATATCCGCCGTATGTCAGCCGCAAGGGGATGGACGCCGTGCTTGCAGACATCGTCGAGAAAGAGCCATCTGCGCGAACTGTCAAGGCCGACGACTTTCTGGATATGCGATTTGTGGCCGAGCTGGATAAAAAAACCGGACGCAAGTGACGCCTTGTAAACCTCCGAACGAAAAAGCGCCGATGATTTGTTCATCGGCGCTTTTTTTACGCTCAGCGCGAGTGCTTGTGGTTTGAAATGCGCGCAGTTTAAGCCGCGCTTGCCCGCTGGGATGTGGCGAGATCCAAACCGACAATGAAAGCAGGATTTGCCGTGGACATGGTATAAATTTCTTCGCCCGTGCAACCGAATGCAGACATGTAGCCGCGCAAGAGGCGGAGCGATTCGACCGAATTGGGAAATAGCGGCTCACCGGCGTCAGAAGATAGCGTACAGTGCTCGGGGCCGACTGTACGGATCGCCTTGTACATATTCGCCGGGTCGATGCCGAGGAGTGGCGAGAGCTCATCGAAGGTAAAATTGAGCCACAAGCCCGCTGCGGCAGCGTCTTTCATTTCCTCTATGGTCAAATTGACAAACGGGCTGAACGGATGATCGACAACTCCTTTCTTAAAGCCGATTTTTTGGCTGAATTCCGCCAGGGCGCGGAACTCGGGTTTAGTCGGATGGCCAAAAAAGATCGCCGCGTTGTGATCGTGAGCCATTCGAAAAATTTCTTCAATCTCAGGTAAAAGCCGACCCTTATCGTCGAGCAGATAATGCCCGTATTTGAGCGCATCGGACCAGGGCAGGGGTTCGGTGTGCGCATTGGGATCGGCGCTCTTGTCCCAAGCGCTCGGTTTACCGCCCACAATCGCGAGTGTATTGGCCGAAGTGTTATTAGGCATCCACAGGCCAACAACACCCGCCTTTAGCATTTTAGCCGACCACGCAGGCTCGATTTTCGAGAGAAAACCCTGAGTGACGGAGCTTCCAGGCCAAACATGCGCTGGGGTCAAGTTTTTTTCGGCGCACCAGGACTCCAGCGCGCTCCGCACGCCGGCGACGGTTCCGGCCGGATCCTTTCTGCCGACAATGGTTTTGTAGAGAATGCCTTTCATGCGGCTCTTCGATGCCAGCTTCGCAACACCGAGCGCGTCTTGTTGTCCTTCGTGCGCGTGGCAGTGAATATCGATGGCATCCTCCACGCCGAGTACGTAGTCGACCGAGGGATCCACCGGTCCCTGCTTAAAGCCGCGGCGGGCAGGATAAGACGTCACGGATCGAATTGCGCTCGGAGTCGCATAGTTTGGATTTGTTTCCGCCATGGTCGAGCCTCCCGTTTCTGGAATTGATGGGACCATATCTCTTCCTTTCGTGCCGGGCAAACATCACGACGTGCCCGAACTGCCTTCGCAGTACGTTCTTCAACGGAGTCGGATTCATTGCTGTGTTTCGCCAAGCTAATTAACTATTCGGCTAACCGGGAATGCATTGATGCAAAGCGGCGCCGCGCGTAATGATCCCGCGGAAATCTGAAAGGTAGGCTAGCTTGTTTACTGCATGGAGGCGCGGAACTTCTTTGCCCGGCGGACAAAGTAGTCCCACATCGATTCGAGCCGGTGTGGCGTGTAGATTTGCTCGTATTTTACCGCAGCTTCTTCGTCGTTCGTCCAGGACGGATCGCCTGACGCGGTAGCCATGAGTTGAATGCGCGCCGCTTTTTCCAGGAATATTGCATAGAGCGTGGCGACTTCGATGGATTCACCGACGACGGTTGAGCCGTGGTTCTTCATTAGCATACCGCGGTAGTTGCCAAGGCTCTTGGCGACTTCGACGCCGAGCTCCGGAGTTCTGATCAGGGCTGTGGTAAGGTCAAAGGTGGGCAAACCTTGGTGGAAAATATTCCCTTCATGGCTGATGGGACGGAGCTTTTGCCCGAGCGCGCCAAAAGCGATCGCGTACGGTGGATGGGAATGAACGACGCAGTTCACATCGGCGCGCGCCTTCATAATCTCCGTATGAATGAACACTTCGGAGTGTCGCTCATATTTGCCGTCCACTTTTTTTCCCGTTTCGATATCGACGACGATAATATGCTGCGGTCGGATCTCTTCGAAGCCGAAGCTGTGCGGCTTCATGAGAATCCGGTTTTGCCCGGGTATACGCACCGAGACGTGGCCGAGGATATTGTCCCAGTGACCTTCGTTGGCGAGAATGTTGCACGAGTAAGCAAGCTTTTCTTTCATCTCTTTGATATTGACGGCCATGAATTACTCCTTCGGAATATCGTGAACGGATGATTGATGATCGCACGCAGGCAAACGTTCAAGATCTGCTGCGCAAGCGGAATCTTTGGATTTTTCCGGTGACGGTTTTCGGCAGGTCGTCGACGAACTCCACCCAGCGCGGATATTTGTAAGGAGCCAGTTTGCTCTTTACGTGATTCTGCAATTCGACGCGAAGCTCGGGACTCGGTTTAAACTCGCTCTTTAGCAGCACGAACGCCTTGGGTTTCAATAGGCCGTCGGCATCGGAGTCGCCTATCACCCCTGACTCGAGAACTGCGGGGTGCTCCATCAAGGTGTTTTCGATTTCTATGGGCGATACCCATAAACCGCCCACCTTCATCATGTCGTCGGAACGCCCGCAGTACCAATAGTAGCCTTCGCCGTCGCAATAATAGGTGTCGCCGGTCTTCAGCCATTCACCCTGCATGGTCCGTTTCGTTTGGTCGTGCTTGTTCCAATAGTAGGGCGAATTGGCGTCCCCTTTGACCATTAGATTTCCTACGTCTCCAATGCGAAGTTCTCTCCCATCGTCATCGACGATTTTCGCCTCGAATGCCGGCGTCACCTCGCCACTGCTGCCGGCTTGGGCGCGGCCGGGACGATTCGCGAGAAAATCGTGCGCGGCCTCGGTCGAGCCGACCACGTCCAACAATTCGAGCCCCGTGCTGTCCTTCCATTGATGGAACAGTGCCGGCGGCAAGGGCTCACCGGAGGAAAGGCAGATCCGTAACGAGCTCAAATCATATTTCTTTTGCACGCGCAAAAAGCGCGCGTACAGAGTAGGCACGGAAAAAAAGAAAGTTGGTCGGTACCTCTCGATGACTTGCAAAATCTTTTCGGGATCCGGTTTTTCCGGCCAGAGGACGGTCGACGCACCAAAGCGGAAAGGAAAATAGAGAGAATTGCCCAAGCCATACGAGAAAAACATTTTCGACGCCGAGAAGCACAGATCATCGCTGCTCATTTTCAGCACCGGCTTCACGAATAAGTCGGTGATTGTGATCATGTCATGCTGCAGGTGGACGGCTCCTTTCGGACTTCCGGTGCTGCCCGACGTGTAACCCCAAAAGCAAACGTCATCCTTGGTTGTCTTCTCCGCGTCCAGCTTGTCTGAAGCTCTGGCAATTACCTCTTCGTAGGGAAGCGCCTTGCCGTGCGCCGCTCCGACAACTATGACGCGCTTCAAAAACGGGGTCTTGTTCCAGATCTTTTCGATTTCCGGCAAAACCGACTCGTGTACGATAATCGCACGCGCGCGGCTATCGTTGATGAGATACTCGTAATCCTTCGCGAACATCCCAGGATTGGTCGGCACTGCGACGGCGCCGATCTTGATCGCGCCGAAAAAGCTATAAGCGAACGCCGGCGAGTCCGGCAAGATCAAGAGCACACGGTTTTCAATTTCGATCCCGAGATCTCTTAGCGCATTACCGGTGCGGTTAACCTTTTCGAAGACTTCCTGGTAGGTAATCTTTTGGTCTTCGTAGTAGATGGCGATTTTGTCGCCGCGACCTTGTGCAATGTTTTCATCAACAAAGGTCGTGGCGGCATTATAAAGGTCTGGGAGATCGACTTTCATGAACGGGGGACTGAACGCTCTGGGTAAGACGCCTCGAACTGCTGGCTATTCGCCTCCGATAATCTCGCCTTGCACATCGGTGGCGATGACGACCGATTTCGAATCGGTATAATGCTCAATCGCTTCATCGCCGTGCTCTTTGCCAAGACCGCTTTGTTTAACGCCCCCAAACGGCAACTCGTCATAAATGATCTGCGCTGAATTCACCCAGGTGTAACCGGCTTCGATATTTTCCGCGCCATACATTGCGCGGTTGATGTCTCGTGTCCAGATTGAAGAGCCGAGGCCGAAGATCGATCCATTAGCCTGTTCGATCGCCTGATCGAGATTTTTTACCCTGATGATCGGCAGCGCCGGACCAAAGACTTCTTCTTGAATCATTCGTGAAGCCGGATCGACATCAGCGACCAAAGTCGGCTGAAGGTAAAAACCTTTGTCGTACTCATCGCCTTTGGGTCTGGTAGCGCCGTGAAGAATCTTGGCACCGCGTTTCACCGCGTCTTCCACCTGCTCTTCGACTTCTTGCCGTTGCTCCTTGGTGTGAAGCGGGCCCATGAGTACTCCCGCTTTGAGACCGTTACCGACGCTGATCTTTCTCGCTTTTTCGACCAGCTTCTCCATAAACGGATCGGCAATACTATCGAAGAGATAGAGGCGTTTGACCGCCAAGCAGGCCTGCCCGCAATTGAAAAACCGGCCGACGGACGCGGCGCTCACCGCCCGATCGATATCTGCATCATCACATACGATCATAGGATCGCTGCCGCCCAACTCCAGGGTCACATGTTTAAAATCTTTGGCCGCGGACTGCATCACTCGGCGGCCGGTGTCCGTCGCACCGGTAAAGCCGATTTTGCGGACCTTCGGACTAACCAAAAGCTCTTCGCCCACGACGCTTCCCGGACCCGTCACAACGTTCAAGACCCCTTTGGGACCACCGCCGTCTTGAATCGCTTTATCGATGATCTCACAGCAGCGAATGTCGGTCAGGGGAGTGGTGCCGGCCGGTTTGACGACTACCGTGTTGCCCGCCAGCAATGCCGGGCCGAGTTTGTTCCCCATCAGCGAGACCGGAAAGTTCCATGGCACGATCGATCCGCATACGCCCAGCGGTTTACGGAGAACCAGTCCATGACGACCGGTATCGAGCATGACGGCGCTGGTGCGCATCGTCTTTGCCATGCCGCCATAATGATCCAAGGTATGGACGAAGCGACGAATTTCCAAAATCGACTCGCGGATCGGTTTACCCTGTTCTTTGGTCAACAGTGTGGCAAGTTCTTTTTCTTGTTGGAGAATTGTGTGGCCGGCAGCAAGCAAAATCGCGCCGCGTTTGGCCGGCGCCATGGTGGACCACTTTTTTAGCGCGGATTGCGCGACATCGATTGCCCGCCGGACATCGTTGATGGTTCCTTTGGGCACGGCGTCGACGATTTCACCAGTGGCCGGATTGCGGACCTCGGTGGTTTGGCCGCTCTCGGAATCGACCTGCACGCTGGCGACTAACATTTTTGCCATGATGATCCTCCTGATTGCTCTGTCAGAAAATAGAGAAAAATCATGTTCATAGGTGGAAGTCAAGAATTCGTGCTGCGGTAAAATATTGACAGTAATGAGGATTATAGTTAGTCCATCGTTGATGCGCGGATCGAAACGGACGAGAGGGCGCAATGCACTGGAGTACACGCCTTGAAGAAATGGCTCAAACGGATCGGCGCGGGACTGATTGTCCTCCTCATTATTCTGCAGTTTCTTCCGGTGGAGCAGGGCAATCCCGCCGAGCGGGGAAAATTTCGTGCGCCCGCCGATGTTGAAGCGGTCTTACGCCGCGCTTGTTATGATTGCCATTCTAATGAAACCGTCTGGCCGTGGTATTCGAAAATTGCGCCGTTATCATTCTTGCTCGCAAACGACGTCAAGGAAGGACGACGGGAAGTCAATTTTTCTACTTGGGAAACGTACAACGACCAGCGCAGGGCCCGGAAATTAAAAGAAATCGTCAAAGAGGTACAAAGCGGCGAAATGCCGCCTTGGTATTATTTGCCACTTCATCCGGACGCCAAGTTATCGCCCACCGATAGACAGGCAATTATCAGCTGGGCCAAGCAGAACTGAGAAACCGGCGTCGATCGGATCGACGGCAAGCATCAAACTAACCAGGAGGACAAATGACGAATCAGCAAACCGCGGTTGCGGTGTTCGGGGGCGGCTGTTTCTGGTGCACCGAAGCGGTATTCGATGAGCTCCGTGGGGTGAAGTCCGTTGTCTCCGGGTATACCGGCGGGACAAGCAAGAACCCGAGCTATGAACAGGTTTGCTCGGGTAAAACCGGTCACGCGGAAGCGATCAAAATAGTGTTCGATCCCGCTCAGATTTTATTCCGTGACTTGATGACGGTTTTTTTTGCCACCCATGATCCCACGACTTTGAATCGCCAGGGCAACGATGTTGGCACTCAGTACCGCTCGGCGATTTTTTTTGCTGACGAGCAACAAAAAACCGAGGCTGCGAACTTCATAAAAGAACTAGAGGAGGCGAAGACGTTTGCCAATCCAATTGTCACGAGTTTGGAACCGCTCGCCGAATTCTACCCGGCGGAAGATTACCACCAAAAATTTTACGCCAATAACCCCTATCAACCCTACTGCCAGTACTCGATTCCGCCAAAGCTGAACAAATTGCACAAACAATTTTCAACCTTGCTAAAAACCCACGGGAAATCTGTTTGAACTCTCGCCGGTACGTATGACATGTTCGGCTCAAGTGCTATCATGGTCACGCGATTGGCGTCCCATATTCTGAGGGCCGAGTAATCACTGGGCAGGTCCTTGGCCGGCGCACAAACGAGTACGATGCCGCTAGCAACGGAAAAAACCGAAACTCAGCCTAAACAGAACGAACGCCGACTGGTGATCGTCTCCAATCGGCTGCCGTTTACCCTAAGCATCGCCGACGGCAGCCTGCAATTTCAGGCGAGCGCCGGCGGGCTGGTCACTGGATTGGCTTCATTTCAGGAATCACGCGACCACGCTTCGGCGCTGCCCCTTGAGCATCTTTGGGTCGGCTGGCCCGGTTGCAGTGTCGAGAGTTCGCTGCAGGAGCAAGTCGTTCAGGAATCCTTTTCGCGCTGCAGCGCCTATCCGATATTTCTGAGCGCCGAACAGATGGACCAGTTCTATTTGGGTTTTTGTAACGCGACGATCTGGCCGCTGTTTCATTACTTTACCTCTTATGCCGTTTACCAGCCGCAATTCTGGGAGCAGTACAAACAGATAAACAATCTTTTTGCCGACGCTCTCAAAGCAGTGCTGAGACCTGACGATATCGTCTGGGTGCACGACTATCATCTCATGCTTTTGCCGCGTCTGCTCAAAGCTCGCCATTCCCAGCTCTCGGTGGGTTTTTTTCTCCACATTCCTTTTCCATCTTTCGAGGTATTCCGGTTATTGCCAGCAGAGTGGCGCCGCGGGATTCTCGAGGGGATTTTGGGCGCCGACCTGATCGGATTTCATACCTACGAGTACACGCATCACTTTTTGCAATCAACGCTCCGTATTGTCGGTTACGAGCATCACATGGGCCAAATCGAGACTGCGGATCACGTGGCCCGCGTCGATACCTTTCCGATGGGTATTGACGTCCAAAAGTTCGCGGCCGCCTCGCTCAACGAGGATATTGTCCGGGAAGCCCGAGAACTCAAAGAGATGCTCAGCGGTGTGCGTCTGATCCTGTCCGTGGATCGGCTCGATTATTCAAAAGGAATTTTGAACCGTCTCGAAGGTTTCGAATTATTTCTAGAAGTAAATCCCGAGTACCACGGCAAAGTGGCACTGTTGATGGTTGTCGTGCCGTCGCGCATCGGCGTGGTTCAATACGAGCTGATGAAACGTCAGATTGAAGAGCTGGTGGGAAAAATTAACGGCCGTTTCGGCCGAGTCGGTTGGACTCCGGTCGTTTATCAATATCGCCACGTGCCGTTCACGTCTTTGGCGGCGCTGTATTCGGTCGGTGATGTCTGCTTAGTCACGCCGCTGCGCGACGGCATGAACCTGGTTGCCAAAGAATATGTCGCCACCCGGGGTGATGGCGCCGGGGTGCTGATTCTCAGCGAGATGGCGGGCGCCGCCAAAGAACTTCCCGAAGCAATTATCGTCAATCCAAACGACCGCAGGGAAATTGCCGACGCATTGAAAGAAGCGCTGCAAACTCCCGCCGAAGACCAACACGCGCGCAACCGTCTGATGCAGCGACGTTTACGAAGATACAATGTGACGCGCTGGGCGCGCGATTTTTTAAGTTGTCTGGTCGGCATGCGCGAGATTCAGACACCGCTTGAATCCAAACTTTTGTCCATCGATGCCACACGCGAAATCCTGGATCAATATCAATCGAGCGAGCGGCCGCTGCTGTTTCTTGACTATGACGGCACGCTAACGCCGCTGGTACGCCATCCCGCGATGGCGAAGCCTGATCGAAAGGTCCGAGAGCTGCTTAAAAATCTCACGGCGAATCCGAAGAATACCGTCGTGATTGCCAGCGGACGCGAGCGACAGACGCTTCAAGAGTGGTTCGGCTCCTTACCGCTCGGCCTGGTGGCAGAACATGGCGCCTGGATCAGATTGGCCGGGCAAGATTGGCAGCACGTCAAACCGTTCAACGCCGATTGGAAACGTGACTTGCTGCCGATTTTGGAGATATACGCCGATCGATTGCCGGGAGCTTTCGTCGAAGAAAAAGAGGATGCGGTCGCATGGCATTTCCGTATGGCAGACCCCGAACAAGCTGAACTGCGCGCGCCGGAGCTGGTCGACCATATGACCCACCTCACGGCAAAGACCGACTTACAAGTCGTGCTTGGGAGCAAAGTCGTCGAAATTAGGCGCGCGGGAGTGGACAAAGGAACCGCCGCATTAAATTGGCTCAACGACGGCGGCTACGATTTTATTCTTGGCATCGGCGATGACACGACAGATGAAGATTTCTTCAAGAAGATGCCCGCCTGGGCTTTAACGATCCGAGTGGGAATTGCACCCACCCTCGCACGCTATGCAGTGTCGAGCAGCGCTGAAGTGATCGAGCTTTTAGGAATTCTGGCGCGAGAAGCGCATACTGATCGGAGCTTGAATGTTACCGGCAGGCACAGCGGTTGAGCTCAAAAAGCCGCGGCCAATAAGCTAATCGAGGCTGATTTTAGCTACCCTGTGTTCCTGCCCGGACGATCATGCGATTCTTGAGCCGCACTCCGGTTCGAACGTTCATTGTCTATCCGATCGTGACACTTCTCTGGGAGCTCATCACACGCGGCGATCGTTTAATTGTGAATCCATGGTTTTTGCCGTTGATGATTTGGGGCTACCTTCAGTACCGTTTGTGTGGACGATACCGGATCCGAATTGGAGGGGGCGGTCCCGGATTAGAAAGACCGCCGGCAGAGTTGGTTTCAACCGGGCCCTATGCGTACACCCGCAATCCCATGTATCTCGGCCATTTGATTTTTCTCACCGGCCTGACGTTCAGCTTTCAATCGTGGCTCGCCGGTCTGATCACGATCGTGGTGGCTCTCTGGTTTCACACCCGTGTGCTTAAAGACGAGAAAAAACTAATTCAGGTGCTTGGCCCGCCGTATGAGAATTATCTGGCAAGGGTGAAGCGTTGGATACCGGGACTCTTTTAAAACTGGTTACGATTTAAGTTTTCTTCCGCTGTTGCGTCTGCTTTTCTCCCGTAACAAAATAATCGCCCTCGACCGCCAATTGCGCTTCTTTTTCATCCTCGTGCGTCCATGCGCCGAGACTGTAGCCGTACCATGGCATGCGCGGTTTGAGCGGCGGCAGCTCGAGCTCCTCCCAAATCTGCTTGGAGCGCTCCATGAATTCTTTTTTTGGCAATGAAACCGGTGTGTAAGGCCAAGGACGGACTGCGTTCAGCAGCAGCGCTGACGTGAACGCGGATCTGCGATCCTGTTGTTCGGTCCCCGGCGGATACGTCGATGGATCGAGTCCGGGCATTTTGCCTTTGACCACCGCGACATCTTCGTCCGGCCGCATGTTGTAACAGATCGCCCAGTTAATCATCGCCGGATCGTGAATATCGACATCCTCGTCGACTGCAACGCACACTTTGGCATAGCTGCCGGTGTACCCCGCCGTGGCGTTGAGCGCTCGCCAGGCTTCGGCCTTGGTAGCGTTGCGCATCTTGATCACGCAATAGGCTTGGCCGCTGCCGCTTACCTCGTCATGCAGGGCGACATCGATTACCGTGGCATTGCCGCTGTCATGGCGGAGAAATTTATAGATGATTTTTTCTGTCCCGGTGTGCTTGATTTTGCTCGATTCACTTGGTGGAAACTGGCTCATGAGCGCCGTATAGATCGCATCGCGGCGGTGCGTGATGCAGGTCACTTCGAGGAAGGGCGAGACGGTGCGATGGCCCATGTAGCCTGGATATTCGCCAAACGGGCCTTCCGGCTCGACGACATCGGTGGGAATCGTGCCTTCAATAATAATTTCGGCGCTTGCCGGCACCAGTAGATCGACTGTTTTTGCTTGGACCACTTCGACCGGCGCTCCCGCCAAGCCGCCGGCCAAACGGTATTCATCAAAGTCATAGGGGATTTTCGCCGTGGCGGAGTACGCGATGCTCGGCACCACGCCAATAGCGATACACGCGTCAAGGCGCTTGCCTTTGGCTTTGCACTTTCGCCAGTGTTGTCCCATGTGCTGCGAGACAAAGAAACCACCCGTGCGATTCGGCGCTTTGATCTGGCTGCGGTAGTTGCCGATGTTGTAAATTCCAGTTTCAAGATCTTTGGTGATCCAGTTGGCGGAGGTCAGATAGGGCGCATTATCAAACCCGGGAGTGGAAATAGGCACGGGAATCATATCGAGGCCATGTCCGTTGAGTAAGTCCTGTCCCTGCCAGATGACTTCCTGAGCCGGCGCACGGGTAACAGTCACTGGCTCGAGTGGATGCAATTGCGCACGCGCCCAGCGCTCATGAATCTCCCCGGGATCGCACATCATTCCAATCGCATAAATTTCGGTGGTCGCGGCTAACGTACCTACCGTCACCGGCATGGTATAGCGCCGGCCTCTGCTGTCGACGACTTTTTCAAAAATAAATGCCTTTCGCTCAGCTTCCTCTAGGCCGCGGAATTGCCAGCGTACGAGGGGCATGAGTTCGGTGTCTTTGTTGATTTCTCGGGTGATACGAATCAGCTTGCCCCGCTCCTCAAGCGCCTGTAGATGCGCGCGAAAATCTCGATAATATTCATTTTGCGCCATGCCGTGCTCCGTTGGATAATGTTTCTGCCATCTATCAACCGTGCCTCACAGCTTGTCAAGTAAAGGTGCTCCAGATTGGTGCAGGACAAACATCTCCGAAAATGAGAAAGCATTGGAAGAAACTGCCGATAAGTGATGCCCGAGAAGCTCGCGTCCGGGGTGAAACGCCGACGCCGGGTTTATTCTTGTGCAGTTGCGAGCACGTTTGATACACTGGCCGTTCGATTTTCGTGAACGAACTCCCAAAATAAAAATAGATGACCAGCAAACTCGCTCGAATTACCTTGAAGCTTGCCGCGCGAAATAGCCTTCCTCGACAGCCATTGTCGCAGAAGGCTCTCGATTGGCTGCGCCTGTTAATTCCTTTAGCGTTGATTCTAAGTTTGGCGTTTGCGTCGTGGGCACCGAAGGGGTTGGTTCTGCCGGTTTATTACCTTGTCAGTCTTCTTCTGGTCATTGCCCTGCCACGAACTCGTGATCGGGTGCTGGTCGCAGCGCTCTGCACGGCGTTGATGATTGTCGAGTTCGTTTCGTTAGTGGCGTCTTCTGCAACACCGTATTCAGGTCATCTCCTCAACCACGCTGTCGCGCTGGTGATGCTGTGGGCGTTGGTGGCATCGGTGTCACGGCACCGCCGTATGCAGAAATTCGTACAGGAGAATGAACAGCTAGCCAATGAGCGGCTCGCGCAACTCAATACCGTTTACGGCTCGGCGCCCGTGGGTTTGTGTTTCGTAGATCGAGATTTACGCTACGTATCCGTCAACAACGCACTAGCGGAACTTTATGGCGCTGCACCGGAGTTTTTTCTTGGCAAAACGGTCCGTGAGGCGGTTCCCGAGATCGCCGATACAGTGGAAGCGCACTACCAACGTGTGCTTGATACGGGTGAGCCGGTGGTCGACGAAGAACTGCAGAGCAGCTCTCGTAGTGCGTCGAAACAGCCCCATTACACTTTGTATAGTTATTATCCCGTACAGAATAATGCCGGGGAGTTGATCGGAGTCAACGTCGCGGTGCGCGATATTACCCGGCGCAAGCAGGCGGAATCGGATACGCTTTTTCTCCTCGACCTTGGCGAAGCGATACGCTTTGCGGCCGATGGCGACGAGCTTCTTTGGTCTGTGGCTGTGGCCCTGGGCGAGCACTTGAGAATCAGCCGTTGCGCTTTCTTCGAGGTTGCGGGAGAAGACGGTCGCCTAGTGCTGCGCCGTGACTATCATCGACATTTGCCGTCTTTGGTCGGTAGTTCTCTTGCCGGTGCGGTGGCTACGCTGATCAGGGAACCCGTGGGTGCCGGCCGCGTCGTAGCGATTTCCGATATTGAACAGGACCCGCGCGCGACCGACCATCTAACCAGCTATCAATCGGCGAGTATTCGTGCCTGCGCCGTCACGCCGGTCGCTCGCGACGACCGGATTTTGGCTCTCCTGCTCATCGCAAACAATGAGCCTCATGAATGGAGCGAACGGGAAATCACCCTGATTAATATCGTCGCTGAGCGAAGCCTGTTGGCGGTAGAAAAGTTGCGGCTTGACAAGATTCTGCGCGAAAGTGACGCCGCTTTACGTGATGCGGACCGGCGCAAAGACGAATTTTTGGCCACATTGGCGCATGAGCTTCGTAACCCGCTCTCGCTGATCCGCAATGTCAGCGCGCTGCAAAATACGCCGGCCTCTCCCGAACATGACCCGCGATGGGGACAGGATATCATCGAAAGACAGGTGACTTATCTCACGCGTCTGACGGATGATCTGTTCGACGTCAGTCGAATTACGCGCGACAAGTTGGAGCTCCAAAAAGAGCGGCTCAATTTGATCGAAGTCATCCATACCGCGGTGGAAGCGACCCGGCCCATAATCGAACAGCGGGATCATCAACTCACCCTCACAATGGCGGAACAATCCATTTACGTCGACGCAGACCGTGTGAGGCTCACTCAGGTGTTCGCAAACCTTTTGAACAATGCTGCAAAGTACACTCCGAACGGCGGTCATATCTGGTTAAGTGTCGAACACGCGGGCGATTCGGTGGTGGTGCGAGTGAAGGATACGGGTATTGGCATTGAAACAGAAAATCTCCCGCGCTTGTTCGACTTGTTCTACCAGGTCGACCGTTCCTTCACCCGGCCCGAAGGCGGGCTCGGTCTTGGCTTAACCCTAGTGCAGCGGCTGGTTGAGATGCATGGCGGAAAAGTCGAAGTCCGTAGTGATGGCTTGAACCGAGGCAGCGAATTCACGGTTCATCTCACCGTCGTGGCCGAACCCTCGGCGGTCGGGTATGGTGCACCAGCTCATGAAAACAGCCGTATTGCCAACAGCCAGAGTCGGCGAATTTTGGTGGCTGACGATTTTCCCCAATCCGCCGAAATTCTCGCGCGGCTTTTGCGCCAAGACGGCCACATAGTACAGATCGCGCGGGACGGAATGGAAGCGATCGAAGCCGCTGCGCAATTCCGTCCAGAGGTCGTGGTACTCGATATTTCGATGCCAAAGCTTGGCGGCTACGAAGCTGCCCGTATGATCCGCGAGCAGACCTGGGGAAAGCGTATGTTTTTGGTCGCGCTCTCCGGCTGGGGACATCACCTCGATCAACAGCGTAGTAAGGAATCGGGATTCGATGCGCATCTCACCAAGCCCGCCAAGTACGAAAAGCTGATGGAAGTGCTCAACCTCGCCGCCGCGAATGAACAAGCCCAATTGCTTCCTGACCGTGAGCTCTAGATGCGGCGTTTCGCGACCATGCTTTAGCAGCTTTCGGACAAACAAACACATCCGACGGCTCTAGCCCGCGCCAGAGAAAATCGCTATACAAGTAGCGTAACGAATTAGCTGTCTTCCGGAGGAGACGCTTACGGCAAACTTGGGTTTCGTCGGTTTAGGTGTAATGGGTAGCCGGATGGCGCGGCGCCTTCTTACCGCCGGTCATACGGTGACTGGATATAATCGCACCAGAGACAAGGCGCAACCACTGGTCGAAGTCGGAATGAAGTGGGCTGATAGTCCGCGGGTGGTTACCGAATCGTCGGACATCGTATTCTCGATGATCGCTAATAATCATGCCTTGCGCGCGGTCACGGAGGGACAGTACGGCATCATCACCGGATTGAGCCGCGGAAAAATCTACGTTGAGATGAGCACCGTAAGTCCGGCCGCGATCCGCGAGCTGGCCCAACAAGTTGAAAGCAAACACGCCGAGATGCTCGATGCGCCGGTGTCGGGCAGTTCGATTACTTTGGATGAAGGCAAGCTGTCATTCATGGTCGGCGGCAAAAAAGAGATCTTCGACAAGGTCTTACCGTATCTTCAAGCCATTGGTCCCAAGGCGACCTATGTTGGCAGCCATGGCTTAGCCGCGTCGATGAAAATTGCCACCAACTTGAGCCTTGCGGTGCAGATGCTGGCATTCAGCGAAGGTTTGCTGCTGGCGGAAAAGAGCGGCATCGCGCGCGAGACCGCCGTCGAAGTGCTTCTCAACAGCGTTATCGCCTCGCCGATGGTGCAATATCGCGGCCCGTTCGTATTGAAAATGCCTGATGAAGCGATCTTTGATGTCAACATGATGCAAAAGGATTTGTTGCTCGCGTTAGAAATGGGTCGCCAGCTCGATGTGCCGCTGCCGACGACCGCGATCACCAACGAAATGCTCACCACCACCCGAGCCATGGGTTTGGCGGAAAAAGATTTCGCGATTTTGTTCGAAGTGTTGGCTCGGATGGCCGGTATGAAGACTGGGTGAATGGAGTGATGGGTTTTCGCAAAGCCCAATGTTGCAATACTCCAATACTCTAGCGGCTAGCGGTAAGGCTCAATGGCTCAAACCCACAAGAAGAAAACTCCTGCGCCAAAGTCCTCCGCCCGCGATGAGCGGTGGCTGCGTTTCTATCGCCAGATGGTCAAAATCCGGCTCTTCGAGGAAGAGGTCAACCAGCTCTATCTCGGCGCCAAGATGCCGGGCCTCGCCCATCTTTACATCGGCGAGGAAGCGATCGCTGTGGGTGTCTGCGAAGCACTGCGCCAAACCGATTACATTACTAGTACGCACCGCGGCCACGGCCATTGTATTGCCAAAGGCGCTACACTCGACAAAATGTTTGCAGAACTCCTGGGTAAGGCTGCTGGGTACTGCCGCGGCAAGGGCGGATCGATGCATATCGCCGATCAAGAAAGCGGTAATCTCGGCGCCAACGCGATTGTCGGCGGCAGCACGGGAATTGCAACGGGCGCGGCATTATCGGCGCGAATGCGCGGCACGGAGCAGGTCGCGGTTTGTTTTTTTGGCGATGGGGCTCTGGGCCAAGGACTCCTGTACGAATCGATGAATATGGCGGCGCTCTGGAAGCTCCCGGTGATCTACGTCTGTGAAAACAATCAGTATAATGAGTACACGCACTACAGCGAGACCACTGCCGGCCCGCTGATCGCCCGGGCCGAAGCGTTTGGAATTCAGACCGAAGCAATTGATGGCCAGGATGTCAGGATCGTACATCAAGTCGCGGTAAGATCGGTCGAGAAAGCACGCCGGGGCGACGGCCCAAGCTTTATCCTGTTTAACACCTACCGTTTTCACGGCCATCACGTCGGGGACGTCGATCGAGCTTACTACCGGTCGAAACAAGAAGAACAGGAATGGAAGAGCCAACGCGATCCCATTCAAATCCTCGCGCATTGGCTGCTCAAGAATAAATTGGCCGATAGCAGCGCGCTCGCTCAGATCGAAAGCACGATTGCAGCGGAGATAAAGCGGGCCGTTACAGACGCCTTGGAAGCGCCCTATCCGGAAATCGCTGAAGTAAGGCAGCATGTCTACGCTTAATCACCGGCGCGTTCTGATCTAACTTAGCGGCGAAAGTCGAATGGGAAGTCGCCTCAGTCCTCCCTGCCACCGATAGCTACTTCAATGAGAGTAAGCAGCGAGAACAGCTCCATTTCCGAAACGAAGATCAGGCAGATCACCTTTGCGCAGGCGATCAACGAAGCCCTCGCCGAAGAGATGCGCCGCGATCCAACGGTGTTCATCATTGGCGAAGATGTCGCCGAAGCGGGGACGCCGTTCAAAGTCCTATCAGGACTGGTGAAAGAATTCGGCACGGACCGAGTGATCGATTCGCCCATTTCGGAGGCGGGGATTGCCGGGATCGGTGTCGGTGCAGCGATGACCGGCATGCGTCCGGTTGTGGACATTATGTTCGGCGATTTTTTGACACTGACAATGGATCAATTGGTCAATCAGGCGGCGAAGATCCATTACATGTCAGGCGGCAAGCTCAAAGTCCCGCTGGTGTTGCGGACAACCCTGGGAGCGACCCGTCGTTCTGCCGCGCAACACAGCCAGAGCCTGCATGCTTGGATGAGTCACATCCCGGGCTTGAAAGTCGTTGTGCCCGCCACGCCCTATGACGCCAAGGGCCTGCTCAAAAGCGCAATCCGGGATGATAATCCGGTGGTCTTTTTCGAAGATAAAATGATGTATCAATTGAAAGGCCCGGTACCCGAAGAGGAATACACGATTGCGCTCGGGGTAGCCGACATTAAGCGTGTCGGCACGGATATTACATTAGTCGCGACCAGCAGCATGGTCCAGATCGCACTGGAAGCCGCGGACAGTCTGGACCGAGCCGATATCAGCGCGGAAGTAATCGACGTCAGGACCACAGTGCCGCTCGACAAAGAGACTTTGATCGGGTCCGTCAGAAAAACCAGCCGTGCGATGGTCATCGATGAAGGATACGAAAGCTATGGTGTGACCGCAGAAATCGCATCGGTGATCGCCGAAGGCGCTTTTTACTATCTCGATGCTCCGGTGAGACGCATGGGAGCAATGGATGTGCCCATACCATTTTCGCCCGTGCTCGAGGACCAGACGGTTCCGACCTCGGAAAGAGTCGTTGAAACGGCGCTGGTGCTCTGCAAGAAAAGATGAAGTTTCAACATGTTCAAGCAGTTCAAGGCGGTTAAACCGTCGATTCGTCGAACGAAGGAGTTTAGGTCATGGCGTTAAAGACCTTCGGCCTCATGGACGTCGATTGGGAAGAGCGGGTCAACATCGACCGACTGCGCCGCGAACGTCTTGATCGCATCAAGGTGGCGCTGAAAAAGTCCGAATTGGGCGCGCTCCTCTGCTTCGACATGAACAATATTCGCTACATCACGGCGACGCATATCGGCACTTGGGCGATGGACAAACTGGTCCGCTTCTCGCTCTTGCCGCAGGACGACGAGCCCATTCTCTGGGATTTCGGATCAGCGGCGCGCCATCATCAGATTTATTGTCCGTGGCTCGGCGAGCGCTCGCGCGCCGGCATCTCGACTCTGCGCGGGGCTACCCATCCGGGTTCGGCTTTGGCCACGGACGTGGCCAAAAAGATCAAGCTGGAGTTGGAGAAACGTCGCTTGCAGAACGAACCGGTCGGCGTCGACGTCATCGAGATGCCGGTCCTGTTTGCGCTCCAAGCCGAAGGGATCAAGGTCGTCGACGGCCAGCAGCTCATGCACGAGGTGAGAAAAATCAAAACCCAGGACGAAATCACGCTCCTGAACACCGCCTGCATGATGGTCGATTCCGCCTACGACGAGCTCTATCGATTCATGAAGCCAGGAGTGAGGGAGAACGAATGCGTCGGGGTCGTCAGCAAAGTTCTGTATGATCTCGGTTCCGAGCACGTGGAGGGCGTTAACGCCATTTCAGGTGAGCGCTGCAGTCCTCATCCGCACGTCTATACCGATCGCGTTCTCCGCCCGGGCGATCCGGCTTTCTTCGATATCCTGCATAGCTACAACGGGTACCGCACATGTTATTACCGGACATTCGCCGTCGGGAGTGCCTCCGCCGCAATGGTCGATGCTTATAAACGGTGCCGTGATTATATGGACGCGGCCATCAGTATCGTGAAACCGGGCATCACCACGGCGGACGTGGTCAAGCTTTGGCCGAAAGCGGAGGAGTTTGGCTTCGCAAACGAGGAAGCGGCTTTCGCATTGCAGTACGGCCACGGTGTTGGATTGTCCATCTGGGAAAAGCCGATCTTTAGCCGCCTGGTGTCGCTCGATCATCCCGAGATCATCGAAGAGGGAATGGTCTTCGCACTGGAGACTTATTGGCCGGCATCCGATGGTTGGTCGGCCGCGAGGCTCGAGGAAGAAGTGGTTGTGACAAAGGACGGGTGTGAAGTGATCACGCGATTTCCCTCCGAAAAGTTGCTGGTGGCCGGCACGCATTATTTCACAACAGGCGGCGAGCTCTCGACGACACGCGAAACGCAGTCGAAC
>Ga0207650_10000307_pt1 | contig 48369 bp, 33 predicted proteins | sample KBSS63metaG_FD_184325 | JGI IMG/M metagenome (GOLD analysis project Ga0207650, IMG submission 184325) | Switchgrass rhizosphere microbial communities from Kellogg Biological Station, Michigan, USA - KBS S6-3 metaG (SPAdes) (version 2) | ecosystem: Host-associated > Plants > Roots > Rhizosphere...
GTCGAGGCCGCCTGGGTATTTGCCTGCGCGCTGTGGATCACCGACCACAAGTTGTCCCAGGTACGCGGTTCCGTGCGCAGCCTGCTGACGATCTTCATCGTGTTCGCCAGCGTCAACTTTGCGGGCCTGAGTGGCGCCCTGCCCGGCGGCCTCGACACGCCGGCAACCGCGACCGGCTGGCTGGCGCTGGCCACGTTGGTGGTGCTGTATGGCACCGCCTTTATCGTGTTGTTCATGTCGGTACCTCGCCTGGATATGCCGCGAAACGCGCCGGTCATGAACATTGAGCCGCTGGCGACGCTGCTGATGGGCTGGATCGTGCTCGACCAACTGCTCAGCGTCGGGCAGATGCTGGGGGGTGTCATTGTGGTGACGGCCATCGTGCTGCTGACTTATCGCACGTCGCCCCGCCCGCCCGTCAAGGCGCAGGTCTTGCCTGGATCGAGCCCATCAGGTCGCTGCTGACTATGCAGAGGCCTCTTTTGAACGTCGCCACCTGAGCGCCGCCTCGGATAATCAGCGCTCTATTGGCGCATCCCGAGGCGTTCCCCCATGACGAGCCCTTCCACCGAACAGGTCAGCCCCCAAACCTTGCGAAAGGTGATCATCGCCGCCGGCATCGGTAACTTCGTCGAATGGTTTGACTTCGCCGTCTACGGTTTCCTCGCCACCACCATCGCCCAGCAGTTCTTCCCCAGCGGCGATGCCAGCGCGGCGCTGCTCAAGACCTTCGCGGTATTTGCCGTGGCCTTCGCCTTTCGACCCCTGGGCGGGATTTTTTTCGGCATGCTCGGCGACCGCATTGGCCGCAAGCGCACCCTGGCCATGACGATCCTGCTGATGGCCGGCGCCACAACCTTGATCGGCCTGCTCCCCACCTACGCTGCCATCGGTGTCACGGCGCCGATTCTGTTGTCGCTGATCCGCTGCGCTCAGGGCTTCTCGGCCGGGGGCGAATACGCCGGGGCCTGTGCCTATCTGATGGAGCACGCGCCCAGCGACAAACGCGCCTGGTACGGCAGCTTCGTGCCGGTGTCGACGTTCTCGGCCTTCGCCGCCGCAGCAGTGGTGGCGTATGCCCTTGAAGCGTCATTGTCTGGCGAAGCGATGGGCAGTTGGGGCTGGCGCCTGCCGTTCCTGATCGCCGCACCGTTGGGTCTGGTGGGGCTTTACCTGCGTTGGAAACTGGATGAGACGCCCGCCTTCCAGGCCGTGAAACAGGAACACGCGGTCGCCCATTCGCCGCTCAAGGACACCCTGCGTCACCATGCTGCGGCGATCTGCTGCCTGGGCGCTTTTGTATCGCTGACGGCGCTGTCGTTTTATATGTTCACCACCTACTTCGCGACGTACCTGCAAGTGGCGGGCGGGCTGAGTCGGGCGGTTGCGTTGCTGGTGTCGCTGATTGCCCTGATTTTCGCAGCGGCCATTTGCCCGCTGGCCGGGCTGTATTCGGACCGAGTGGGGCGTCGGGTCACGGTGATGACAGCGTGTGTATTGTTGATGGTGGTGGTGTACCCCTCGTTCTTGATGGCCAGTTCCGGTTCGTTCGCGGCGTCGGTCGTCGGCGTGATGTTGCTGGCGGTGGGTGCGGTGTTATGTGGGGTGGTCACGGCGGCGTTGCTGTCGGAAACTTTCCCCACCCGTACGCGATATACCGCCTCGGCGATCACCTACAACATGGCCTATACGATCTTCGGCGGCACCGCGCCGCTGATGGCGACCTGGTTGATCAGCACCACGGGCAGCAACCTGTCACCGGCGTTTTATCTGATCGCGGTGGCGTTGCTGGCGCTGGCCGGCGGGTTGGCGTTGCCGGAGACGTCGAGAATTTCCCTGCATGACGTGGGCTCGGAGGAAAAAGGCGCAGCGCCGTTGCCCTCGCGTTAGGTTCGCGCGTTGCCGCTCAACGATGTCGAACACCGGCGAGACTGCGCGGCCTACCCCTGGTTTCATCCTGCCTGGTAATCGGCGACCAGCTTGTCCAAAAACACAAACAGCTTCTGGTTCATTTCAGCGTAATCGTTATCTCGCAACTCGGCGGGCTGCTGAACAAAGCGGTGGTCGGTGAGCGTTCGCAATTGCGCTTCAGAGGCCTGGATCAACAATTCCACGACGTCTCTGGTGAGTTCCATATGGCATTGAAAGCCATACACCAAAGGCGTGTATTCGACGATCTGACGCGGGCAACCCTCGCTGTGGGCAATGACTTTGGCATCCGGGGTAAGCCCTGGCATGTCGTTGTGCCAATGGCCGACGTCCAAGGTGCTTCCAAAGTGCGAAAACTTTGGATTAGCCAACCCCTCAGCGGTCAGGGAAATCGCAAATTTGCCGATTGTGTCATTTACAAGCTCAAAGCGATTGCAACGGCACGTAAATATCGGTCTGCCACTGATCCTGCGGTGTCTCGGGGAAAACACTCAGGTAATCGAAGAACAGCGGGTGGTCGCGAAGCTCCTCGCCACTGCCGGGCAGCCAATCGCGATAGATCGGATAAATCGATTCTGCGATGTGATCCGGCGAGCCCGTATGCCGCACCACGACGCAACGCCCGCCGGGGATAACGCGCTCAGTCACGCCAAACTCATTCGCGCTTACCGCCTCGCGCACTTCGCCGCAGATCGCAAACCGGAACTCATCGGCCGGGGTCGTATCAGGGTTACCGAACGCAATACCAAAACTGCGACTGGATGCCACCGGCGACTGTCCACTGCGCAGGCGCCACTGGATAAATTGACCCACGCTTTCACTCACCCGCGCTGGCGCACCGCAGTGCTCGAGGACGGCAACCCTGACGGCTTGAAACTCTACAATTCTTACCTGCATGACAACGCTCCTGGAAAAATGAGGGATGGCGAATACCGCGTTCCACACGTGCCAATCCGGTCGTTTTCGAAAGGCGCTCGGCGCCATACCGAACGCCCGCCTGAATGCTCTGGAAAACGCTTCGGGGCTTTCGAAGCCCGCCCCAACGGCGGCGTCCAGCACCGAATAATCAGCCCTGGAAGACAAGCCGTGCGCCGCGCGCCGTAGTCGCATCAGTTGCACATAACGTGAAACCGGCACGCCCACGAACGCGGTGAATTGCCGGTGAAAGTGAAACGTCGAAAAATTCGCCACACGGCTCAACGTCTTCACGCACAGGTCGCCTTCAAGGTTCGCCTCGATAAAGGCGAGTACCGCATCGAAACGTTTGCTGTAGGCGGCATTGCTCGGCAAGTCAGACACTGGATAAAGGCTCCTGGATATACGCCAGGCACTAGCTTGGGCGATTGCATCGACCCGCGCCTAGCCGTGTTTGCTCAAATGGACGCCCGGCATTTACGCGGGGTTATGCCTGTGGTTTCAACGCGAAGTCGCTTGCAGAGCCAACGCGCGCATTGTCCAGCCGCCTCACGCCACTTGATGCCACGAAGGACCTGAAAAAAACTAGACTCCTGGGACCACTCACTCCGTGGAGAGCCAACATGACTGCTAAAAACACCCTCTGCCTCTGGTACAACGGCACCGCCGAGGAGGCTGCCAACTTTTACGCCAAGACCTTCCCCGACAGCGCGGTGAACGCCGTACGCCGGGCGCCGAGTGATTTCCCGTCCGGCAAACGAGGCGACGTACTGACCGTCGAATTCACCGTACTGGGCATCCCTTGCATCGGCTTGAACGGCGGCCCGATGTTTACCCATAGCGAGGCGTTCTCGTTCCAGATCGCCACCGATGATCAGGCCGAAACGGATCGATACTGGAACGCCATTATCGACAACGGCGGCCAGCCCAGCGCTTGCGGCTGGTGCAAGGACAAGTGGGGGTTGTCGTGGCAAATCACGCCTCGCGTGTTGACGGATGCGGTGGCACACACCGATCCGCAAATAGCTCGGCGTGCGTTTGAAGCGATGATGACCATGACAAAAATCGACATTGCCGCCATCGAAGCCGCCGTGGCTGGGCATTCAGCAGGTCATACTTGACACATTTGCTGACATCCCCTGAAGATGGAGCCCTTCTTCAGGGTGTGTCAGCTTATGTCCGCAACCACGTGGGTTAACCTTTACGTCATTGGCTCGGTTGCCAAGGCGCAAGATTGCGTGGCGCACGCCCTCAAATCGAAGAAACAGTCGCTCATGTGACCGGGGCGCGCTGTCCCGTCAGATGAGCTGACAGGACATTGAGCGCGGACTCCCTCCCCCCTTGCACAATTGCCCCTGCCCTTCTGACGGTGACTTGACTGGTCCATCCTCAGGAGAAAATGCATGTCATCGTTTCAAGGTATCTGGGTTCCCGTAGTCACACCGTTCAATCACGGCGCCATCGACTTCATCGGCCTGCGCCGGCTGGTCGGCCATCTGCTGGAAAAGCACGTGGCCGGGATCATGGTGTGCACCACCACCGGCGAAGCTGCCGCGCTCAGCCGAGAGGAACAACTGGCGGTGCTGGATGCGGTGTTGCAAGTGGCGCCCGCGCACCGTGTGGTGATGGGCCTGGCAGGCAATAACCAGATTGAGTTGTTGGGGTTTCAGAGCGAAATCCTCAAGCGCCCGGTGGCGGGCTTGCTGGTGCCGGCGCCAAGTTACATCCGCCCGTCCCAGGCCGGCCTTGCGGCGTTCTTTCGCACCGTGGCGGATGCGTCCAGCGTGCCGATCATTCTCTACGATATTCCCTACCGCACCGGCGCGACCTTTGAGCAGGCCACCTTGCTGAGCATCGTCGCCCATGAGCGCATCGTGGCGATCAAGGACTGTGGCGGCAACCTGGGTAATACCTTGGCGCTGTTGGCCAGTGGTGAAGTGGACGTGTTGTGCGGCGAGGATGTGCAGATCTTCAACGCCCTGTGCCTGGGTGCCACGGGGGCGATTGCGGCGTCGGCCCATGTGCGCACCGAAGAGTTCGTGGCGCTGTGCCAGCAAGTACGGGATAACCAATGGGTCGAAGCGCGGGCCACGTTCTTCGCATTGTTGCCGCTGATCAACACCTTGTTCATTGAACCCAACCCGGCCCCCGTGAAGGCCGCCCTGGCGTTACAGGGCTTGATCGGCAGCGAGTTGCGGGCTCCGCTGCAAAGCGCCAGCGACGCGACCCGGACTCAACTGAACAGCCTGCTCAGCTAGCCCCGCGGGCAACCAAGAACCCATGTGGGAGGGGTTTGCGCCCTCCCACATTGTTGAAGCGCCTACATCAGCCTGCCGAGGTGACGCGAGCCCGCGCGCTGTGCAGCTTTTTGTAGCTCTCGATCAAACGCAGATGCCGGTCCAGCCCTTCCAGCTTGATGCTGGTCGGCGTCAAGCCGTAGAACCGCACGCTGCCGTCCACCGACCCCATCACTGCGTCCATGCGCTCATCGCCGAACATGCGGCGCAAGTTGACCGCGTAATCCGCCCGTTCCAGGTCGTCGTCCAGTTCTATCTCCAGCACCGCGTTCATCGCCTGATAGAACAGCCCACGTTCGGCGGTATTGTCGTTGTACTGCAGGAACATCTCTACGCATTCCTTGGCTTCTTCATACTGCTTCAAGGCCAGGAAAATCAGCAGCTTCAACTCCAGGATGGTCAGTTGGCCCCACGCCGTGTTGTCGTCGAACTCGATGCCGATCAGCGTGGTGATGTCGGTGTAGTCGTCCAGCTCGCTTTCGATCAGGCGCTCGACCAACGCTTGCAGCTCATCCTCGTCAAGGCTGTGCAGGTTGAGGATATCGGCGCGGAAGAACAGCGCTTTGTTGGTGTTGTCCCAGATCAGATCGTCCACCGGGTAGATTTCCGAGTAATCCGGTACCAGGATGCGGCAGGCGGTGGCGCCGAGGTGTTCGTACACCGCCATATAGGTTTCTTTGCCCATGCCTTCGAGAATGCCGAACAAGGTCGCGGCCTCTTGGGCGTTGGAGTCTTCGCCCTCGCCCGAGAAGTCCCATTCGACAAATTCATATTCCGACTGCGCGCTGAAAAAACGCCACGACACCACGCCGCTGGAATCGATGAAGTGTTCGACGAAGTTGTTCGGCTCAGTCACGGCCTGGGCTTCGAAGGTCGGCTGCGGCAAGTCGTTCAAGCCTTCGAAACTGCGGCCTTGCAGCAGTTCGGTAAGGCTGCGCTCCAGCGCCACTTCCAGGCTTGGGTGAGCGCCGAACGAGGCAAACACGCCGCCGGTGCGCGGGTTCATCAAGGTCACGCACATCACCGGGAATTCACCGCCCAGCGACGCGTCCTTGACCAGTACCGGGAAGCCCTGGGCCTGCAAGCCCTCAATGCCCGCCACAATGCCTGGGTACTTGGCCAGCACCTCGGCCGGCACGTCCGGCAGGGCAAATTCGCCTTCGATGATTTCGCGCTTGACCGCCCGCTCGAAGATCTCCGACAGGCATTGCACCTGGGCTTCGGCCAAGGTGTTGCCCGCGCTCATACCGTTGCTCAGGTAAAGGTTTTCGATCAGGTTGGACGGGAAGTACACCACCTCGCCATCCGACTGGCGCACGAACGGCAGCGAAACAATGCCACGCGCTTCGTTGCCCGAGTTGGTGTCGAACAGGTGCGAGCCGCGCAACTCGCCTTCGCGGTCGTAGACCTTGCGGCAGTAGGCGTCGAGGATTTCGCTGGGCAATTCGTCGTTGGGTCCCGGTTGGAACCAGCGCTCATCCGGGTAGTGAACGAACGGCGCGTTGGCCAGTTCCTCACCCCAGAACTGGTCGTTATAGAAGAAGTTGCAATTGAGCCGCTCGATAAACTCGCCCAGCGCCGACGCCAAGGCGCCCTCTTTGGTCGCGCCCTTGCCGTTGGTGAAGCACATCGGCGAGTGCGCATCGCGAATATGCAGCGACCACACGTTAGGCACGATATTGCGCCACGAGGCGATCTCGATCTTCATCCCCAGGCCGGCGAGGATCCCCGACATATTGGCGATGGTCTGCTCCAGCGGCAGGTCCTTGCCGGCAATGTACGTGCCCCCTTGCGAGGTACTGCCGGGCATCAACAAGGCCTGGGCATCGGCGTCGAGGTTTTCCACTTCCTCGATCACAAACTCCGGCCCGGCCTGCACCACTTTCTTCACGGTGCAACGGTCGATGGAGCGCAGGATGCCCTGGCGGTCCTTATCGGAAATATCCGCCGGCAACTCCACCTGGATTTTGAAGATCTGGTTATAGCGGTTTTCCGGGTCGACGATATTGTTCTGCGACAGGCGAATATTGTCGGTGGGGATATTGCGGGTCTGGCAGTACAACTTCACAAAGTACGCCGCGCACAACGCCGACGAAGCGAGGAAATAGTCGAATGGCCCCGGCGCCGAACCATCGCCCTTGTAGCGAATGGGTTGGTCGGCAATCACCGTGAAGTCATCGAACTTGGCTTCAAGCCGGAGGTTGTCGAGAAAGTTGACCTTGATTTCCATGGGGGCACACCAGAATACGGGCTAAACAAAAATGGCGGCCATTATGAGGTTTTTCGTCGACTGATTTCAGGCTTTTGACCAATGGCGGGAGAAATAGCCCATGTGCATTAATCTTCTGCCGGTTAGTGCCGATGCATTGGGTGCAACCAGGGAGTAGTCGGAATGCGCAATAACCAGCCGGTAACACAACGGGAAATTTCACTCGCACCATCGCAAAAACTTATCTCTGCCACCGATACGCAGGGTGGCATCACCTACTGTAACGATGCTTTTGTCGAGATCAGTGGCTTTGAACGAGCCGACCTGATCGGCGCCCCGCAGAACATCGTGCGTCACCCCGACGTACCGCCGGCCGTCTTTGCGCACATGTGGAGTGCGCTGAAAAAAGGCCTGCCGTGGATGGGGATCGTCAAGAACCGCTCGAAAAACGGCGACCATTACTGGGTCAACGCGTACGTTACGCCGATCTTCGAAGGCAGCCGGGTGGTGGGTTTCGAGTCGGTGCGGGTCAAGCCCAGCGCCGACGAAATCCGTCGCGCCCAGGCGCTGTATCGACGCCTGGGCCAAGGCAAATCCGGCGTTTCGCTGCAGGATGCCTGGCTGCCGGCGCTTTTAGGCTGCGCGCCCTATGCCGTCACCGGTGTTGCCGGCGCCCTCGGCGGGCTGTTCCTCAGCGCACCGGCCGCCATCGCCGTGGCGGTGGCCGTCGCGGTACCGGTGGGCATGCTCTGCGCACGCTGGCGCCAAGGCAGCACCTTGCGTTTGTTGGAGGGGGTCGAACCCTCGACGTCGGATGCCTTGATCGCCCAGATGTACAGCGACGCACGCGGCCCTCAAGCGCGGCTGGAAACAGCATTCCTCAGCCAGCATGCACGCCTGAAAACCTGCCTCACGCGCCTACAGGACAGTGCCGAACAACTCAGCGCGCTGGCCGGGCAATCCGATCAATTGGCGACCGCCAGTTCCAGGGGCCTTGACCGTCAGCGCGTCGAAACCGAACAGGTCTCGGCGGCGGTCAACCAGATGGCGGCCACCACCCAGGAAGTCGCGAGCCATGTGCAACGTACCGCCGACGCCACCCAGCAAGCCAATGTGCTGACCGGCCGCGGCCGCGAAGTGGCGCGCGATACCCGCGAGGCCATCGAGCGATTGTCTACCGTGGTCGGCGAGACGGGCGCCACCGTGGCGCAACTGGCCCGCGACAGCGATGAAATCGGCAGCGTGGTGGACGTGATCAAAGGCATCGCCGATCAGACCAACCTGCTGGCGCTCAACGCCGCCATCGAAGCCGCCCGCGCGGGCGAACAAGGCCGTGGCTTTGCCGTGGTGGCCGATGAAGTGCGCCAACTGGCACAGCGCACCTCGCAGTCCACGACGCAGATCCACGCCCTGATCACCCAATTGCAAGCGTCTTCCAACAATGCCGTGCTCAGCATGGAAAACGGCCAACGCCAGGCCCAGGAAGGCGTGGCCTGGGTGCTGGAAGCGGATCAGGCGTTGGTGGGCATCAGCGAAGCGGTGTCGCACATTACGGAGATGACCACCCAGATCGCCGCCGCCACCGAAGAACAAAGTGCCGTCGCCGAGGAGATCAGCCGCAACATCACCACCATCGCCGAGTTGGCCGACCAGACCTCGCTGCAAGCCCATCAATCCACCGGGTTGAGCAAAGAGCTGACCAACACCGCCGCCACTCAATATGCGCTGGTAGAACGTTTCAATCGCTGAGTAAAACGCGGCGGGGCTTGAGCGCGTTGACCAGACGCGCTCAACCGCGAGACTGCACGAACAACCGGGCTTTACGCGTCAACTGATCCAGGTGCCGATCCCGCTGTTTCTCAGCGTCCACCATGGCGCGCTTGCCGTGTTTCTGCAGCAGGTAGGTGTGGATCTGGCGCACCTCCAGCGAGCTGTAGATCGGCGCGACATCCAGCACGCCCATCAAGCCATCGGTGGCGTAGTCGCGGGTGTTCATCAGCACTTGGGTGCCGCGCGCAGCGCGTACTTGAAAACCCATGGCTTCGAAGGCCGCGACCTTTTCCACCGCACAGGCCAGTTCGGCATGGGGGTAGCGCGCGAGCACGTCCTGCATCATGCCCCGCGCCACGCCCTGTCGGCGGCAACCGGCCTGCACCGCCATAAAGGCAATGCCGCACGCCTGGGGATCATCCTTGACCGGCAAGCACAACAAAAAGCCGAGAACCCGCTCGGCATCCTGCGCATCGGTGGCGACGATCAGTTCCACTGCAATGCCCTTGTCGCCCTTCAGCGCCTCCAGGTACAGGTGCACTTCAAAGCCAATCGCATACTGGTAGATGTTGTAGAGCAGGTTGCTCGGCGGCAGCGCCACGCTACTGATGTCGGTGAGGTTGTCCACCACCAGTTGCAGGATCTGGCCATTGATGGTCTCGGGGCACGGCGTGGTGTAGCGGGTAAGGCTGAACATGCAAATTCCTGGGTTTCGCGTCAAGGCGGCGGCGATTGTACCTGTTGCGCAGGGGTTATTGCCCACACACCTCACGCAAGCAGCCACGCAGCCAACGATGGGCGAGGTCCGCGTCCAGCCGTGGGTGCCAGAGCATCGCCACGGTGAAGGTCGGCAAGCTGACCGGCAGTGCAAAGCAGAACAGGTCGTGGCGGTGGGCGGTGTAGCGCTCGGGCACGCTGGCGATCAAGTCGCTGTCGCGTGCCAGGGCCATGGCCGTGGAGAAGCCGGCGACGATGCTGGTGATCTGTCGCGTGAAGCCCAAGCGCTCGAGCGCAGCGTCGATCTGGCCACGGTCCTGCCCGCGACGCGAGACGTAGACGTGCCGGCCCTCGGCAAAACGCTGTGCGCTGATGGCGCCCCGGCTAAGGGGATGGCCCTTGCGCACCACGCCGATCAAGCGGTCGCGAAACAGCGCCTGGGTCAACACTTCGGGGCTGGCGGCGGGGTCGACCACACCCGTTTCCAGATCCACCCGGCCATCGCGCAGCAAGGCGCTGTCCTTGTCGGTCTTGTTGACGAAGCGCAGGCGCACCCCAGGCGCCTCTTGGGCGATACGCGCGAGCAACGCCGGGCCCACGTGCTCGACGAACTCTTCACTGGTGCGCAGGGTGAAGGTGCGCTCTACCTGATGCATATCCAGGCTCAACGTCGGGCGCAACACGGCGTGTGCGTCCTGCACCAGACGGCTGACCTGTTCGCGCAACTCCAGCGCTCGCGGGGTTGGCACCAGGCCACGACCGGCACGCACCAGCAGCGGGTCGCCGGTGGTGTCGCGCAGACGCGCCAGCGCACGGCTCATGGCCGAGGCACTCAGGCCCAGGCGCTTGGCTGCGCCGGCAACGCTGCCTTCGGCAAGCAGCACATCCAGGGTGATCAGCAGATTCAGATCGGGCATCAGCGCTCCTTGGCAGGCGTCATATGCAGGTATTGAGTGCAAACCATGCGCCTTCCGCCATGTTAGGCCACGCCGTAGAGTTGTGACAGTTGCAGTCACTCAAGGAATCTCCCATGCCCTCCTCCCCACGCGGCGGTCTCGTCAGCCTGTCGTTGTCCATGTTGCTGGCGTCCCTCGGCACCAGCATCGCCAATGTCGGCCTTCCCAGCCTGGCGCTGGCGTTCGATGCGTCGTTTCACGCGGTGCAGTGGGTGGTGTTGGCCTACCTGCTGGCGATCACGGCCGTCATCGTCAATGCCGGCCGCCTGGGTGATCGCCTCGGGCGCCGCCGCCTGCTGCTGGGCGGGTTGCTGTTGTTTACTTTCGCCTGCGGCGTATGCGCCGTGGCGCCGTCGCTGAATGCGTTGATCGCCGCGCGGGTCCTGCAAGGGCTGGGCGCGGCGAGCATGATGGCGATGGCCCTGGGCATGGTCGGCGATACCGTCACCAAAGAGCGCACCGGCCGGGCGATGGGCTTGCTCGGCACCGTGTCGGCCGTGGGCACCGCCATGGGGCCCAGCGTGGGTGGGATGCTGCTCAGCCTGTGGAGCTGGCGCGCGTTATTCCTGGCGGGCATGCCCCTGGGGCTGCTGGCGGTGGCGCTGGCGTGGCGCTGCCTGCCGCCGGATCGGCACGGCACGCAGTCAGCCGCGCGGTTGAGCCTCTGGGCGCCGCTCAACGATGCAGCGCTGCGCACAGGCCTGGCAATGAGCACGTTGATCGCCGCCGTGATCATGGCCACCTTTGTGGTCGGGCCGTTTTACCTGTCCCGCGGCCTGGGCCTGGGCCCTGAGTGGATGGGCCTGGCGCTGGCCGTCGGGCCGTGCGTCGCGGCGCTCACCGGCGTACCCGCCGGCCGCCTCACCGACCGCCTCGGCAGCCAGCGCATGACACGCGCCGGGCTGGGCATTCTGCTGTGTGGCGCGCTGCTGCTGTCGTTGACTTCGGGGTTGATTGCCTACCTGGCCGCGCTGATGATCCTGACCACGGGTTACAGCCTGTTCCAGGCCGCCAATAACACAGGCGTCATGAGCGATGTGGAGGCCGCACGCCGGGGGACAATCTCCGGTTTGCTCAACCTGTCGCGCAATCTGGGCCTGATTGTCGGCACCTCGGCCCTGGGCGCGGTGTTCGCCTGGGTCACCCCCAACGTCACCCACGCCGCGCCGCAGGCGGTGACGCATGGCTTGCACGCCACCTTCGCCGTGGCCGTCGGCTTGATCCTGGTCGCCATGGCGATGGCATGGGGCCACACCTGTGCGGCGAACGGCGTGCAGAACACCCGTTGAGGCAAAAAAACAAAAAAGGCGTTGCGCCAGACCGGGTTACATCGCGCATCATGGGCACTTTCAAGCTCAAGGGTAACGTCCATGCGCGTTCTGTCATTGATGATGGGCCTCACGACGCTGGCCGCCAGTACGGTGTTCTGCGCCAGCGCGATGGCGAATGAAGAAAGTCAGTTGGTACAACAGATCAACCAATACCGCAGCCAGGTGCAGCGCTGCGGTGACCAGGGTTCCCAGGAACTGCCACCGTTGGCCAGCGACACGCGGCTGGTGCTCCCGGCCAACAACGTCGGCGATTTGCAGCAGGCCCTGGCCCGCGCCGCTTACCCGATGGTGAATGTGCAGGCCATCAGCCTCTCCGGCCCCAAGGATGCCCAGGCCGCCATGAAGGCCGTGCGCGAAAGCTTCTGCCGGGTGGTGCTGGACCCGCAATTCGTCGACATCGGCGTGAGCAACAGCGGCCAGGACTGGCGCATCGTGCTGGCCCGCCCGCTGCTATCGAGCGGCCTGGGCGACTGGCAAACCGAAGGCAGGAAACTGCTGGAGCTGATCAACACCGCCCGCGCCCAACCCCGCCAATGCGGCGCCCAGGCATTCAGCGCCACCACGCCGCTGTCGTGGAACGACACCCTGGCCAGCGCCGCCAACAGCCATACCCGAAACATGGCCAACGGCAACTTCTTCGACCACCTGGACCACGACGGCCGCACCCCTGGCGACCGCGCCGAACTGGCCGGGTACATCGCGAAGAACATCGGCGAAAATATCGCCGCCGGCCTGGATACCCCACGCAAAGTCGTCGATGGCTGGCTCGCCAGCCCCGGTCACTGCGCCAACCTGATGAACCCGCAATTTCGCGAACTGGGCGCCGCGTATGCGATGGACCCCAAGAGCGATGCGGGCATCTACTGGACCGGTCTGTTCGGCACGCAATAACGGGCTGGGCCAACACCCGGCGGGCGGCCCGGCCTGCTCAAACGCATAGAGCAGCCAGCCGCCCGCTCGCGGATATTCGCGCTGAACTGACAGCGTCGGCACGGGTCTGTAGCTTTGCGCCGGGCATTCAAGCGCGCTGTGGATTCTGGTTAAAGGTGTTCTCCCAATGATGAATTGGCTGCAAAGCAGCAGCGAAATGGCTGAACGCGTGCGTCAGCATGATTGGGCCGGTACGCCCCTGGGGCCGCTGGAGCAGTGGCCGGATGTGCTCAAAACCACCGTGGCACTGTGTTTCGCTTCGAGCTTTCCCCAGGCGATTGTCTGGGGGCCGCAGTTGATCACGCTGTACAACGACGCCTTTACGCCAATCCTCGGTAACAAACCCTACGCACTCGGGCGCCCCTTCAGCGAAGTGTGGAGCGAGGCATGGGCTGAGATCAGCCCCATTTGCGACGCTGCCTTCCAAGGCCACGCCACGTATATCGAGAATTTCCCGCTGGTGATCGAACGCGGCCAGGCGCAGGAGCAGGCGTACTTCACCTTCTGCTACAGCCCGATCCGCGACCCACAGGGCGCCGTGGTGGGCATGCTTGATACGGTGACCGAAACCACCGCCACCGTATTCCTCACCCGGCGCCTGGCGGTGCTCGATGCCATCGGTCACGCCGTGGTCAATGCCGCCGATGCCGAAGCCATCATGGCCAGCACCACCCGTCTGCTGGCCGAACACCTGCGCGTGAGCAACTGCGCCTACGCCGACATGGACGCCGACGAGGACGGCTTCACCATCCGCGACAATTGGGCCGCCCCAGGTTCGCCGAACATCGTTGGGCGCTACAGCCTGGCAGCGTTCGGGGAACGCGCCGTGACCAGCCTGAAGGCCGGCGAACCGCTGGTGATCCAGGACAACCTGCGCGAATTGCCTGCCGCGGAATCTGCCAGCTTCCGGGCCCTGGGCGTCAGCGCCACCCTCTGCATGCCGCTGATCAAAAACGGCCGCCTGACCGCCTTGATGGCTGTACACAACCACTCACCTCGGACCTGGTCACCTTACGACCTGGCCTTGCTGCGCGAGGTCACCGAGCGTTCCTGGGCGCATATCGAGCGGGTGCGCGCTGACGCCGACGTGCGCCAAGGCCTGGCCGCCTTTGCCGAACTGAACAGGACCCTGGAACAGCGCGTGCAAGAGCGCACCGTTGCGTTGGCCCAGGCCGAAGCCGCGTTGCGCCAGTCGCAGAAACTTGAAGCCATCGGTCAATTGACCGGTGGCGTGGCCCATGACTTCAACAACCTGCTGACAATCATTCGCTCATCGGTGGACTTTTTGCGCCAGCCGGGCCTGCCCGAAGATCGGCGCCAACGCTACATGAGTGCGGTGTCCGACACGGTGGAGCGGGCCAGTAAATTGACCAGCCAACTGCTCGCCTTTGCCCGCCGCCAACCGCTCAACCCGGAAGTCTTCGACGTGGGCCAGCAGGTGCGGAATATCGGCGAGATGCTCGAAAGCGTCACCGGGGCGCGCATTCACGTACAGGTCGAGCTGCCCTCCCATGCCTGCTTCGCACGGGTCGATTCCAGCCAATTTGAAACCGCGCTGATCAACATGGCCCTCAATGCCCGCGATGCCATGGGCGGCCAGGGCACGCTGACGTTGCGGGTCGTCGGCGGGCAGCCGCTGCCGAGCATCCGTGGCGATGCGGGGGCCGGCCAGCCGTATATCGCCGTCTCGCTGGCCGATACCGGCCAAGGCATCGCGCCGCAAACCATCGAGCGCATATTCGAGCCGTTCTTTACCACCAAGGCCGTGGGCAAAGGTACCGGGCTGGGCCTGTCCCAGGTGTTCGGCTTTGCCAAGCAGTCCGGCGGCAATATCGACGTGGCCAGCACCCTCGGCGAAGGCAGCGTGTTCACGTTGTACCTGCCGCAGGTAGAAGCGCTGGCATCGCGGCATGCCATCCCGCAGGAACCCCCGGCGCCCGCCCACAATACCGCCCAGTGCCGCGTGTTGATCGTGGAGGACAACCTCGAAGTCGGGCGGTTTGCCACCCAGATTCTGCAAGACCTGGGCTACCAGACCACCTGGGCCACCGATGGCGAGCAGGCGCTGACCCTCGCGGGCCAGGATGCCATGGCGTTCGATGTGGTCTTCTCGGATGTGGTAATGCCCGGCATCACCGGCGTGGCCATGGCCAAACTGCTGCGCCGGCGCCGTGCCGACCTGCCCGTGGTGCTCACCTCGGGCTACAGCGAAGAGCTGGCCGACAGCGGCTACGAAGGGTTCGAGTTTCTCGCCAAACCGTACTCCGCCGAGCAGGTCTCGCGGGTGTTGACCAAGGCCATCTGCAAGGACTGAACGGCGCCCTACTCCGCCAGTGCCACTTGGTTGCGGCCTTGGGCCTTGGCCCGGTACAGCGCCTTGTCCGCCGTATTCATCAAGCCGTGCAGGTCTTGATCCAACGCATTGGCGAAGGCCACTCCCAAACTGGCGCTGAGCCCATGCACCGGGTCGCAGGCCAGGCCGGAGATGGCCTTGACCAGTTGTTCGGCAATCTCCCGCGCGGTTTCCAAGGTGGTGTTGGGCAACAGCACGGCAAACTCTTCGCCCCCCAGGCGGCCGTACACATCGGCCTTGCGGAACGATGCGCTGATCACCCCGCCAATCTGGCGCAGCACCTGGTCACCGGCCTGGTGCCCGTAGGTATCGTTGATCTGCTTGAAATGGTCCATGTCCATCATCAACGCACACAAGGGTTGCTGGTGATGGCGGCACTGTGCGTACAACAGGTGCGCATGTTCGAAAAACGCGCGGCGATTCATCAAGCCGGTCAGCTCGTCGGTTTGGGCCGCACGCGTGGAAATATTGTGGGCACGCTCCATTTGCCGGGTCAGGCGAAAGGCTTTTTCCAGGGCATCGGAGAGTTTGCGTGTAGCGCTGACCACAAACGTGCTGAACACCAACACCGCGATCGCTACCCCCACCTGCATCGAGGACGGCTGGAACAGCAGCCACACCGTACAGGGCAGCAGCACCAGCGCAATCGACAACAGCGTCATGTTGCGATAGGCCGAATAGCACGAGACCGCGCTCACCGACATGCCCACGGTGAACAGCATCACCAGCACTTGGGACAAACGGTCATCGGCGGGCATCACCGCAAACGCGCCGGCGCCCCAGATACTGGCCGAGAGCGTCAGGGTGATCCAGTAGCGGCGCTCCCAGCGGTCCGGCGTGCGTTCGCTGTTGGGGCAGCGAAACCAGTCCATGAACATCTTGATCCGCAGCATCGACGAGGCCGTCAGCAGCACCAACCAGCCCAGCATGACGGTGTGGTCGAAGCGATCCCAGCACAGCCAGCAGAGCATCGCTGCCGCCAGATAACTGCCGAAAATGGCCGCAAATGACTGCCGAAACAGTTGGTGCAGACGGTCGGTGCGCACCTGCTCTTCTATAAAGCAATCCTGGTCCTGCTCACGCCCAAGGCCATTCATGAAATTCGCCTGATTCGACTGCCGCGACAAAGGTGCCATTGTGGCACCCTGCCAGCACCGCGGACAACCGAATCCCTCACAGCAGAGCCTTCAACGCGCTTCAGGCCGCAGAATCAATACCCCCAGCGGCGGCAAGTTCAGCGACAACGACACCGGCTGACCATGGCGCGGCTCGTCCTGGGTGAACACTTCGCCACCGTTGCCGAAATTGGAGCCGGCGTAGGTGTCCGCATCACTGTTGATCACCTCGCTCCAGCGCCCGGCAAACGGCACACCCACGGCGTAGGCTTCGCGCGGCACCGGGGTGAAGTTGGCCACCACCAGTACCGGCTTGCCGTCCTTGCTCCAGCGCAGCCAGGCATAGACGCTGTTGATCGCGTCATCGCCGATCAGCCACTGGAAGCCCTGGGGCGCATCGTCCTGTTCGTGCAACGCAGGCTCCTCGCGGTACAGGCGGTTCAAGTCACCCACCAGTTTTTGCACGCCCTGGTGTTCCTGGTACTGCAACAGGTACCAATCCAGTTGCTGGTCGTGGTTCCACTCACGCCACTGGCCGAACTCGCAGCCCATGAACAGCAGCTTCTTGCCGGGGTGCATCCACATGAACGCCAGGTAGGCACGCAGGTTGGCAAACTTCTGCCAGCGGTCGCCCGGCATCTTGTCGATCAGCGAGTGCTTGCCGTGCACCACTTCATCGTGGGAGATCGGCAGGATAAAGCGCTCGGACCAGGCATAGACCAGGCCGAAGCTCAGCTCGTTATGGTGATGGGCGCGGTACACCGGGTCTTGCTGGATGTAATGCAGGGAGTCGTGCATCCAGCCCATGTTCCATTTGTAATTGAACCCCAGGCCGCCCTGTTGGGTGGGCTGGCTCACGCCGGGCCAGGCCGTGGACTCCTCGGCGATCACCAGCGCACCGGGGGCCTCCAGCGCCACGACGTCGTTCAAGTGCCGCAGAAAATCGATGGCTTCCAGATTCTCGCGCCCGCCATGACGGTTGGGCACCCATTCGCCGGCCTTGCGCGAATAGTCGCGATACAGCATCGAGGCCACCGCATCAACGCGCAGGCCGTCGACGTGGAAGTGCTTGAGCCAGTGCAACGCCGAAGCCAGCATAAAGCCGTGCACCTCGGTGCGGCCCAGGTTGTAGATCAGCGTGTCCCAGTCCTGGTGAAAGCCTTCCAGCGGGTTGGCGTATTCGTACAGCGCGGTGCCGTCGAACTGCGCCAGGCCGTGGGTATCGGTAGGGAAATGCGCCGGCACCCAGTCGAGGATCACGCCGATATCGGCCTGGTGCAGCGCGTTGACGAAATACGCGAAATCTTCCGGCGAGCCAAAACGCGCGCTCGGGGCAAACTGCGACAACGCTTGATAGCCCCACGAGCCGCCAAACGGGTGCTCCATGATCGGCATCAGTTCGATATGGGTGAAGCCCAGTTGCTGCACATAGGGAACAAGCCGTTCGGCCAGCTCGCGCCAGCCATATTGCCGGGCCACTTCACCGGCCTCATCCAGCTCGCACTGCCAGGAACCGACGTGCAATTCATAGATCGACAGCGGCGCCGTGGACTTCTGTTTTTCGCCGCGTGACTGCATCCATTCGTGGTCTTGCCAGTCCACCCGCAAAGGCGGCGCGACTTTCGACGCGGTGTCCGGCGGCAGCTGGGTGGCCAGCGCCATGGGGTCGGCCTTGAGCGGCAGGATGCCGTTGGCGCCGAGGATCTCGTATTTGTAAGCCGCACCCGGTTGCAGGCGCGGGATAAAGATTTCCCACACGCCGGAGGGATGGCGCAGGCGCATCGGGTGGCGGCGACCGTCCCAGATATTGAAGTCGCCCACCACCGACACGCGCCGCGCATTCGGTGCCCACACGGCAAAACGCACCCCGTCCACACCATCGACGTTAGCCACCTGGGCGCCCAGGCAACTGCTGAGGTCGCGATGGTTGCCTTCGGCAAACAGGTACAGGTCCATCTCGCCCAGCAGCAACTGACTGAAACTGTACGGGTCTTCGGTGATCTGCTCGCCACCGGCCCACTGGATCTTCAGCAGGTACGCCTGGCGATGGTTGAAGTGCCCGACAAACAAACCCGGCACCTGGGTGGCATCCAGGCTGCCGATCGGCTCACCACTGTCGCGCGCCAGTACGTGAACGCTCAGCGCCTCCGGCAGGAACGCGCGGATAAATTGCCCGCCCTGCTCATCATCGTGTGGCCCGAGAATAGAGAACGGGTCATGGTGCTCGGCGCGCACCAGCGCATCGACGTCCCTGGACGCCGGCATTGCCGTCAGCTTGGGCTGCAGCGGTTCTTTATATGTAAAACTCATGACGTCTCCCCACCGCGTGCATGCTTGGATTTAGGTAACAACTCGCTCAACAGGTTATGCAGGCCCTGTAACGGCACCGGCAACCAGGTCGGGCGATTTTCCGCCTCGTAGGCCACTTCGTACGCGGCCTTCTCCAGGCTAAACAACGTCAGCGCGGCGTCCTGGCCTTTGGCATCCTGCCAGTCATGCGCCAGTGTAGACGTAGCCGCCTGATAAGCCTGGATAAATGCCAGGCGTGCTTCTTTCAGGTAGCGATCAGTCACGCGCTTGCGTGCCTGGTCGGCCTGTTCGGAGTGATCCGCGCCCTGCTCATTGAGGGCCATGGCCGCCGCGTAATCGAACGAGCGCAGTACACCGCTCACGTCTTTGTACGGGCTGTGCTTGCCGCGACGCTCATGCAGCGGCCTGGCCGGCTCGCCTTCGAAGTCGATCAGGTAAGCATCACCCTTCACCACCAACACCTGGCCCAGATGCAAATCACCGTGGACGCGAATACGCAGCCCGCCCAAGGTGGCCTTGGCCAACGCCTGGACGTGCTCGCGGATGGCTTTTTTGTGCGCCAACAAATCAGTGACCAACGCCTGATCCGCCGGGTTCAATTGGTTTTGCTGCAGCTTGAGCAGATGCAGGGCGCGGTCGATCTGGGCACCGACATCCTTGCTCCAGGCTTGGGTGTCCTTGGCGGTCGTGACCTCAGGCTGGAAGTCCTTGTTGGCGGTTTTCGCCCCGAGCACCAGGTGCATCTCGCCCAGGCGCCGGCCGAGCAGGCCGGCAAAGTCCGCCAGTTCGCCCAGCGCGTTGTAGTGCTGTTCCTGCTCGGAAATGGCCTCGGCCAGTTCGTCGCGAATCGCGCGTTCGAGGTTGTTCTGGGTCCAGCTCCAGGCGTCGCCCTGGTTGCTCAGGTAGCCCTGGGCGATCATCAGCAGGTTGTCTTCGCCATTGGCATCGCGACGGATCACGGCGCCCATCAGCGGCGAGATATTCGGGTAATCGGCGGCGGTCAGGTAGGCGCTCATCTCCAGCTCCGGGTGTACGCCGGCACTGACCTTGCGGATCAACTTGAGTACCAGGCACTCCCCCACCACCACCGAGCTGTTGGACTGCTCGGCCGACAAATAGCGCACCGGCGTTTCGTCGCTCAGTGGCAGCGCGGCCAAGTGGGGCGTGGCCTCAAAGCGCAGGTCGCCGTCGCTGGAATTCAACACCGTGCCGGCTTGCAGGCCCTGGATCACCGCGCGCACAAAGTGCTCCAGGCTGAAGGCGTCGGTCACCAGCCCTACCTGGCGCGTACGCCGCACGCGGGCCAGGGCCAGTTGTTGGGGCAAGGCGCTGGTGAACTGGTCTTCAGCCAGGAAACCGAACGGCAACTGGTAACGACTGACCTGCCCGGCGGCGCTCACCTCCAGCTCGCTGAGCAACACCGGATGCTGCGGGTCGCCAAACCGTACGCCGTAGACAATGCGGACGCTGTCGATGGCCACGTCCTTGCCGGCAAACCAACGCCGCTTGGGCAGCCAGGCCGGCAACGACGTTTGCTCAAGGGTGGTGCGGCCAGGTTCTTCAAGCAGTTCTTCCATGCGTTTTTTCAATACCAGAGTGGTGAAATCGGGAATGCTTTGCGCCGGCTCCACATGCCAGCTGGGCATACGGTTTTCCGCCGCCAGTACAAACCAGTAGAAGCCGTACGGCGCCAGGGTCAGCAGGAAATTCAGTTGGCCGATCGGTGGGAAGGCGTTACCGCCGAGCATCTCCACCGGCACCATGCCGGCGAACGCCGACAGGTCCAACTCAGCCGCCTGGGCACTGCGGGACACGTTGGCCACGCACAGGATGATCTCGGTGTGCCCATCCTCGCCGGTGTACTCGCGGGTATACGCCAGGATGCGGCGGTTGGTCGGCGAGAGCATTTTCAAGCTGCCACGGCCGAATGCCTTGGATTGCTTGCGCACCGCCAGCATGCGTCGGTTCCAGTTGAGCAGCGAATGTGGGTCTTGGGTCTGGGTCTCGACGTTGACCGACAGGTAGCCGTAGAGCGGGTCCATGATCGGCGGCAGCACCAGGCTGGCCGGGTCGGCGCGGGAGAACCCGCCGTTGCGGTCGATGGACCACTGCATGGGCGTGCGCACGCCATCACGGTCGCCCAGGTAGATATTGTCGCCCATGCCGATTTCATCGCCGTAATACAGGGTCGGCGTGCCCGGCATCGACAGCAGCAGGCTGTTGAGCAACTCCACGCGGCGGCGGTCGCGCTCCAGCAAGGGCGCCAGGCGCCGGCGAATCCCCAGGTTGATCCGCGCGCGGCGGTCGGCGGCGTAGTAATTCCACAGGTAATCGCGCTCTTTGTCGGTGACCATTTCCAGGGTCAGTTCATCGTGGTTGCGCAGGAAAATCGCCCATTGACAGTTAGCGGGGATCTCCGGCGTTTGCCGCAGGATATCGGTGATCGGGAAGCGATCTTCCTGGGCCAGCGCCATGTACATGCGCGGCATCAGCGGGAAGTGGAAGGCCATGTGGCATTCGTCGCCGTCGTCGCCCTTGCGATCGCCGAAATACAGCTGTGTGTCTTCGGGCCACTGGTTGGCTTCGGCGAGCAGCATGCGGTCCGGGTAATTGGCGTCGATCTCGGCACGGATCTGCTTGAGCACGTCGTGGGTTTCGGCCAGGTTTTCGTTGTTGGTGCCGTCGCGCTCGATCAGGTACGGAATGGCGTCCAGGCGCAGGCCGTCAATACCCATGTCCAACCAGTAGCGCATCACCGACAGCACGGCCTTCATGACTTGCGGGTTATCGAAATTGAGGTCGGGCTGGTGGGAATAGAAACGGTGCCAGAAGTACTGGCCGGCGACCGGGTCCCAGGTCCAGTTGGACTTTTCGGTATCGAGGAAGATGATGCGGGTGCCGTCGTATTTCTGGTCGTCATCGGACCACACGTAGAAGTCCCGCGCGGCCGAGCCGGGCTTGGCCTTGCGCGCGCGCTGGAACCAGGGGTGCTGGTCGGACGTGTGGTTGATCACCAGCTCGGTGATCACCCGCAGCCCGCGTTTGTGGGCTTCGGCAATAAAGCGCTTGGCATCGGCGAGGGTCCCGTAGTCGCTGTGCACGCCGCGATATTCGGCAATGTCGTAGCCGTCATCGCGACGGGGCGAGGGGTAGAACGGCAGCAGCCAGATGGTGTTCACGCCCAGGTCGGCGATGTAGTCGAGCTTGGCGATCAGGCCGGGAAAGTCGCCGATGCCGTCGTTGTTGGAGTCGAAATAGGATTTGACGTGAACCTGGTAGATCACCGCGTCCTTGTACCAGAGCGGGTCTTTGATAAAGGTGGCAGCCTTGGGTTTCTTCGCCATTGGAAACTCCTGAAATTCAGCAGGCAGAATGCAGTCAATGTGGGAAGGGGCTTGCTCCCTCCCACATGTGATGTGCGCAAGACTCAGGAAGCAGTGATGCGCCAAACCCCAAACGGCATTTGCGGCTCCAGCCGCGTCCACTGGGTCTTGCCATACCACGTCCAGCGATGGCCGTTCATCAGGTCCTCGCCCTGGGTGTGGGCATCGTCCGGCAGGCCCATCTCCCACAGCGGCAATTCAAAATGCGCCTCCTGGGCATTGAACGGGTCCAGGTTGACCGCCACCAGGATGAAGTTGCTGCCGTCCTCGCTGCGCTTGCCGAAGTACAGGATGTTGTCGTTCCACGCGTTGTACAGCTTGAGCCCCAGGTGCGTGTGCAATGCCGGGTTCTGCCGGCGGATGCGGTTGAGCTGGGCGATTTCGGCAATGATGTTGCCCGGCGCGGTGAAGTCCCGTGGGCGGATCTCGTATTTCTCCGAGTCCAGGTATTCCTCTTTGCCCGGTACCGGCGCGGCTTCGCACAATTCGAACCCTGAATACATGCCCCACAGGCCCGAGCCCAGGGTGGCCAGCGCGGCGCGGATCAAAAAGCCCGCGCGCCCGGACTCGTGCAGGAAGCCGGGGTTGATATCCGGTGTATTGACGAAGAAGTTCGGGCGGTAGCACTCACGCCACGGCGACTGGTTCAACTGGGTGAAATACTCGCTCAACTCAGCCTTGGTGTTGCGCCAGGTGAAATAGGTGTAGCTCTGGGAATAACCGACCTTGCCCAGACGCGCCATCATCGCCGGGGTGGTGAAGGCCTCGGCGAGGAAGATCACCTCCGGGTGCTTGGCGCGCACGTCGCTGATCAACCATTGCCAGAACGGCAGCGGCTTGGTGTGAGGGTTGTCGACGCGAAAGGTCTTCACGCCCTCTTCCACCCAGCCCACTACGATGTCGCGCAGTTCTGTCCATAAGCCCGGAATGGCATCGGCCGCGTAGAAATCGACGTTGACGATGTCCTGATACTTCTTGGGTGGGTTTTCCGCGTATTTGATCGTGCCGTCCGGACGCCAGTTGAACCAGCCCGGGTGCTGCTTGAGCCATGGATGGTCCTGGGAGCACTGGATGGCGAAGTCCAGGGCGATTTCCAGGCCATGCTCGGCGGCGGCTTTGACCAGTCGACGGAAGTCATCGCGGCTGCCCAGTTGCGGGTGGATGGCCTCGTGGCCGCCCTCCTCGCTGCCAATCGCGTAAGGGCTGCCGGGATCGTCGGGGCCTGCGGTCAGCGCGTTGTTCTTGCCCTTGCGATGGCTGCGGCCGATGGGGTGGATCGGCGGGAAGTACAGCACGTCAAAGCCCATGTCGTGGATCATCGGCAGGCGCGCATGCACATCGTTGAAGGTGCCGTGGCGCGCGGGATCGTCGGTGATCGAGCGCGGAAACAGCTCGTACCAGCTGGCGAATTGCGCGCGTTCGCGCTCCACATCCACCGGGTACAGGGTGCTGACACTCAAGTAAGCGCGGTGGTCGGCCTGGGTCATCAGGTGTGCACTGTCTTCGTGCAGGAACAGCGCGACCTGCTCGGTTTCCAGCAGGCCGGAGAGTTCATGGTGCAGCAACATCAGGCGGTCGCGCAGTTCATTGTCACTGCGCTCGGCGGCCTGCAATACCAGGCTGCGGCCTTCCTGCAACTCCAGGCTGACCGGCACGCCGGCCTCATGCTTTTTGCGCAGTTCATAGCAAAAGCTGGCGAAGGTATCGATCCAGGCTTCGATGCAATACTCGTGCGGCCCAACGGCGGTGACGGTAAACGCGCCCTCCCAGCCATTGTTACCCACGTCAGTCATCACCACGCTGTGCCAGCTCTCGTCCTTGAGCGCACGCCAGCGGACCAGTACGGCGAGCTTGTCGTGGCCGTCGGCGAACACCTTGCTGGTGACGTTGACCCGTTGGCCAACCACGGCCTTGACGGCAAATTCGCCGCCGTCGATCACCGGCATGGTGCTTTCGATTGCGATCCTGGGCAGCAACAGCGCCTGGGACAGCGGTAACAAGGCGTCGTCTGGAACCTGTGTTTCAGCAGTCATCGAGCATCTTCCCCTTACGCCCTATGGACGCTCTTTGCTTGATCCGAATTGTTCAACCGGCCGCGTTTTCCCTGAACGGGCCGCTATAGGTCCGAGCGCGAGCGCCAGTCAAAAGTTCAGGTGAATGTGCCGCCACTGAGCGGGAATCAAACCTGCCCCGTGGTTGTCCACCGCTAGAGCAAAGCACAAAGGAGGCCACACCGATGAATATCCCGATCCCGGCTGAGACGCCTGACCCGAATATCGATAACCCGACACTGCCGCCCACCGAACCCGAGCCGATCCCCGAGAAAGAACCTCCGGAAAACCCGTCGCCACCGGTGCAAGAGCCGCCGACGACCATGCCGCCAGTGATCGTCAGTCCTTGTCCAGCCGCTTGACGATCATCGGCATCACGCTGAACACCGCAAGCGCCAACAAGGTGCTGAGCACCGCCGTCGATTCACGGCCCAACCCCGCCGCCACACCAATGGCGGCGGTCATCCATAAGCCGGCGGCAGTGGTCAGCCCCTTTACGTGTTGACCTTCTTCATCTTCCTTGCCTTTAAGAATGGTGCCAGCGCCCAGAAAGCCGATCCCGGCAATCACCCCCTGTACGACTCGGCTCATGGCATCCGCCTGGTTGCCCGACATCTGCGGCACCATCACAAACAATGCGGCGCCCATTGCCACCAGCATATGGGTGCGCACGCCGGCGGCCTTGCCCTTGTGCTCGCGTTCAAAGCCAAGAATGCCACCCAGCAAGGCGGCGATCAGCAAGCGTACGGTGATTTGCGTGAGCTGCCGGGCGTCGCCAAGGTCGGCAAATTCGGCCTGCAGCGTCAGCCACACTTCATGCCACCAAGCGTCCATCAGCATCGTCCTTTGTCATTGTTGGTAAAGCATGGACAACCGCGACCGCCAGTCAGTTGCCTGGAACACCCGGCCCTGGGCGGGGGCCTAAGCATCACCACCCCATGAAAAGGAGATCACCATGCCCGTACGTATCGAAAATCAAACGTGCTATTTCACGGTCAACGACGACGGCCAGGAACAGCGCCTGCCGGCGACCGCGGTGACGGTGAATACGGACATCGCCAAGGCCATGTCCTATGTCGACGTGAACGGTGACAAGGTTTACATCACTGAGCAGCAAGCCGATGCCCTGACAGTGGCCGGTGCCACCGATGGGCGCCGGCATAAGAAAGCCACCGAGCCTGGTTCGGCGATTTAGCTGACCTGTATCAGCCTATGTTCACTATTGCTGTACCGCAGGCGGCCTGGGGTGCAGCAAGTTGTCACAGAGGGTGCCCACCGGCGCATCTGATCCGCTTTTAATCGCCATACCTGAGTCTGTTCTGCAAACAGACCGGCGCTCATAGTTGATTGGCCTGATGGAGGCTGATGAGCGAACGACCATGAGCGAACGAATCCCAACCGTGGAAACCTTTGAGCCCCTGCACCCAAAGAAGGTGAAGGCCAAACCCGGCGACAACTTGATCCATACCCGCAGCTTCACCGGCCTGTTCCGCACCTTGCGCGTGGCGGGTGCGGGCCTGCTGTTCCTGGCGTTTTTCGGCACCGTGTGGCTGAACTGGGGGGGACGCCAGGCCGTGCTGTGGGACTTGGCCGAGAGTAAATTCCACATTTTTGGGGCCACGTTCTGGCCCCAGGATTTCATCCTGCTGTCGGCGCTGCTGATCATCTGCGCGTTCGGCCTGTTTGCGATCACGGTGTTTGCCGGCCGTGTCTGGTGCGGCTACACCTGCCCGCAAAGCTCGTTCACCTGGCTGTTCATGTGGTGCGAGAAAGTCACCGAAGGCGAACGCAACCAACGCATCAAACTGCACGCCGCGCCCTGGAGCCTGAACAAGCTGGCGCGGCGCTCGGCCAAACACATCTTATGGCTGGGCATCAGCGTGCTGACCGGGCTGACGTTCGTCGGCTACTTCACACCGATTCGCCCGCTGGCGGGCGAATTGCTGACCTGGCAGTTGGGCGGCGTCAGCTTGTTTTGGGTGCTGTTTTTTACCGCGGCCACCTACATCAATGCCGGCTGGCTGCGTGAAGCGGTGTGCATGCACATGTGCCCGTATGCGCGGTTCCAGAGCGTGATGTTCGATAAAGACACCCTCACCATCTCCTACGACAGCGCCCGAGGCGAGCGCCGTGGCCCGCGCAAACGTGAAGTGATGCCGTCCGAGGTCGGCCTGGGTGATTGCATCGACTGCCAATTGTGCGTACAGGTGTGCCCCACCGGCATCGACATCCGCGACGGCCTGCAAATGGAATGCATCGGTTGCGCGGCGTGCATCGATGCCTGTGATTCGATCATGGACAAAATGGGCTACGCCCGCGGCCTGGTGAGCTATACCAGCGAGCATCAGTTGCAAGGGGGCAAGACCCAGCTGCTGCGACCGCGCCTGATCGGCTACAGTGCCGTGCTGCTGGTGATGATTGCCGCGCTGGTCGTGGCGTTGGTGGAGCGGCCGATGGTGTCGCTGGACGTGACCAAGGACCGGGGTCTGTTCCGGGACAACGCCCAGGGCCTGATCGAGAACATCTACAGCCTCAAGGTCATCAACAAGACCCAACAACGCCAGGACTACCGCTTGGCGCTGGTGGAGGCCGAGGGGTTCCAACTGCAAGGCAACACCCGGATCAGCCTGGCGCCGGGGGAAATTGTGGATGTGCCGGTGTCGGTGGCGTTGCTGGCGGATACACCGGCGAGCAGTTCGCAGACTCTGCGGTTCAAGGTGACGGATGTGGATGAACCGTGGATCCATACGGCAGCCGAAAGCCGGTTTGTCGCACCGCTGAACCGCTGAAATTTATCTGGAGAAAGGCAGACTCATATGGGAGGGGGCTTGCTCCCGATAGCGGTGGGTCAGCACCGATTCTGCTGACGGTTACACCCTATCGGGAGCAAGCCCACTCCCACACTTTACCCTGTGTACCGACTGAAAAATCTGTTCAAGGCCACTCATGAAACGCTACGAAAAATTCGCCGACGACATCGCAGAACTGATCCGCTCCGGCGTCCTCGGGCCCGGCCAGCGCGTGCCGTCGGTGCGTTATGCCAGCCAGACCTACGGCGTCAGCCCGTCCACGGTGTTCCAGGCGTATTACCTGCTGGAGCGCCGAGGCCTGATCCGTGCGCGGCCGCGTTCCGGCTACTTCGTCAACACCCATGCGCCAAGCCCGTTTTCCGAGCCGGTGGTGAGCGAGCAGGTGCATGAGTCCACCGAGGTGGATGTGAGCGAGTTGGTGTTCTCGGTACTCGACTCGATCAAAGACCCCAACACCGTGCCGTTCGGCTCGGCGTTTCCCAGCCCTATGCTGTTCCCGCTGCCACGCCTGGCCCGCTCCCTGGCCAGCGCGAGCCGTGAAATGGACCCACGGCTGGTGGTCACCGACATGTCGCCCGGCAACCCGCAGCTGCGTCGGCAAATTGCCCTGCGCTATATGGTCGGTGGCCTGATGCTGCCGATGGAAGAACTGCTGATCACCAACGGTGCCCTGGAAGCGCTGAACCTGTGCCTGCAAGCCGTCACCGAACCCGGCGACCTGGTGGCCATCGAAGCCCCGGCGTTCTACGCCTGCCTGCAAGTACTGGAACGCTTGAAGCTCAAGGCGGTGGAGATCCCCGTGCACCCGCGCGACGGCATCGACCTTAACGCCTTGGCACAAACCCTGGAACGCTACCCGATCAAGGCCTGCTGGACCATGACCAGTTTCCAGAACCCCATGGGCGCCACCTTGCCGGAAGCCAAGAAACAGGCATTGGTGGAACTGCTGCGCAGCCATCAGGTACCGCTGATCGAGGACGATGTGTACGCCGAGCTGTATTACGGGCAACAGGCACCCAAGCCGGCCAAGGCCTTTGATACCGAGGGCCTGGTGATGCACTGCGGCTCGTTTGCCAAGAGCCTCGCGCCGGGTTATCGCGTCGGCTGGGTGGCGGCCGGGCGTTACGCGCAAAAGGTCGAGCGCCTGAAGTTGATGACCTCGTTATGCCCCTCGATGCCGGCCCAGGCCGCGATCGCCGACTACCTGCAACATGGCGGCTATGACCGGCACTTGCGCAAACTGCGCTATGCCCTGGAAGAACAACAAAGCGCCATGCTCGCCGCCATCGCCCGGTACTTCCCGGCGCAGACCCGCGTCAGCCAACCGGCCGGCGGCTATTTCCTATGGTTGGAATTGCCGGAACAGACCGACTCGCTGAAGTTATTCCAGATGGCCCTGGCCCAAGGCATCAGCATTGCGCCGGGCCCGATTTTTTCGGCGACCCGGCGCTTTCGCAATTGCATTCGTTTGAACTATGGCAGCCCATGGACCGAGGCGTCGGAGAAGGCGATGGAGACGCTGGGACGGATTGTGCGTTCGTTCTAATGGCCACCGGTGCAGGGCAAAAGCCAGGCGGCATGCCCTTGCACAGCGTTGGCTATCGACTCAACGGCCGCCGCCCAGGTCCAGAAAAGTACCGGTGGCATAAGAAGCCTTGTCCGACAACAACCAGATAATCGCCTCCGCCACTTCATCCGGTCGCCCGCCACGGGCCATGGGGATACCGGACTCCAGTTTGCTGACGCGGTCGGGGTCACCGCTCAGGGCATGGAAGTCGGTAAAGATATAGCCGGGGCGCACCGCATTCACGCGAATGCCCTCGCCCGCGACTTCCTTGGACAAACCGATGGTGAAGGTATCGAGTGCGCCCTTGGAGGCCGCATAGTCGACGTATTCACCCGGCGAACCGAGGCGCGCCGCCACCGAAGACACGTTGACAATGCTACCGCCCTGCCCGCCATGCCTGGGCGACATGCGCAGTACCGCGTGCTTGGCACACAGGATCGGCCCCAGCACGTTGGTCTTCATGATTTTAAGGATGCGGAATTCAGACATCTCATCGACCCGCGATTTGTGGCCCACGGTGCCGGCATTGTTGACCAATGCCGTGACGCGGCCCAATTCGGCGTCGACACGATGGAACAACGCAATCACTTCATCCTCGATGCTCACATCGGCGCGCACGGCAATCGCCTGGGCGCCAAGCGCACGAACCTGTTCGAGCACACGATGGGCGGCGTCTTCGTCCGATTGGAAGTTGATACAGATGCGATAGCCTTGGCGAGCGGCCAGTAACGCCGTCTCGGCGCCAATCCCCCGACTGCCCCCGGTGATGATGACGACTTTGTCCATGCGTGCGATCTCCTGATTCAACCTGGTGTGTATAGGATCGGATCCAAGAATACCCGTCATGTATCGCGTTTGTCAGGCTCCTGCGTCGCTTCGGCGCGCCGAATATCCGCCATGAAGCCTTCGGCCGGCAACGGGTGGCCCAACAGGTAACCTTGCAGCGAGTTACACCCCAGGCGCGTAAGGAAACGCTGCTGCATATCGGTTTCCACCCCCTCGGCAACAATGCGTAGCCCAAGGGCCTGGCCGAGGGCGACGATGGCCGAGACGATTGCCGCGTCGTCGCTGTCGTGCTCCAGGTCACGCACAAAACCACGGTCGATCTTCAGTTCATTGGCCGGCAGGCGCTTGAGGTACATCAGGCTGGAATAACCGGTGCCGAAATCATCGATGGACAGGTCGACGCCCATGTCCGAGAGCTGTTGCAACACCATCATGCTTGCATCGGCATCGCTCATGGCGGTGGTCTCGGTGATCTCCAGCGTCAGGTTGTTGGCCGGTAACCGGTGGCGACCCAAGGCCGTGGCCACGCTGTTGACCAGCTCGGCGTGACAAAACTGCAGCGCCGACAAGTTCACGGCGATGCGCCAGTTTTCATAGCCCTGGGCGTACCACAGGCTCATTTGGCGACAGGCTTCATTGAGCACCCATTCACCGATGGGAATGATCAAACCGGTCTTTTCCGCCAGCTCGATAAATACCGCTGGCAACAACAGGCCTTGCAGCGGGTGCTCCCAACGCAGCAACGCTTCGGCCCCCACCGGGAGACCGCTGACTGCGTCGAACTTGGGTTGGTAGTACAGGCGAAACTGTTGCTGCTCAACCGCTGTGCGCAGGTCCTGCAACAACTGCAATTGCTTGCGCGCGTTAGTGTTCATCGAGACATCGAAGAAGCTGTAGCCGTTTTTGCCCATGCCCTTGGCGTGGTACATCGCGGCGTCGGCGTTCATCAGCAGTTCCTGCGGGCTATTACCGTTGCCCGGGAACATCGCGATGCCGACGCTCGCGGAGATTTTCAACTCATGCTCAGCCACCTGGAACACCCGGTTGATCAACACCACCTGACGCTCGGCAAGACCCAGGGCATCGTCCGGCTGCGTGAGTTGCACCAGCAGCACAAACTCATCACCGCCGATACGGGCCAGTGTGTCGTGGCTGCGCAGGTCTTCGCGCAGGCGCAGGCCGACTTCGCGCAGCAACTGGTCGCCCAAATGGTGACCAAAGGCATCGTTGACCGGTTTGAAGCCGTCCAGGTCGATGAACATCAGCGCAAAGCAACCGCCCTGCTCCTTGACCGCCTGTATGGCCTGTTGAATTCGGTCGGCGAGCAAGGTGCGGTTGGGCAGGCCGGTGAGCATGTCGTGCAGCGCCAAGTGGGTCAGTTCCTGGTTGGCTTGGCTCAGGGAGTCGGCGAGCACTGCGGTGCGGGCCTCCAGGCGTGCGTCGAGCAGCGATGTCAACAAGGCAATGGCGAGCACCGCCAGGGTCGTCACCAGCACCAGGTTATCCAGGCCCTTGCCGGTCAAGCCATCCAGCGCGGCGGCGCAATAGCTTTCATCGGCAAAGCGTGCCGCCGCCATACCGGTGTAATGCATGCCGACGATGGCAAACCCCATCACCACCGCCGCCCCGCCGCGCGCCAGGCGCACATAGGGCGTGTTGCGGCGCAGGTTGAACGCGATCAACAACGCGGCACCCGACGCCACCACCGCGATTAGCAACGAGGCGCCAAACAAGGTGGGGTCGTAGTCGATGCCCGGCGTCATGCGCATCGCGGCCATGCCGGTGTAGTGCATGCTGGCGATGCCGGTGCCCATGATCAAGGCGCCAAGTGCCAACTGCCAGGCCGGCAAGCGTGGCTGGCTGACCAGCCAGAGTGCAAAGCCGCAGGAGATCACCGCGATCAACAACGACAGCGCGGTTATCCCCATGTCAAAGCCCAGGGCAAACGGCAGGCGCAGCGCCAACATGCCGATGAAATGCATGGACCACACGCCAACCCCCATCGCCAACGCGCCGCCGGCCATCCACAGGTAAACGGCACGGCCCGTGGCGGTCGCGATGCGCCCGGCGAGGTCCAGCGCGGTATAGGACGCCAGGATCGCGACGAACAGGGAGATCACGACGAGGGAGGTTGAATAGCTGCCGATAAGCATGGGATTCTCGCGGGCAACGGGCTTGAAAACACCCGTGCCAAGTGGAAAAGCCGCGGATTGTAGCGAGAATAATTCTTCGACAGTTGATTAATTATCAGAGGGCCATCACCGGTGTCTTTGACGTCAATCCGCTGGCTTCAAAAGCCGCGTGCAGGCGGCTGGACAGGGTCAAGGGAGTCGCTGTCCGCCCCCGCTAATCTTCTTTGGCGCTGACCTGGGTTTGCCCGTCCCAGCCGCCGCCCAATGCGGCGATCAGTTGCACGCTGGCCACCAACCGCGACTGCAGCAAGGTCAATACGGTGCGTTCATTACTCAGCGCGGTCGCCTGCACGGTCACCACATCCAGGTAGGCGATCAACCCGGCCTTGTACTGGTTCTGGGTCAAGCGCAGCGATTCACGCGCCGCTTCCAGCGCTTGGTTGCTGACCACCGCCTCGTCTTCCAGCACCTTGAGCTGCACCATGTAGTTTTCCACTTCGCGAAAGCCATCCAGCACGGTCTGGCGATACTTGGCCACTGTCTCGTCATAGCTGGCAACGGTGCGGTCGACCTCCGCCGACCGCTGGCCGCCGTCGAACAGGGTCATCGCCAGTTTCGGCCCTACCGACCAGAACCGATTCGGCAGGCTGATCCAATCGGCATAGGTGCTGCTGGAATAACCCCCGGCCAGACTCAGGCTCAGGTCCGGGTAATACGCAGCCTTGGCCACGCCGATATTGGCGTTGGCGGCGATCACCGAGCGCTCGGCCGAGGCGATGTCCGGGCGGCGCTCCAGCAGTTGCGACGGCAGGCTCACCGGGATCTGCGGCAACGCCGGAATGTCCTTGCTGACGGCCAGGTTGAAGTTGGCCGGCGCCTCGCCGATCAGCACGGCGATGGCGTTTTCGAGTTGGGCGCGCTGCCAGATCAGGTCGATCAGGCTGGCCTGGGTGGTCTTGAGCTGGGTTTGCGCCTGGGCTACCGCGTCCTTGCCGGAGACACCGGCACGGTACTGGTTTTCGGTCATTTGCAGGGAGCGCTGATAAGTGTCCAGCGTGGCTTGCAACAGACGGGTCTGCTCGTCCATCACCCGCAATTGCAGGTAGCTTTGCACCAGCTCCGACTGCTGGCTCAGGCGCATGGCCGCGAGGTCCGCCGAGCTGGCTTCGGCGCTGGCCTCGTTGGCTTCCAGGCCGCGGCGCAATTTACCCCAGATATCGGCCTCCCAGCTCACACCCAACTGCGCGTTGAGGGTGTCACGGATGCCGCTGCTGGAACTGCTCAAGCTGGCGCTGCTGCTGCCGGTGCCCTGGCTGGCGCGGGTTTTTCCGGCGCTCAGGTCGACGGTGGGGTAGAACGCCCCGCGCGAGCTGCGCACCAATGCCTGGGCCTGGCGAAAACGCGCTTCGGCCTGGGCCACGGTTTGGTTGGCGTTGTTCAGGCGCACCACCAGGTCATTGAGCTGACGGTCACCGTACAACTCCCACCAGGCGCCACGGGCCAGGGAATCACTCGGCGTGGCCTGGCGCCACCCCTGGGCCTCCTTGAATTGCGCCGGTTCGACAACGTCGGGGCGCTTGTAGTCGGGGCCGACAGCGCAGGCGCTGAGTAACACGCCGCAGAACAGCAGGCTCGCCATGCGAGAACCACGAGACATGGCCAATCGAGCAAAGGTTGAATCGGTCATAGCGCAGTGTCCAGGGCAGCGTCGGTACGCACACCGCGCCAGGCGTTGAAGCGATGGCGCGCGCGGTCGAGATAAAGGTAAACCACCGGGGTGGTGTAAAGCGTCAGGACCTGGCTGAACACCAGGCCACCAATGATAGTCAGGCCGAGGGGGCGACGCATTTCCGCGCCGTCGCCAGCGCCGAGCAGCAAGGGCAAGGCGCCGAGGATGGCCGCCAAGGTGGTCATCAGGATCGGTCGCAACCGCAGCAGGCACGCGCTGCGAATCGACTCCAAGGGGCCGAGGCCGTCATTGCGTTCCAGTTGCAAGGCCAGGTCGATCATCAGGATCGCGTTCTTCTTTACCACGCCGATCAACAGGAACAGGCCCAGCAGGGAGATCAGGCTGAACTCGCCGCCGGTCAGGTAGATGGCAAGCATGGCGCCGACACCGGCCGAAGGCAGGGTCGAAAGGATCGTCAGCGGGTGAATGTAGCTCTCATACAGAATGCCCAACACCAGATACACCGCCACCAGCGCGCCGAGGATCATGAACGGCTGGCCTTTCTGCGTGGCGGCGAAGGCATCGGCGGTGCCGGCCATCTTGGCGATCACGTCTTCGGGCAAGCCGACCTTGGCAATTGCCCGCTCGATGGCGGCGGTGCCCTGCTCTACGGTTACGCCCGGCGCCATGTCGAAGGCGATGTTTTCCGAGGCGAACTGGCCTTCATGGCTGACCCGGTCATCGGCCAGGCTGTTCTCATAGTGGGCAATGGTCGACAACGGCACCCGCGCGCCATCGGCGGTGATGACCTGCATCTGGTTGAGGGTGATCGGGTCCTGGGCGTACCTGGGGTTGACCTCCATCACCACTTGGTACTGATTGAGGCTGTCGTAGATCGTCGAAATCTGCCGCTGGCTGTAGGCGTTGTTGAGCACCGCCGTGACCATGTCCATGTCGATGCCCAGGCGCTTGGCCTGGTCGCGGTCGACAATCAAGGTCACCTGGGCCGCACCGTGACCTTCGCGGGCGTCGATGGCGGTGAGTTCCGGCAGCTCGCGCAGGGCAGCCACCACCTTGGGGTACCACAGGCGCAGCGCGGCCAAGTCACCGCTTTGCAGGATGTAGGAATATTGCGCGCTGGTCTGGTCTCGGCCGCCACCAAATTGCAGGTCCTGGTCGGCCATCAGGAACAGGCGCCCGCCCGGCACCAGTGGCACGTCCTTGCGCAGCCGCTCGATCACCGCCTGGGCCGAGACCTTGCGTTCACTGATGGGTTTGAGGCGTACCAGCATCACCGCATTGTTGGTGCCGTTGTTGCCGCCGATAAAACCGGCCACGCTGAGCACCGCGGGGTCCTTGAGCACAGCCTTGCGAAACGTCTCCATCTTCGGCTGCATCACGCTGAACGACAGGCCATCGTCACCGCGCACAAAGCCGATCAACTGGCCGGTGTCCTGCTGGGGCATAAAGGTCTTGGGCACCACCACGTACAACGCCACGTTCATGCCGATGGTCAGCAACAGGCTGAGCAAGGTCAGGCGCTTATGGCGCAGTACCCAGTCCAGGCTGGTGGCGTAGCCCGCGACCATGCGGTCGTTGATCTTCTGGCTCCAGCGCTGCAAACCGGTCATGCGCCCTTTGACATGGGGCTTGAGCCAACGGGCGCAGAGCATCGGGGTCAAGGTCAGCGAGACGATCAACGACACAATGATCGCGGCCGACAAGGTGATGGAAAATTCGCGGAACAGGCTGGTGACGATGCCGCCCATGAACAGGATGGACAGGAACACCGCCACCAGCGACACGTTCATCGACAACAAGGTGAAGCCGACTTCCTGCGCCCCCAGGTACGCGGCCTTCATCGGCGGCACGCCCTCGTCGATGTGCCGGGAAATGTTCTCCAGCACCACAATGGCATCATCCACCACCAGGCCGGTGGCCAGGATCAGCGCCATCAGCGAGAAGTTGTTCAACGAAAACCCGTACAGGTACATCACGGCAAACGTGCCCACCAGTGACACTGGCACCGCCAGGGTGGGAATCAACGAGGCGCGAAAGTTGCCGAGGAACAGGTAGACCACCAGGACCACCAACCCTACCGCGATCAACAGCGTCATCTCGGCTTCATGCAAGGTCGCGGTGATCACGGGCGAACGGTCCATGGCCAGGCTCAGCTTGACGCTGGACGGCAACACCGCCTGCAACGCCGGCAGCTGGGCCTTGATCTGCCGGACGGTCTCGATGATGTTGGCGCCGGACTGGCGGTTGATCACCAACAGGACCGCCGAATCGTTGTTGAAAAAACCGCTGTTGTAGCGGTCTTCGACACCATCGCTGATCTTCGCCACATCCGACAGGCGCAGGGCCGCGCCATTCTGGTAGCGAATCAGCAACGGCTCGTAGTCCTTGGCTTTTTCCAGCTGGTCGTTGGCCTGAATCTGCCAGTTGCGCTCGCCGTCTTCCAGCGAGCCCTTGGGCCGGCGCTGGTTGGCATTGGCGATGGTGTTGCGCACATCGTCCAGGGCCACGCCGTACTGGTCGAGGGCCTTGGGTTGCAGCTCGATACGCACCGCCGGCAGCGAGCTGCCGCCGATCTGCACCTCGCCGACACCAGGCACCTGGGACAGGCTTTGCGAAAGGATGGTGGAGGCCAGGTCGTAGAGCTGGCCCTTTGGCAACACGTCCGAGGTCAGCGACAGCACCATGATCGGCGCCTGGGACGGGTTGATCTTCTTGTAGGTGGGCATGCTGCGCATGCCGCTGGGCAACAGGCTGCGCGAAGCGTTGATGGCCGCTTGTACTTCCCGCGCCGCGCCGTTGATATCACGGTCGGCGTCGAACGCCAGGATCACTCGGGTGGAGCCCTGGCTCGACGAACTGCTCATGGTGGTGATGCCGGCAATCGAGCCGAAGGAACGCTCCAGCGGCGTGGCCACCGTCGAGGCCATTACCTCAGGGCTCGCTCCCGGTAAATTCGCCGAGACCACGATCACCGGGAAGTCGATCTGCGGCAATGGCGACACCGGCAGCAGGTTGAAGCTGACCCCGCCCAGCAACATGATCGCCAGACTCAACAGCAGCGTGGCGACCGGCCGGCGAATGAAAGGTCCGGACAGGTTCATGACTCAAGCGGCTCCAGGCGTTGCGGCTCTTTGCGCCAGCGGCGGCCAAGGCGATCGAAGTACAGGTAGATCACCGGGGTGGTGAACAGGGTCAACACCTGGCTCACCAGCAGGCCACCGACCATCACCAGGCCCAGGGGCTGACGCAATTCCGCGCCGGAGCCGGTGGCCAGCATCAACGGCACCGCGCCGAACAAGGCCGCCAGGGTGGTCATGAGGATCGGCCGGAAACGCAGCAACGCCGCCTGGTAGATCGCGGTCTGCGGGTCGAGGCCCTGGTTGCGTTCGGCGTCCAGGGCGAAGTCGATCATCATGATCGCGTTCTTTTTCACGATGCCGATCAGCAGGATGATGCCGATGATCGCGATCATGCCCAGGTCATTGCCGCTGAGCAGCAACGCCAGCAGGGCGCCCACCGCCGCCGACGGCAATGTCGACAGAATGGTGATCGGGTGGATATAGCTCTCGTACAGCACACCCAGCACGATATACATGGTGACCACCGCCGCCAGGATCAACAGCAAGGTACTCGACAGCGAGGCTTCGAACGCTTGGGCCGCGCCCTGGAACTGGGTCTGCACGCCCAGCGGCATGCCGATGTCTTTCTGCGCCTGGTTGATCAGTTCCACGCCTTTGCCCAGCGCCACGCCGGGGGCCAGGTTGAACGACATCATCACCGCCGGGAACTGGCCGATATGCGCGACGGCCAACTGCGCCTGGCGTTGCTCGACACGGGCCAGACTCGACAGGCGCACCTGGCCGCCATCGGTGGTTTTCACATGGATCTGGTTCAGGGCCTGGGGCCCAAGGGTTTCGCCGGACTGGGCCTGCAGCACCACGCGGTATTGGCTGGCCTGGGTGTAGATCGTCGAGATCTGGCGCTGGCCGAACGCGTCGTACAGCGCATCGGTGATGGTCGACACGCTGACGCCCAGGCGCGAGGCCGCATCGCGGTCGATCACCAGGTACACCTGCAGGCCCTTGTCCTGCAAGTCGCTGGCGACGTCGGTAAGCTCCGGCACCTGGCTCAGGGTGTGCACCAGTTTTTCGCTCCACAGCGCCAGCAGCTCGGCGTCCGGTGACGACATGCTGAACTGGTACTGGGTGCGGCTCACGCGGTCTTCGATGGTCAGGTCCTGCACCGGCTGCATGAACAGGCGGATACCCACCAGCCTGTCGATTTGCGGCTGCAAGCGGGTAATCACCTGGGCCGCGCTCAAGTCGCGCTGGCCGTGGGGCTTGAGGTTGATCAGCAAGCGGCCACTGTTGAGGGTGGCGTTGTCGCCGTCCACGCCGATGTAGGACGACAGGCTCTCCACCGCCGGGTCGGCCAGGATGATTGTGGCCAGTTCCTGCTGGCGCTGGCTCATGGCGGCAAACGAAATCGACTGCGGCGCTTCGGAAATGCCCTGGATCACCCCGGTGTCCTGCACCGGGAAAAACCCCTTGGGCACCACCAGGTACAACACCACCGTAAGGCCCAGGGTGGCGATGGCCACCAGCAGGGTCAGCGGCTGATGCTTGAGCACCCACTGCAACTTGCGCCCATAGGCTTCGATCATCCAGTCGATCCAGGCGCCGCTGGCCTTGTAAAAGCGGCTTTGTTGTTCTTCCTTGGGTTCACGCTTGAGCAACCGCGCGCACATCATCGGCGTCAGCGTCAGGGATACCACCAGGGAAATCAGGATCGCCACCGCCAGGGTGATGGCGAACTCGCGGAACAGACGCCCCACCACATCAGCCATGAACAGCAGCGGGATCAATACCGCGATCAGCGACAGGGTCAGGGAAACCAGGGTAAAGCCGATCTGCTTGGCGCCCTTGAGGGCAGCGGCCAGCGGCGTCTCGCCTTCTTCGATATAGCGGGAGATGTTCTCCAGCATCACGATGGCATCGTCCACCACGAAGCCGGTGGCGATGGTCAAGGCCATCAACGTCAGGTTGTTGATGGAAAACCCGGCCAGGTACATCACGCCAAAGGTGCCCACCAGCGACAGCGGCACGGCAATCGACGGAATGATCGTGGCGCTGACCCGGCGCAGGAACAGGAAAGTGACCATCACCACCAGGGCAATGGCGATCAGCAATTCGTGCTGCACGTCTTTCACCGAGGCGCGGATGGTCTGGGTACGGTCGGTCAGCACGGTGACATCGAGGCCGGCCGGCAGGTTGTCGGTGATGCTCGGCAGCAGCGCCTTGATGCGGTCCACCACCTCGATCACGTTGGCGCCCGGCTGGCGCTGGATATTGAGCAGCACGGCCTGGTTTTCGTTGGCCCAGGCGGCAAGGCGTTCGTTTTCGGCGCCGTCGACGATTTGCGCGACATCCTTGAGGCGCAAAGGCGCGCCGTTGTTGTAGGCGAGGATCAGTTCGGCATATTGCTGGGGCGAGACCAACTGGTCGTTGGCATCGAGCATCGACACCCGGGTGGGGCCGTCGAAGTTGCCCTTGGGCTGGTTGACGTTGGAGGCGGCGATCAGGGTGCGCACATCCGACAGGTTCAAGCCGTTGGCCGCCAGGGCCTCGGGGTTGACCTTGATACGCACGGCCTGGCGCTGGCCACCGGCGATGCTGACCATGCCGACCCCGCTGATCTGGGCAATTTTTTGCGCCATGCGCGTGTCCACCAAGTCATTGAGCTTGGGCAGCAGCATGGTCTTGGAGGTGATGGCCAGGGTCAGCACCGGGGTATCCGCGGGGTTGACCTTGTTGTACACCGGCGGCGCCGGCAAATCCTTGGGCAACAGGTTGGTGGCGGCGTTGATCGCGGCCTGCACCTGTTGCTCGGCGACATCCATGTTGATGTCGAGGTTGAACCGCAGGGTCAACACCGACGCCCCGCCGGAGCTGGTGGACGCCATCTGGGTGAGGCCGGGCATTTGCCCGAACTGGCGCTCAAGAGGTGCGGTGACCGCGCTGGTCATTACGTCGGGGCTGGCGCCGGGGTACAGGGTCATCACCCGGATGGTCGGGTAATCCACCTGGGGCAAGGCCGACACCGGCAACAGGCGGTACGCGATGATCCCGGCCAGCACGATGGCCAGCATGCTCAGCGTGGTGGCGACCGGACGAAGAATAAACAGCCGCGACAGGTTCATGAACCGACCTTTTGCGCCTTGCCGGCGCTGGCGCCGGTCTCCCCTTTAGCGGCGGGCTTGCCTTGCAAGTGTTCGGTCGGGGTAGTCGGGACTTCGCTGCTGTCGTTGACCACTTCGATTTCACTGCCGTCTTTGAGGCGGTCGGTACCTTCGAGTACGACGCGGTCGCCGGCGACCAGGCCTTCCTTGATCACGGTGTTGTCGCCATCGGTGTCGCCGACGACCAGGGGCTGGACCTTGACCTTCTTGTCACCGTCGAGTTTGTAGACAAAGGTGCCGGCGTTGCCGAACTGGATCGCGGCGGACGGCACCAGCACCACGTTGTGCAGGGTGTCGGCCAGCAGATGCACGTTGACGAACTGGTTGGGGAACAGCGCCTGATCCTTGTTATCGAAGCGTGCCTTGAATTTCAGGGTGCCGGTGGTGACGTCGATCTGGTTGTCGAGGCTTTGCAATACGCCAACCGCCTGTTTCTTCACGTCGCCACGGTCCCAGGCTTCGACGGGCAACTTGTTGCCGGCCCGATAACGGGCAAGCACGGTGTCCAGGGTGTTTTCCGGCAGGGTAAAGGCCACGCTGATGGGTTGGGTCTGGGTGATAACGGCAAGGAAGGTGGTGTCGTTGGCCGCCACCAGGTTGCCCACGTCGACCTGACGCAGGCCTACGCGGCCGCTGATGGGCGCGCGGATCCTGGTGAATTCAAGGTTGAGCTTGGCGTCGTCCACGGCGCCCTGGTTGGTCTTGACCGTGCCCTGGTATTGCAAAACCAGTGCTTCGGCGGTGTCCAGGGTTTGCTTGGCGATGCTGTCCTGGGCGTAGAGGCCACGATAGCGCTCGACGTCGACCTGGGCGTTTTTCAGCTGGGCCTGGTTCTGCAACAAGGTGCCCTGGGCCTGGAGCAAGGCGTTCTGGTAGCTGCGCGGGTCGATCTCCGCCAACAGGTCGCCGGCCTTGACCATCTGCCCTTCTTCAAAGGCGATCTTCACCAGCTCGCCGCCCACCCGGCTGCGCACATTGATGGTGTTCAGTGCAGTGACCGTCCCCAACGCCTTGTAGTACACCGCAAACTCGCCGAGTACCGCAGGGGCTACGCGCACGGGCACCGGGCCGGTCGAGCCGCCAAACCCTGGGCGCGCCATGCCGGTCTTGCTGGCATGGCCGGCCGGTGCGTCTTTGTGGGCCGCGCCGCTTGGCCAGAATTTCCAGCACAGGCCGGCGATAACCAGCAGCACAAGCAGGCCGAACAGCCAGCGACGGGAGTTGCGGGGGGAGGATTGCATGGAGTGATCAACCATTGGGCGCGAAAGCTTCTACTTGGGGAGGCTGAAAGATAAGCACTGGAGCGCATTAAGAAAAGCGCCTTTACCGGCTATTTACCTTGGGCTTACAACTTTTAACCGCGGCGGCTTAGTCCACCGGCTATTTCGCTAAGCATTTGAGCTGTAAATGAAAACGGCCTGGACTAGGCCAGGCCGCAATCATGTATCACGCGTGTTACTGCAAAACGACAGTAATGCGCCGAAACAGTTACTTCAGAACAGCCAGGGCCGCTGCGTAGTTCGGCTCTTCGGCGATTTCCTTGACCAACTCGCTGTGCAGCACGTTGTCGTTTTCGTCCAGCACTACAACGGCACGAGCGGTCAGGCCTTTGAGCGCGCCGTCGGCGATCGCAACACCGTAGTCAACGGCGAAATCCGAATCACGGAAGTCCGACAGGTTCTTCACGTTTTCCAGGCCTTCGGAGCCGCAGAAACGCGCCTGGGCGAATGGCAGGTCGGTGGAAATGCACAGCACCACGGTGTTTGCCACGTCGTTGGCCTGGGCATTGAACTTGCGCACCGAGGTCGCGCAGGTCGGGGTGTCGACGCTTGGGAAGATGTTCAGCACTTTGCGCTTGCCGGCGAAAGTGGCCAGGGTGGCGTTGGACAGATCGCCGGCGGTCAGGGTGAAGTCTGCAGCTTTGTCGCCGACTTTCGGCAATTGGCCTTCAACCTGGACAGGGTTGCCTTTAAGAGTGACTTGAGCCATGAACGGAATCCTTATGCTGGGTTTTGGTTAAACGAATTCGAGAGGCGGAAGTTAACCACAAACCAAGGGAGCTACCTACCGCCGGACGCAAATTGTCATGCCGGCCGGTTGTGGTTTAATTGCGCGCTTTTCGCCTCTCCTTAAAGGAAGCCATTGTTGATGAAGCCGCGCGCCACCAAAGTCCTGGTCATTGGTTACGTCTGGCCGGAACCCCGTTCCTCGGCGGCGGGCGGGCATATGATACAAATCCTTGAGACCTTTCTCACGCAAGGCTGGGACATTACCTTCAGCAGCCCCGCCGCACTAGGCGAGCACAAGGCTGACCTGCTCAGCCTGGGTATCGCCGAATGCGCCATCGAACTCAATAACAGCAGTTTCGACGATTTTATCCGTGAACTCGCCCCGGATATCGTGTTGTTCGACCGCTTCATGATGGAAGAGCAATTCGGCTGGCGCGTGGAAAAGCACTGCCCCGATGCCCTGCGCGTGCTGGAAACCAGCGACCTGCAAAGCCTGCGCGACGCCCGCCATCAACGCCTCAAGGACCACGTCAAGGCACACCCGGGCAGCGACGACTTCGGCACGCTGTTCGCGCCCGCCCTGGCGCAAGAGTTCCAGTTGATGGCCGAGACCGACCTGGCCAAGCGCGAAATCGCCGCGATTTACCGCTGCGACATCAGCCTGATGATCTCCGACGTGGAAATCCGCCTGCTCACTGAGCAGTTCAAGGTGCCGGCCGCCCTGCTCCACTGGTGCCCTTTGATGATGGTGCCGCCGACCACGGCGTTCGCGCCTTATGAAGACCGCGCGCACTTTCTCAGTATCGGTAATTTCCGCCATGCGCCCAACTGGGATGCGGTGCTATGGATGAAAAGCAGCCTGTGGCCGCTGATTCGCCAGCAACTGCCGGGCGCGCAGTTGCATGTCTATGGCGCCTACACCCCACCCAAAGCCACCGCCCTACACAACCCGGCCCAGGGTTTTCACGTGATGAATTGGGCCGAAGACGCGCTGCAGGTGATGACGGCCGCCCGTATCTGCCTCGCACCCCTGCGCTTTGGTGCCGGCATCAAGGGCAAGCTGGCGGACGCGATGCTGTGTGGCACGCCCAACATCACCACACCGATTGGCGCCGAAGCCATGGGCGATGCACAGCCATGGCCGGGCGCAATCGAACAGAGTGCCCCTGCCCTGGCGGCGGCTGCGGTGGCCTTGTACCAGGATCGCGAACGCTGGAACCAGGCCCAGGAACACGGGCGCCACTTGCTTGCCCGACGCTACGACCAGTCGGCCCACGGCCCGGCCCTGCTGGCGTGCCTGGAGCACTGCCGGCGCAACCTTGCCGCCCATCGACGTACCAACTTCACCGGCAGCATGCTGCGCCACCATGCCCATAAAAGTACCCAGTACATGTCACAGTGGATCGAAGCCAAAAACCGCACCCTCTGAACACCGAGGCTGGCAGGGCCGCCCGCAAGGGGGCATTATTCGGGGCGCAACCAACAATAAAGCGACGGCAGCATGACCCGAGCAACGCGAATCACCGACCCTTCCTACGAGCTGATGGACGATCACAACGGTCTGTCCATCATCTATCGCCAGCACGGCTTCCCCTGCCCCCTGGTGCGCTGGCATTTCCACAAGGAGTACGAACTGCACTTGATCGTCGCCAGTTCCGGCAAGGTGTTCATCGGCGACTACATCGGCAACTTCTACCCCGAAAGCCTGTTTCTCACCGGCCCCAACCTGCCCCATAACTGGATCAGCCAGGTGGAGGAGGACGAAGTGGTGCCCAAGCGCGACATGTTGGTGAACTTCACCGAGGAACTGCTCGAAGGTGGCAGCCAGATCTTCACCGAACTCAAAAGCCTGGCGCCGTTGCTTGAACGCGCGCCATACGGCATCGAATTTCGCTGTAAAAAAACCATCGCCCAGGCCATGACCTTGATGCAACGCATCGAGGACGCCCAAGGCATGGCGCGCCTGGGGCACTTTTTTATCCTGCTGGAGGTGCTCAGTGCCTGCGAGGATTACCAACTGTTGTCCGGCGTGACGACGCCGCAACTGGCCGATGAACACAGCATCGACCGTACCAACCGCGCGGTCGATTACATTTTTGCCCACTATGCGCGGGAGCTTTCGCTCGAAGAAGTGGCCGAGCACCTGGGCATGAAGCCGACGTACTTTTCGCGGGTGTTCAAACAGGCCACCGGGCGCACGTTTATCGAGTTCGTCAATCGGCTGCGCATCAGCAAGTCCTGCGAGTTGCTCGCCGATGGCGATAAGGCCGTGACGGACGTGTGCTTTGAGTCGGGCTTCAATAACATCTCCAACTTCAACCGACGCTTCCAGCAGCTCAAAGGCATGACGCCTTCGCACTACCGACGCCTGGCGGTACAGCGGCTCACTGAGCAGAACCTGGCTTAACGCTTCCAGCGCCCCAGTGATCGAGTGCAAAAAAGTATCAGTCCAAGTGTTCCCAAGGATTTGTCACCCGGTCTGTAGAAGGCTGTAATCAACGCACACTCTTCCTGACTCTCTGTAGGAAGACACAACAACAATAACTGTCCTTCTGTAGCCCCCTGGGCGCGGAAATGGAGTGCGCGATGAAGTTCACAGCAAAAGCACTGCTTGTCTCCACCTGCATGACTACCTGCATGACCCTCAGCGCCGTCAGCTTTGGCGCGCAAACACTGACCATTGCCACCGTCAACAACAGCGACATGATCCGCATGCAAAAGCTCTCGAAAACCTTCGAGGCCGAGCACCCGGAGATCAAGTTGAATTGGGTGGTGCTCGAAGAAAACGTGCTGCGCCAGCGCCTGACCACCGACATCGCCACCCAGGGCGGGCAGTTCGATGTGTTGACCATCGGCATGTACGAAGCCGCACTCTGGGGTGCCAAGGGCTGGCTGGAGCCAATGAAGGACCTGCCGGCGTCCTACGACCTCGATGATGTGTTCCCTTCGGTACGTGATGGTTTGTCGGTCAAGGGTTCGCTGTATGCCCTCCCGTTCTACGCCGAAAGCTCGATCACTTACTACCGCACCGACCTGTTCAAAAACGCCGGGCTGAGCATGCCCGAGCACCCGACCTGGAGCCAGATCGGCGAATTCGCCGGCAAACTCACCGACAAGTCCAAAGAGCAATACGGCCTGTGCCTGCGTGGCAAAGCCGGTTGGGGCGAGAACATGGCGCTGATCACTACCCTGGCCAACGGCTACGGAGCGCGCTGGTTCGATGAGAAATGGCAGCCGCAATTCAACGGCCCTGAGTGGAAGGATGCGCTGAACTTCTACGTCGACAACATGAAAAAATCCGGCCCGCCGGGTGCTTCCAGCAACGGTTTCAACGAAAACCTGGCGCTGTTCAACAGCGGCAAATGCGCGATCTGGGTGGATGCCAGCGTGGCGGGCTCCTTCGTCACCGACAAGACCCAAAGCAAGGTAGCGGACCACGTCGGCTTTACGTTTGCACCGCACGAGAAAACCGACAAGGGCACCTCATGGCTGTACTCCTGGAGCCTGGCGATCCCGACCAGCTCCAAGGCCAAGGACGCCGCCAAGGTGTTCACCACCTGGGCGACTTCCAAGGAATACGGCGCCCTGGTCGCCAAGACCGACGGCATCGCCAACGTACCGCCGGGCACCCGCACCTCGACCTACAGCGACGACTACATGAAAGCCGCGCCGTTCGCCAAGGTGACCCTGGAATCGCTGAAAGTCGCCGACCCGACCAAACCGACGCTTGAGCCAGTGCCGTATATCGGTATCCAGCTGGTGACCATTCCTGAATTCCAGGCGATCGGCACCCAGGTCGGCAAGTTCTTCTCCGGTGCGCTAACCGGCCAGCAGACGGTCGATGCGGCATTGACGGCGGCGCAGACCACCACCGAGCGGGAAATGAAGCGGGCCGGTTACCCCAAATAACCGGGGCCTCACCGCAGTTCAATGTGGGAGGGGGCTTGCCCCCCTCCCACATTGACCCCACTCCGATCCTTGCTCCGCACTGGCCTTGATTATCATGAATAAGCCCCGCAAAAACCGCCTGGCCAACCCCGGCTGGTTCCTTGTCACGCCCTCGGTCGCCATGCTGCTGGTCTGGATGATCGTGCCGCTGGGCATGACCCTGTACTTTTCGCTTATCCGCTACAACCTGCTCTACCCCGGCGAAAACCAATTCGTGGGGCTGGAGAACTTCACCTATTTCATCACCGACTCGGGCTTCCTGCCCGGCGCCACCAATACCCTGTTGCTGGTGGGCAGCGTGCTGCTGATCAGCGTGGTGTTCGGCGTGTTGATCAGTGCCCTGCTGGAGGCCAGTGAGTTTTTGGGTCGCGGCATCGTGCGGGTGTTGTTGATTTCACCGTTCTTCATCATGCCCACCGTGGGCGCGCTGATCTGGAAGAACCTGATCTTCCACCCGGTGTCGGGGATTCTCGCCGCCGTGTGGAAGCTGTTCGGCGCCGAGCCGGTGGACTGGCTGGCGCACTACCCGTTGCTGTCGATCATCATCATCGTGTCATGGCAGTGGCTGCCCTTCGCGATCCTGTTGCTGATGACCGCCATGCAGTCCCTGGACCAGGAACAAAAGGAAGCCGCGCGCCTGGACGGTGCCGGCGCCATCGCGATTTTCTGGCACCTGACCCTGCCCCACCTGGCCCGCCCGATTGCCGTGGTGGTGATGATCGAAACGATCTTTTTGCTCTCGGTGTTCGCCGAAATCTTCACCACCACCAACGGTGGCCCCGGCTACGCCTCGACCAACCTCGCCTACCTGATCTACAACCAGGCACTGGTGCAGTTCGACGTGGGCATGGCCTCGGCCGGCGGCTTGATTGCCGTGGTCATCGCCAATATCGCGGCGATCATCCTGGTGCGGATGATCGGCAAAAACCTGACTGACAAGCCTTGAGGGCCGCGCCATGACGCTTCAACAATCCCGCCGCCTGCAAAGCCTGTTGCTCGGCACGTTGGCCTGGGCCATCGCGATCCTGATCTTCTTCCCGATCTTCTGGATGGTGCTGACCAGCTTCAAGACCGAAATCGACGCATTCGCTACGCCGCCGCAGTTCATCTTCACGCCGACGCTGGAGAACTACCTGCACATCAACGAACGCAGCAACTACTTCAGCTATGCGTGGAACTCGGTGCTGATTTCCTTCAGCGCCACCGCCCTGTGCCTGCTGATCTCGGTGCCGGCCGCCTACTCCATGGCGTTCTATGAGACCCAGCGCACCAAGGGCACGCTGCTGTGGATGCTCTCCACCAAGATGCTGCCGCCGGTGGGCGTGCTGATGCCGATCTACCTGCTAGCCAAGAGCTTCGGCCTGCTGGACACGCGCATTGCGCTGATCATCATCTACACCCTGATCAACCTGCCGATTGTGGTTTGGATGGTTTACACCTACTTCAAGGACATCCCCAAGGACATCCTTGAAGCCGCCCGCCTGGATGGCGCCACGCTGTGGCAGGAAATGGTCCGCGTGCTGCTGCCGATCGCCAAGGGCGGCCTGGCGTCCACCGTGTTGCTGTCGCTGATCCTGTGCTGGAACGAGGCGTTCTGGTCGCTGAACTTGACCTCATCCACCGCTGCGCCGTTGACCGCGTTGATCGCCTCCTACTCCAGCCCCGAAGGGTTGTTCTGGGCCAAATTGTCCGCCGTTTCGACCCTGGCCTGCGCGCCGATCCTGATCTTTGGCTGGATCAGCCAGAAACAGCTGGTGCGCGGTTTGTCCTTCGGCGCCGTGAAGTAACGGTTTCTTATAAAAATTCTGTACGTGGAGGCCCATCATGGCCAACCTGAAAATCAAGAATCTGCAAAAAGGCTTCGAAGGCTTCTCGATCATCAAAGGCATCGACCTGGAAGTGAACGACAAGGAATTCGTGGTGTTCGTCGGCCCGTCGGGCTGCGGTAAATCCACGCTGCTGCGCCTGATCGCGGGCCTGGAGGAAGTCAGCGAAGGCACCATCGAACTGGATGGCCGCGACATCACCGAAGTGACCCCGGCCAAGCGTGACTTGGCGATGGTGTTCCAGACCTACGCGCTCTACCCGCACATGAGCGTGCGCAAGAACATGTCGTTTGCCCTGGACCTGGCCGGCGTCGACAAGAAGCTGGTGGAAAGCAAGGTCAGCGAAGCGGCGCGCATCCTCGAGCTGGGCCCGCTGCTGGAGCGTAAGCCCAAGCAACTGTCCGGCGGCCAGCGCCAGCGTGTGGCGATCGGCCGCGCGATTGTGCGCAACCCGAAAATCTTCCTGTTTGACGAACCGCTGTCCAACCTCGACGCCGCCCTGCGGGTGCAGATGCGCCTGGAGCTGTCGCGCCTGCATAAAGAGTTGCAGGCGACCATGATCTACGTGACCCACGACCAGGTCGAAGCCATGACCCTGGCCGACAAAGTGGTGGTGTTGAACAGTGGCCGTATCGAGCAGGTCGGCTCGCCGCTGGAGCTGTATCACCAACCGGCCAACCTGTTTGTGGCGGGCTTTCTCGGCACGCCGAAGATGGGCTTCCTCAAGGGCAAAGTCACCCGTGTCGAGGGCCAGGGTTGCGAAGTGCAACTGGACGCCGGCACCACCATCAGCCTGCCTTTGAGCGGCGCAACCCTGAGCGTGGGCAGTGCCGTCACGCTCGGCATTCGCCCGGAGCACCTGGAAATCGCCGACGCCTCTGGCTCAGTAGCTCAGAACACCCTGACCGTCACCGCCGATGTCGGTGAACGCCTGGGCAGCGACACCTTCTGCCACGTCATCACCGCCACCGGCGAACCGTTGACCATGCGGATTCGCGGCGACATGGCCAGCCAGTATGGCGAGACGTTGCACCTGCACCTGGACCCGGCGCACTGCCATCTGTTCGACACCGACGGCGTGGCCGTGGCCCGCCCAC